>JAEEGL015096834.1_pt1 | contig 14158 bp, 18 predicted proteins | sample 9134231 | NCBI WGS metagenome assembly JAEEGL01 (sample SAMN16246548, study PRJNA631951) | gut metagenome | biome: gut microbiome; feature: rumen; material: fiber-attached | host: Bos | place: Iran: Karaj | collected 2018-10 | reverse complement strand
ATTAGCAGCTTTACCGCTGTATATCGTTAGGACAGTTTTAGGAGAAGATAGGATAAATAAGAAAAAAGCTAGAATAAGAGAAAGATACTTGGATATTATAGGTGAATAGATATTTGCTTTTAATGTGGTGACTATAATGGAGGACTTCTATGAAGCTAAATAAATTAAAAATATCTGATTTTAGAGGATTCTCAGAAGTGGATATTCCCCTTGATTGTAAGAGTACGGTTTTCTTCGGGATTAATGGCGTTGGAAAGACGTCTGTACTCAGAAGCATAAATCTACTGTATGCCAATATTATCAATAGGGTTGTTAACAGGAGAGAATTACGTCAACAGTATAACATAGAACTTGGTGATATACGACACGGATGTCCATCTACAAGGATAGAAGGGAAGTTTGTACTGAGTCCTGATGATGCGGCAGTTGAATACTTTAGGGGTATGGAGCGAAAGTCAGGAAAACGTACACATTCGAAGAATGATCTGGATATTATTGCTTCGTCTATTCAAAAGTCTTATACAGATGAGGACAACCAGGATAATATACCGATATTTGTAAATTACGGAACTAACAGGCTCGTATTGGATATTCCGCTTCGTATTAAGACACATCATGAGTTCGATATTTATTCTGCTTATGAAAAGGCTATTGAGAATAGAATAGACTTCCGTACATTCTTTGAATGGTATAGGAATCAGGAAGATGCTGAGAATGCGGTTAAGATTGAAAAAAAGGATTTCGGCTATGAGGATCGTTCTTTATGTGCGGTAAGAAAATCAATTATGGCAATGCTTCCCGGATTTGAGAATATACATATCTCGAGGAAACCCCGTTTGGCAATGGTTGTAGAAAAGGAAGGCATGACTTTGAATGTTTCACAATTATCCGACGGCGAAAAATGTGTATTGGCAATGTTTGGTGATCTGGCAAAAAGATTGGCACTGGCTAATCCTAAACTGAAGAATCCTTTAGATGGTGATGGCGTGGTTTTGATTGATGAAATTGAGCTTCATATGCATCCTTCATGGCAGAGAACAATTCTCGGTGTATTACGCAGCACTTTTCCTAATATTCAGTTTATTATTACGACGCATTCTCCTATAGTGCTAAGTGAGGTGGATGATTCGTATAACATATTCTTTATGAATTATGAAGGGAAAGAAACGGTAGTTAGAGATTTCAACAGATTGGATGGATTCGACATAAACTATATCCTTGAGGAATTCATGGGTACGAAATCAAGAAATGAGCATACAGAAATGCTTGTACGTTCGATGTATGATGCTATTAATGAAAATGATCTGGATAAAGCAAAGAAACAAATTGAAAAATTAAAAAGGCTTACGAATGATAATAATGAGGATGTAATAATGGCTGAGATGTTGATAAGAAAGAAGGGAATAAAAGATGATCCATATTGAGAAAAATGATACTCCCGAATTTCTTGTTTCGTATGTAAAGAAGAATCCCACAGCAACCTATGACAGCGAATCATTTAAGCCGCTACATAGAGTTCTTAGAGCTGAATTGGTAAAAGAGCAGAAGGGATTATGTGCGTACTGCTGCTCAAAAATAACAATAGAGGATTCACATAATGAACATATAGAACCACGCAATATGAAGGATGGAACTTATAGCAGGAGGAGTCTTGATTATAGCAATATTGTTGCTTCATGTAATCGTGCTGGCACATGCGGAGATCATAAGAAAAATGTTTATGACGAAGCGCGGTTTGTGTCGCCGCTGCATGAAGATTGTGAAAGATTTTTCTCATATGATCCAGACGGATATATGCATGGAGATGAATACACCATTTCACTGCTGAATTTGAATTCATTTGGGTTAAGAAGAGCCAGAAAATCTATTTATAAGATGATAATGAGCATGGACAGCGCTGATATAAAAATGGCTTATTGTAGCGTTTCAGAAGAATATTTTCCATATTCAAATGTTATATTTTGGTATTTGAGGGCAATAGAAGGATAGGTTATGGATTTACAGAATATACAAGATGGTTTTATTATGCTTTCGATAAAATAGAGAATGCAGATGCTTTTCTTGGACTTCAGGAACGGATAGAGAATATATATTTTAATACATGGCTGCAGAGCATGGTTTTACGTTGGAATAAGAATCTAACTCGGGAAGCTATGGAAAAGATTGGTATTACCAGCCAGGAGAGGTTTTATGAGCGCTTTCTGAGACCGTATGAAGGGAAAGAGCGTGCAATAGTTATTATTTCAGATGATTGATATTGCGTTTGTAGATGATTTTGGGTTTTAGATTATAAGTGATGGTAACGAGAACAGGAGGATAACCATGTATGATGTTTATTTGAAAGAAATAAAGATTGAAAATGTAAGACATCTTAGAGATGTAACAATTCCGATTTGCGAAAGCAAGAAAAACCTGATTGTTACAGGTAGGAATGGGAGTGGAAAAACGAGCTTATTGCAAGCCATTGCCGGACACTTGAATTATCTTACTACACAAGGAGCATTTGACGAGTTAGAAAAGAATATTTCTGCATATAGAAGAAATGTTGAAAAATTTAAAAAAGATGAAAACCTACAATCCGGTTTATTGGCTCAGGAAAACACCTTGGAATACTTTGAAACACAATATCAAAATGCTAAGTGTGGCATAAATATCGTATTTAATGTTTCAAATAGCCATTTAGCGGTACCATTTTCGAACGGAGAATTTATAGTTGCTTTTTATGAAGCAACAAGAAAGTTTAACGCAGCTATACCAAAGCATGTTGAGAAGATTTCTCTCAAAGACAATTATACAATAAGTGAGTCGCCGAGGAATGAATTTGTTAAGTATGTTCTTGATCTGAAAATGACAGAAGCATTAGCCAGCACGTCAGGAAAGAACGAAAAGGCAGAGCAGATTCATAAATGGTTCAACAATTTTGAAGAATTACTTAAGCAGATATTTGATGATGAATCAGTCCGTCTGACTTTTGATGAAGAGTCGTTTGCGTTTGCTATACATCAAGATGGTAAAGAGCCATTCAATTTTAATGAATTATCGGATGGTTATGCTGCCATACTCGATATAGTTGTAGATTTGATGATTAGAATGGAGAAACACTTGAAAGGCGGTCTTAGTTTTGATCTTCCGGGCATAGTACTCATTGATGAAATAGAGACGCATCTTCATTTGGAATTACAGAAGAATGTGCTTGACTTCCTTATGAGCGTATTTCCAAATATTCAGTTTATAGTTACGACACATTCTCCGTTTATTCTTAACAGTGCAAAAAATTCTGTGATTTATGATCTTGAAAACAGAACACTGGTAGAAGATGGTCTTACCAATTTGTCTTATGAGGGTGTAGTTAAAGGTTATTTTGAAGTCGATGATGCGGCCACTGTAACAAGGTTAAGAATAATGGAAAGTATGATGATGGCATAATTGACTGCTGCAAGCAGGATCCTGAGGCGTTGCTTAAGTTTTCTTTTGTAGGAGATGATGTGGATATCAGTGCAATAGATGTAGATGATACACAAAGTGTTTTAACTGCAACGCTGATACACGAGACCTTTAAGCAAGCATAGATGTGGTACTCTTCTAATTTGATAGAAATTTACACAAAGTAGAGGGAAAGAGTATGGGGAAAAAATTCTATGATTCGGCCATAGTAATTGCTGTTGTAGAACTTTTGATTTTCAATGTTGGAATGATATTCATTAGTTTTATCGGAGATCAGTTCATTCTTTTGAGTGCGGGAATGCAGGAACCCGAGAAAGAATTTTTTAATAATGCGGTCATGTTGTTTGCATTTCTTATACCGACTTTGATGTGCCTGCTTTATATGCGAATTACAAAAAAAGAGTGTCTGAAAGTATTTGCAATGGAAACTTTAGAAAAAAGAATCGCTAAGTTATTTTACGGCTTGCTTGCCGGAATAATAGTCAATGGAGCGATTTCCAGTATTGTATATTATACAGGTGGAGTTCAGCCGGTCTTTCAGGGTTTAACGTGGATGCTTTTCGCTATTCTGCCGTTTTCTTTTATTCAATGTTCCATGGAAGAGATTTTGCTTAGAGGGTTTGTTTCAACTTATCTGGAAGAAAACTATAAATGGTATGTAGTTGCACTTATAGGAGGTATGCTTTTTGTTCTACATCATAGAGGAAATCTTGTTATATTAGGTTTCAGCCCCATATTCTGCATAAATATATTTTTGGTAGGTATCGCATTTTATCTCATGGTCAAATGGTCCGGTAATTTCTGGATCTGCTGTGGTTTTCATACAGGTTGGAATTATACGCAGGAGTATCTCTTCGGACTTCCGAACAGCGGTATGAGTTCGGGTTTTGGATTATTCCGTGGAGAAAATGCAGTAAAATCCTTTGTGTTTGATCCGGTGTACGGAAATGAAGGAAGTTTGCTTACATTGTTTGTCATTATTATTTTGATTGCGGTCCTATTGCTGCTCATTAAAAAGAAAGCGGCAAAAGGAACAAACCCGCTGACTAAAAAAATGATTGAGATCTGAAACTGTGAAATATACAAATTCGGGTTACATTACCTGCATGTATCTTGGTAACCGCAAGACACAGTATGCTATCGATAATGATCTGGACCTACGCCAGCAATCAATCAGCGTTCTTCTACAACAGGCGGGGGTGCACTACCATGTGATCAATCCCCGAATCGAGGAGATTGAGAGATACATTTTAATCCCCGAGGTCGTAGAGATCGCTCAAGGCATACAGCCTCAAGTGTGGCAGGAACTAGCACATATTGTTCACGAGTTCTTTGACATTTCATTGACTTCTTCCGTAGATTCAGTGTATATGAAGATGTAAGAAACTGACAGAAAAGTTTTGGATTAAAAATGATCCAGTCAATCAGAGGCATTTTACTTATGAAAAAAGAATTTTTTTATCTTGTAATCAGTCTTACTTTTATATGGCTGGTCACAGGATGCAATAAGAAAACAGAAAATATAACTGATATAGACATTGATACTACAGAAGAAACCATTAATACGGAAATTGAAACCGGGAACAATTGGTATGAACATGAAGATGGAATCAATGAAATTTCAACTGATAAGGAGGAGGACAGCATGAATACGGAAAAGATCAGGCTATTTACACAAAACAGTATACGCTTTGAATCAGAACATGGCATAATCTACATAGATCCCTTCAAAATGAGAGAAGAACCTCATGATGCAGATTACATCCTGATCACACATGATCACTATGACCATTATTCACCCGAGGATATACGCAAGGTCTGTAAGGATACATCTTTACTTGTTGTTCCCGCAAACATGGAAAGTGAAGCCGGTGAAATGACAGATTCTGTAGATATGATATATACAGTTGAACCCGATATAAAAAAGACTATAAACGGACTTGAGGTTGAGACAATCCCGGCGTACAACAATAAAAAATCATTTCATCCAAAGAATGCCGGTTGGGTAGGATATATTTTAAATATAGACGGTATGAGAATCTATATAGCCGGTGACACAGACATAACTGAAGATAACAGGCAGGTTAAATGCGATGTAGCCATGATTCCGATAGGAGGAACATATACAATGGATGCATCACAGGCCGCACAGCTGATAAACGAGATAAAACCATGCATAGCCATTCCGACCCATTACGGCAGTGTTGTGGGGTCTCCTGAGGATGCAGATACATTTAAAGAGCAGGTGAATAAAGATATAGAAGTATTGATAAAAATGGAGTACTGATTTTATGAATGTACAAGTTCTCTGGTGTGAATAAGCTTGAAAAGGTTTTTGACCATAATATTGTTTATAATTGATGTGATATCAGGCATCCGGATCGGCATTAGAATAATGAGTGAGGAAATGGAAGACGATGTGGACTAAAGAAGACAATACGTTCAATGACATAAGGAAGCGTTCTGTAGAGCAGTGGCTTAAAGATATGGAGGATAACGAAGATATTGCTGTTCGTGGCGGCGTAAAGGTTACAAGGGAATATATTAAATATCTTGAGAATGAGATTGAACAGCTTGAGGATGAGAATAATCTTAAGAATACTTATCTAAAAAAAGCGGCAGGAGAGAGACATGGTAAAAGAAATAGTGCATGATCCAATGTTTTTGGGACAGAAATCAGTAGATGCAACTAAAGAAGACAAGCAGGTAGCAGTAGACCTTCTTGATACATTAAGAGCTAACCTTGGGCACTGTGTCGGTATGGCCGCCAACATGATCGGTGTTAAGAAGAGCATAATAGCCATAAGCGTCGGATTGGGACAGTTCATTATGATCAATCCTGTGATCATGAGAAAATCACAACCATATGATACGGAAGAAAGTTGTCTTTCGCTGCTCGGAGGGCCACGGAAGTGCAAAAGATACGAAGAGATCGAAGTAGAATACCTTGATATCAACTGGACACAGCAGCGACAGAAGTACAGTGGATGGACGGCTCAGATAATTCAGCATGAAGTAGATAATCCAAACTATTTTATAATCCCAACCTTTTAATATAACCATGATATCATAAGTGTTTATTGATGAGGAAGTATGTATTTTATTCTGCTACAATGTGCTCAGAAAGGAGGACATTGCGCATGAATGTCGAGAAATTAAAAAACAGTAAATCTGAACTTCTACAGTACCTCAATGACAATGGCTATTCAAAATCCTATATTCAAAACATAAAACATGGTTTGAAATTCATTATGGAAAATGCTGAGAATTGGGATGGTTACACAGATTCGTTAAAGCAGTATCTTTTAACATCTCCTACAGAAGAACAGTTACATCATTTTAAAATTGCCATGAATGTATGGGCAAGGTTTGACCTGTATGGAAAATACCCAGATAGGTTTCCGCATGCTTCTTGTTTGGAGCCTGTAAAAGAGCCAACATCATCGGAATTTAAAAGAACTCTTTCCAACTATAAAACACTTGCTTTGAATCGCGGAATAAAACCTTCATCAGTAATCGCTACTTTCATTAATGCAACTAATTTTTTCTTGGCTTTAGAAGATCTTAACATTTTTACCTTGAATGCTATCACTGAAGAAGCGATTCTGACGATACTGACCGATAGCCAGGGAAACCCCAAATATAGCTCAACATACAATTTCATGATACGAAGTGTTTTCAAGGAAAATACATCTGAAGACATTCAGTGTGCAAGACTTGTAAACATGGTTCCACGCTTGAAGAAACACAGAAAAAATATACAATTCTTTAACGAAGAGGAACGAAACAAACTTAAGTATGTTTTAAATAAAAATGACACACTATCTTTGCGTGACAAAGCAATTGGTATCTTACTGTTTTACACAGGTCTAAGAGCGTCTGATATTGTAGCTTTGCAATTTGATTCCATCGATTGGGAAAAAGATAAAATATCTATATATCAGCAAAAGACAAGTATGCCTCTTGAATTGCCACTAATCCCTATTGTTGGTAATGCCATCTATGATTATATCTACAACGAACGTCACCATTCTTCTGATCCGCATATTTTCTTAAATTCAGTCCCTCCATTTTCTCCAATGAGAGCTGGGTATATATCTGGTATTTCGAATAATATTTATAAAGCAGCTGAAATAAGACAGACTAAAGGTTCAAAGAGAGGAGCTCATCTATTCAGACACAATTTTGCCACCACACTGTTGGAAAATGGATCTTCCAGAACGGTTATCACAAATCTTCTTGGGCATTGCAATCCGCAGTCAACAATACCGTATATTTCTGCTGATATGAAGCATCTTAGAAAATGCGCTTTAAGTATAGATGCTTATCCTGTAAAGGGGGTGTTTGAAAATGACTGAATTCAAATCTCTTCTAGGGCCTTCTTTTGAAGCCTTTATTCGTTATAGAAAAGCTTGTAGGAAATGGAATGAATCCTCATATCTTCCGAATTTGAGATTTTTTGATAAGTTTTGTTATGAGAAGTACCCAAATGAATCTTCAATCACTGAAGAAATGGCAGATGAATGGTGTGCAAAAAGAAAAACAGAAAGCAATAATTCCTGCATATCAAGAATATATGTTGTTCTTGAATACATCCGATTTTATAATTCTAGAACCAATACCAACACAAAAATACCGGTAATTCCAAAAGCAGAAAAAAGGACATATAGACCACATGAATTCACGAAGAAAGAGCTGGAAAGGTTTTTTGAGGCCTGTGATAGCTATAATACATTTCATTTGTGCGCGGTAAGATGATTTTGCCACCACATGGTAAGGAGTTTTTTACATCTTACGGTAAGCACTTTTTTACATGCCTCGGTAAGCAGTTTTTTACATGGGCCGGTAAGGACTTTTTTACACGACTCGGTAAGCAGATTTTTACATAACGCAGTAAGCAAAATTTTACATGGATGATACATAACTCCTGCAAGTGGTGAGTAAATCAAAGGAGGTTCAGCGGATCCTGATATATACTTGTTTCAGCAAGTGTATGAAAGGAGTCCATCATGCTGAAGAAAAACTCAATGCAGGAAATACAAGATTTAAAGCTTCGCGGTTATACCCAGACCGAAATCCATGATTATTTCGTGGATCAGGGCATTAAGCCACCCAGCCGTCCGACCATAGCCAAGTATTTCAAGATGGATGTGGTCCCGGACAATCCCGGCGAAAAACTCGCCAAAGACAAGGTCTTTGACGTCGAGCCGTTCAGATCGACGATAATCACGATCATCGAGGCTAATAACGGCAACGACTTCTGTGTATCCTCCGTCTATGATGTTCTCGAGGAGAAATTCATAGAGAACGGGGATTATGAATGCCTTCCGGGTAATGAGCAAACGCTACGCAATTATGTGCATTATCTGGAGGATTCCGGTCAGATAGATACTGGCGAGGAACACCGCCGGATCTATGACCATGTATTCGATACTCCGCCCGGTGATCAGATGCTGATAGATTTCGGAGAAGTGACGCTTGATAAGAATCACTCCATCCATTTCATTTGTCTTCTGCTCCGGTACAGCCGCTTATTGTGTGTTTACGCACAAGACCATAAGTACAATGCCGTTGAAGCCTGTCAGGCCATTTACAGGTGCTTTTGTAAGATCGGAGGACGTCCGTCCGTTCTCGTTATAGATCAGGATGCCGTATTCATTGCCAGCGAAACATACGGTGAGGTCATCAAAACCCGTGTGTTCGAGGATTTCTGCACAGAGCAGGAACTGAAGCTCTGGGTCTGCAACAAAGCTGATCCTGAAAGTAAAGGCCCCATAGAGAACGCCGTTGGCTTTGTGAAGAAAAACTTCTTCAGTGCCAGGACTATCACATGTATCGATGATGTATGGCGTTCACTCCCCGGATGGCTTGAACGCAAGAACAAGCGTATACACAGGGCAACTCTCCGTATCCCGGTAGCAGTATTCCGGAGCATTGAACAAAAAGCCTTAAATCCGATGTTACCGTCGGTTTATGAAGTATCACCAAACAGCTTCAAGGATTATGAATGTAAGGGTACGGCTTATGTGTTGTACAAATCCTGCTACTACTCCGTACCAAGGGAGTACGCATACAGCAAGCTGAAGTACAAGGTAACCGTCGGGAAGATCCATATATACGACGAGAACTATAAGTTTATCTGTACTCATCTTCTTTGTGAGCGCAAGAGCAGTTATAATCAACTCCCCGAACACAAGAAAGGGGATTCCGGTGACTGGATTGAGATCATGGAGCGTCTCCGTGGTAAATGGAACTGCTATGATTTCCAGCACTTCATCAACGGAGTGAAAAAGGAAAATCCACGCCATATCAGCAAGCAGCTGGGTGCCATTGAACGGTTCCTCGATTCAGAGAATCCTGATCGCGCACTGGTCGCCGATGTTCTGAAGATATGCTGTAATAACTTCAGATATCAGTTCTCGCAGTTCAGAACTGTTTATGAATACACAAAGGCAGGCAAGAGCCTTACCGAGACTGACGGATTCAAAGCCTCTCAGTCCTTCGATCCTGTCGAGTATAAGAGCCTTGATGTTTACGGCAAAGCCTTCAATGACCGTGTCAACAGTACGAGGAAGGAGGCCACCGTATGAACCGCGAGGTAATGAAGAGTATGGGGACAAAACGCATCCCCGTTGACCGGCTTACGTCGTTACTTCAGACGTTTGCACTAAAACATGCAGCCAAGGCACTTCCGGATCTGCTGGAAACAGCGGATCTGGAGAACGCCACCAACAAACAATTCCTGCTGTCAATACTTGAAACAGAGGTTATCGGTCGGAATGAGCGCCGCAGGAAGCGGAACTATTCGGCGGCCCATTTCCCACCAAATATCAAGCCCATAGAGGAATTCAACCCTGAAGAGCTTGAATCCGGGATATCTCAGGCACAGGTAGATAAACTCAAGGAACTTACCTGGCTTGATAACGGTGGTAACATCGTTTTAGCCGGACCTCCCGGTCTTGGCAAGACAATGGTTGCCGTAGGATTAGGGCTTCACGCCATTAACAGCGGGTATACCGTCTGCTTCGAGAAGATGGTCAACCTTGTTAAGATCCTTGATAATGCAGAGACAGAGCGTACCGCAGGTTTCAGACTCAAGAACATCAAGAAGGCTCAGCTTATAATAATTGATGAGATAGGTTACACACCTATCACCCGAAGCCAGGCTAACAGGTTCTTTACCTTTATCAGCGATACCTACGAGACCTCATCCATCATCTTTACGACTAACAAAGAGATAACCGACTGGGCTGAGATGGTTGGGGATCCGGTGCTTACCACGGCTTTACTTGACCGGATACTGCATCACGCCAACTGCTACTCGTTCAAGGGAGAATCATACAGACTTAAGCATCCTGATTTATTCAGTTGACAAGGTACCTTACCTGACTGAACAGGCTGTAAGGAGATGTAAAATACTGTTTACCATACCATGTAAAAATCTCCTTACCTAACAATGTAAAAAACTCCTTACCATACAGTGTAAAATTTTGCTTACCGTACTATGTAAAAAAGTGCTTACCTAACGATGTAAAATTCTGCTTGACATTTGCATTCATTATAATACTACTCGTGAAAAGAATTGCAAATATACGTTACCAGTCATGTTTAGATTGCTTTATAGTACCGGCATGAGAACTATAGAAGTCAGGCTTTTGGAAAGAAAAAATGTGGATCTAATGAACGGTGTCATTTGCATAGAGAATACAAAAGGTTATGAGCAGCATTATGTTGCTATGCATGAATCCATGACAGATTTAATGAGAAAATATGACTGTAAAATGCAGGACTTATATCCTGATAGAAAATATTTTTTCTGCAGTGATAACGATACCCCAAGAAGCAGAGATATGATCATGTATTTTTTCAGGAAAATGTGGGACAGTGTTAATGATACTCATGCAACAGCGTATGAATTACGTCATAACTACGCTATCAGCAATATCAATAAGTGGTTGGATTCCGGATTCGAATTTGGCGATAAGTTGCTTTATTTAAGCAAGAGCATGGGGCATGTGAGTGTGGAACAAACGGTTAAATACTATTATTCAATCGTTCCAAGCCTATCTAATGTACTATTGGACAATACTGAATCTGGCTTTAATGAGATAGTTCCGGAGGTGTCTAATGATGATAACACATGAATCCATGAAAATATCAAGAGCAATCTATGAGTATTTGAATGATTATGCCCCTGTAGAGAAAACAACAAGTGAGCATACATTAAAATCTTACAAAATGTCCATTTCTTTATATGTACTTTTTTTGCAGAGCAGAAAGAACATAACCCCTTCGAAACTAAGTATTCATTGTTTTTGTAATACCTTTATAGAAGAATGGCTATCATGGCTTGCAAATGAGCGTGGTAATTCACCTGCAACATGTAACATACGCCTTTCAGGATTGCGTGAATTTTTGAAGTACCTATCTAAAAAAGATGTGGGCTTTATTGTTTTAGAGGAAGCCACTAAAGTGAAGTTTAGAAAAACTCCCAAACGCAAAGTAAATGGCATGACAAGAGACGCAGTAAAAGCACTTATGAATACACCAGATACATCTACCAAATGTGGAAAACGTGATTTGACACTAATGGTGGTTCTGTATGCTACTGCGGCTAGAATCAATGAACTATTAGATTTAAAAATCTCCCAATTACATCTTAACGACGCTAAACCACACATAGAGGTCATTGGAAAAGGGCATAAAATGCGGATTCTATATCTGCTTCCTAAGGCTGTAACGCACCTAAACAGTTACCTTAAGGATTTTCATGGAGAAAATCCCAGCCCAAATGCTTATGTTTTTTATTCACGTAATACTGGACCTTATGGAAAGATGTCGCAAGCTGCTGTGGCAAAAATGCTCAAAAAGACTGCTGCTATTGCGCATGAAAAGTGCAACGATGTGCCGCTTAACTTACATGCGCATCAGTTCAGACACGCAAAAGCTTCCCACTGGCTCGAAGATAATATGAATATCGCACAAATCTCATTTTTACTTGGGCACGAAAATATCCAGACTACAATGATTTATATGGATATAACTACGGAAGCACAGCTTAAAGCTCTTGCCACTATGGAAGATGAATCATCATCATCTTTACCAAAGAAATGGAAGAAGAATTCAAATACACTTATGAGTTTTTGTGGCTTATAATGCAGATAAAATCCAAACCTTTCTAAAAGAAAATGTTTAAAAAACAGATGCCTAAAGAAAGGTTTGGATTTAAAATAAGTTTGGATAATCCATTAAATCCTAACTTTTGGATTTAGTAGACCATTGCAACGGTGTACTGATATAGGTGACAAGATGTTTTTCATAATGGGTATAACAGACGGAAGAAAGGACTTTGATTTTAACCAGGTCATGACCTGTGCTATATGTGGTTCTATGGGCAGTTACCGGGTGTTCATGACATACACGGTATTATCACTGTTCTTCATTCCCTGCTTTAAATGGAATAAGCATTACTATGTGCAGTCTACCTGCTGTAATGCGGTATATGAGTTGGATCCGGAAATCGGGAAGAGGATAACACGTGGAGAAGATGTAAAAATCCAGAAGGATTATCTCACAAGGGTCTTAGATCGGGGATATACCGTTAAACGTTGCAAAAACTGTGGATTTACTACGGAAGAAGACTTTGATTTCTGTCCAAAATGCGGAGAAAGGTTTTAGTATGAATCTCACATCGGGAATAATAGAAGTAGACCTTCACGGTCTTAGAACTGAAGAAGCAGTGAAAAGGGCAAAAAGCGAAGTAAACAGGGCATCCGGTTCGGTCTATATCATCCGCCTTATACACGGCTATCATGGCGGTACAAGGATCCGTGAGGCTATAGAAGATGAATTCTCTTACGGACGTGAGGAAAAGGTAAAGAAGATAAGACAGGGGGCAAATCCTGGGATAACGGAACTTGTGTTGAGGGAAGTATGATTTTGGAGAAATAAACCATGAAACTGAAAAACGTATTGATCGTAGTTAAAGACATTGAAAGGTCAAGGAAATTCTATCATGATTTATTTGGCCTTGATGTTATCCTGGATAATGATGGAAACATGATCCTTACTGAGGGTCTTGTGCTGCAGGATGAGAGTATCTTGAAGAAATTCATTGAAAAAGATGTATTTCACGAAAATAGTTCCTGTGAGCTTTATTTTGAAGAAAGAGATATAGATGGATTTTATCAAAAGCTTAAATCTCTTTATCCTGATATCAAATATGTGAACACCCTTATGACCCATAGTTGGGGACAAAAAGTTATTCGTTTTTATGATCCTGATGGTAACCTTATAGAAGTCGGCACCCCAATGTTGAAAATATATGAGCCAAATTACAGATAATCAGAAACTGAATAGATTTGCTGATATACTTGATTCCTCCGAGTATGTTGTCTTTCTTGGTGGAGCCGGAGTATCTACAGAGAGCGGAATTCCTGATTTCAGAAGCAAGAACGGTCTGTATCATAGGAAAAATAAGAAGTTTTCAGCGTACAAACCGGAATATCTTCTTAGTTATGACTGCCTTAAGCACAAACCTGAAATATTCTTTGATTATTACAGAAATAACCTTGATGCAAGGGCAGTAGAGCCTAATACTGCACATTATAAGCTTGCTGAAATGGAAGAGAGAGGCCAGCTCATAGGTGTTGTGACACAAAACATAGATGGGCTTCATCAAAAGGCCGGCAGTAAAAATGTCCAGGAAATACAT
>JAEEGL013876152.1_pt1 | contig 14158 bp, 10 predicted proteins | sample 9134231 | NCBI WGS metagenome assembly JAEEGL01 (sample SAMN16246548, study PRJNA631951) | gut metagenome | biome: gut microbiome; feature: rumen; material: fiber-attached | host: Bos | place: Iran: Karaj | collected 2018-10 | reverse complement strand
CTTCTATTAAGGCCGGCTGAGTGATTGGTGTTATGATAATTCCATTCACCTAGTATGTCAATAGGTTATTAGTAAATATTATATATTGACTTATTGGGCGCGAACTCGCCTTTCCGTGCCTCCGCGGCCAGGGCTGGGAAGGTTTGCCGCGATGTGTGGGCGCGGACCTGCTTTACACCACCTCCGCGCCCAAAGGACTGCAGGCTTGACGCGAGCCCATGGGCGCGAACTCGCCTTTCTGTGCCTCCGCGGCCAGGGTTGTGAAGGATTGCCGCGATGTGTGGGCGCGGACCTGCCATTCACAGTGCCCGCGCCCACAATAGGAAGAGCATAACCCGAATCATGACTTCAGCAAGGCGGTCTTCCTCAATATCCTGTTCCGTAGTACTTCTCATCCTCGGCGAGAAGGAACGCATCGCGCCTCCTGGCCTCTGCCATTTCCGGAATGTCCATGATTTTGTCGCGCCAGGCACGCTCTTCGGCCTTGAGCTCCTCCGAGGGGTACCAGTACTCCTCCGGCGCGGCCCCCTTCAGGCGCCTGCGGTCGAAGTCCGCGCTCACGCCGCGATAGCGGTCCGCGAACGTATCGTTGTCTCTTGCGGACTCCGCGGTCCACGCCGCCTCCGCGAAGGCCGGCAGCCTGGGAAAGAGGCGGAACACCGCCATCTTCAGGTCCGGAATGCGCTCCGTCCAGAGCATGCATTCCATGCCGTCCACCTGCTTCCGCTGCTCTTCATCCAGAAAATCCGGGTACGGATCCCGGTTCAGGATGGTGTCCAGATTGATCTCCCCGTAAAGGTAGTCAAAATACAGGAACCGCGTATCCGACTGGATGATGCGCCCGCCGCGGTCCGCGAAATCCGCGATCCGCTCATGATCGCCGTACCAGGACTGTACGATGAAATTCGTGGGAAGATCCGCTCCGCGAAGCGACTCGTTGTACACCACGGTCTTCCGCCCGTGCTCCGCAAGATACTTCCCGATCTCGATGGTGAGCCACTGCTGCAGCACGTTCTCATCCTTCAGGCCGAGGGCCCTCATCCTCGCCTGGCAGTACGGGCAGTCCCGCCAGTGATACTTGCAGGCCTCGTCGCCGCCGATGTGCATCACGGGATAAGGGAAAAGCTCCATCAGCTCGTCCATCACATCCTTCAGGAAGACGAGGTTCTCATCCTTGCCCGCGCAGAGGAGATTCTCGAAAATCCCCCCGCCGGTCGCCACCGGAATCGCCTCCCCCGTGCAGGAAATCTCCGGATATGCCGCAATCGCCGCGGTGAAGTGCCCCGGGAGATCGATCTCGGGAATGATCTCGATATGGCGTTCCTTCGCAAAACTCACGATGCGCCGGATCTGCTTCTGCGTGAAATATCCGCCGCTCTCCTCCGGCTCGTCAAGATCGGCGAAGACCGCCTTTCCGCGCCGGCTCCCCACCTCGGCAAGCCGGGGATATTTCTTTATCTCCACTCTCCAGCCCTGGTCGTCGGAGAGATGCCAGTGCATGCGGTTTACTTTGAACGATGCGGCCGCGTCGATAAGCGTCAGCACGTCCGACTCCGGAAGGAAGTGCCGCGCGGAGTCCAGCATGAAGCCGCGGTGCACGAACCGCGGGGAATCCTCGATGGTCAGGCAGGGAATACACTCCGGGAACTGAAGCCTCAGCTGCTCCAGCGTCTTCATCGCGTAGAAGCGGCCGGCATCACCGCCGGTTACGGTAATTCCGTCCGGAGCGATCTCCAGCTTATATGCCTCGTCATTTCCGCAAACGATTTCCGGAATTTCCGCAATCCGCAGGTCATCCGGCTTCTCCGGGGAATAGCATCCCACGCCCGGATTCACTGAGGAGGGATAAGGAATCAGATTCAGTTTCACGCTTTGCTTTCCTCCTTGAACGTAAAGCAAACGGCGCCGAAAAACTCCGGCGCCGCATCAGTTTTGCCCTGTTAAAAATCAGAGAATCTCCGGCCTTACCTCCGTCAGGGCGAGTTCGCCGAGCCGGATCGCGCCCATGAGGCCCTGGTCGTCGTTTAAGGACGCGGGCACGATGTAGTGGTCGATATCCTTTAGCTGAGGGGTGTCATAATAGCCGTTGTTGTAGGCGAGCACCTTCTCCCGGATCATCGGGAAGAGCTGCTCCTGGTGCATGACTCCGCCTCCCAGGATGATGCGCTGCGGGGAGAGGGTGTAGATGTAGTTCATCAGGGCCTGGGCGATGTAGTCGCTCTCCAGCTCCCACACCTCGGGCCTGTCCGCAAGCTCCTTCGCGGAGGCGCCCCAGCGCTTCTCAATGGAGGGGCCGCTGGCGAGGCCTTCCATGCAGTCGTCGTGGAAGGGACAGACGCTGCCCGCGGGATCCTTCGGGGAAATCTTCAGTTTGACATGGCCCGCCTCAGGATGGAGCATGCCGTGCAGCAGCCGTCCGTTGGCCAGAACGCCTGCGCCGATGCCGGTGCCGATGGTGAGGTAGAGCACGCAGTTCAAGCCCTTCGCCGTGCCGTAGGTCACCTCGCCGAGGCAGGATCCGTTCACGTCGGTGTCCAGTCCGACGGGGACATTCAGCGCCTTCTCGAAGGGCGTGACAATGTCAAAGAACTGCCAGGGGATTTTGGGGGTGTTGAGTATCCTCCCGTAGGTCGGCGAGCCCTTCACCACGTCGACCGGCCCAAAGGTGGCGATGCCGAGGGCCTGTATGCCCTTACCCTTGAAGAAATCGATCATGGGCGGCATGGTTTCCGCCGGGGTCGTCGTCGGGATCGTCATCCTCTCCAGGATCTTCCCGGTCTCATCGCCGATGGCGCAGCACATCTTGGTTCCGCCCGCTTCCAGTGCTCCGAATAACATCTTGATTCCTCCTTATTGCATCCGGCCGGCGTTTTCCGGCCAAAACTTTTCCTCTTTTATTGTACCCGAATCCCGGTCAAATCACAGCACTAAATGGATCCCGCCCCTCCTTGAAGGCGATCATCATGTCATTGGTCAGGCTGACATCCTCGAAGGTTTCCGTGATCTCATCCCTTCGGACCCACTCGGCCGTGGAAAGCTCTTCCTCGTCGATGGTCACCGTGTCCTCCCCGTCCAGCTCACAGAAATACCCGAGAAGCAGATCCGAATCAAATCCCCACGGCTGGCTGTTGTAATACACGATGTTCTTCACGGCGAGCCCGGTCTCCTCCATCACCTCCCGGCGCACCGTGTCCTCGCCGGTTTCGCCGATCTCGCAGAACCCCGCGATCAGCGCGTGGTGGGTAAAGCCCCTGCCGCGGTATCGGGTCATCATGATGCGGTCTGACCCGAGAGGCGTGCTCTTTGCCGGCGCGGCGGGATCCGGCGTTTCCTCTGCCTGCGCACCTTTCGCCGTCCTGGAGACAACACCGACGATCACCGCAGGCATAATCCGGGGATAAGCGGTGTTCCCGCAGCTGTCGCAGATAAGGTTTCTCTCCTTGTCCCCGATGCGCATCCTGCCGCCGCAGCGCCCGCAGAAGCGGTTGTCCCGGTACCAGCAGTAGAGCTGCCAGGCCGTCTCCGCGGCATAGACCGTCTCCTTGGGATGCCCGCCCCTTAAGGAGCGCAGTTCGGCGTATTCCCCGCCCCTGCAGAAAACCTCCGCCGCCGGCAGGGAGTTCTTCCCCCCGCTGCCGCTGTCCTCCCCGGATGAGTTGCCCTCCGAGGATGCCTGCGCCGGTTCCGCGTAATTCTCCGGAAGCAGCATCTGATAATTCGTGCTGTCAATCCGGAAAAGATACTGGAAACGTGCCATCTCCGCGCCGTCCAGCTCACTGATGAACGGAAGGCGGAAGCGCTCATCCTCCGCGCCGTCCTCCCTCACCGCAAGTATGGTCCGTCCCCTGAAGACAACCGCGATATCCTGCGGCGCCGCTTCTGTCCTCAATGTATACTCGTTGCGGAATCTTCCTCTGCCAATGTCCTGAATCATCTGCCTTCCGCCCTTCTTTCCAGGTCATTACCGCCTCTGCTCCGGCCTCTCCCGCACAAAGGGAAAGACCCGGATAATCACTGCCCGCGGCGCGGCCTGCGCCCTTTCGCCGCCTGAACTGCAGCCTGCCTACGATTATATCCCGTTTCCCGTCCGTTTTCTCTTTTCGGAGCCGAAATGCTGTGATAAATTGATCTTAAAAGATCCGGAATCCGGACAGTCCCTGCCCGGCAGGGCATACTCATCCGACAGTATAGAAGGAGGTTCACAATGGCAGCGAAGAAACTCGGCGATCTGGTAAAGGAAGCGCGCACCGCGAAGAAACTCTCGCAGACGGCACTTGCGGATATGGTGGACGGCTTAAGCGCCTCCGACGTCGGCAAGATCGAGCGCAATGAGAAGGCTCCCACCCAGGCGGTGATCAAGGAGATCGCCAAAGCGCTGGGCGTAACCCAGAAGTCCCTCCTCGATGCCCCGGTAAGCGCCGCGGCGAAGAAGGCCGCCGCGTCCTCCTCTTCCTCCCAGGCGAAGAAAACATCGTCCTCCGCTTCCTCGTCTTCTTCGGGCAAAAAGACCTCTTCCGGCTCCTCCGGTTCCTCGAACAAGAAGACGTCTTCCGGCTCCTCAAACAAAAAGACCTCGTCCGGTTCCTCCAGCTCCTCGAACAAGAAGGCCTCGTCCGGTTCCTCCGACCAGCTCAAGCTGAGCTCCACCGAGACAAAGCTGGTCAAGGCATACCGCAAGGCGGATGCCACCACGAAGAAGGCCGCAATGGGGCTTCTGGAGGGCACCGCAAGCCTGGCGGACATCGCAGGCTCACTTCTCCTCGGCAAGGTGGAGAACAGTTCCTCTTCGTCCGCGTCCTCCGCACTGGAGAACCTCGGCGACCTCTTCAGCGGAGCACTCGGCAACCTCGGCAAAAAATAAACATACAGGCAAAGGAGCCAGGGGACGGTTCTCTGGTCAGTTGTCAGAAAACTGACCAGAGAACCGTCCCCTGGCTCACGGAGGCATGCATCATGAGCTACGGTTTTGATCCCCTGTACTGCCCTTACCCTTCGACGCGCTATCCTGTCTATGCGAGAGGAGGTATGGTGAACAGCTCCACGCCCCAGGCAGCTTCCGCAGGCCTGGAGATCTTAAGGCGCGGCGGCAACGCCATGGATGCCGCGGTAGCTGCGGCAGCGGCGCTCACCGTCACGGAGCCTACTTCCAATGGCCTTGGAAGCGACGCTTTCGCGCTCATCTGGTCGGAGAAGGACCAGAAGCTCTACGGCCTCAACTCCAGTGGGCCTGCGCCGATGCTGCTCTCCCCGGAGAACCTGGAGAAGGACGGGCGCATCCGGAACGGCCGGATCGAGGAGCGGGGCTGGGCCCCGGTCACGGTTCCCGGCGCGGTCAAGGCCTGGTCGGAGGTCTCCTCCCGCTTCGGCCGCCTTCCTTTCGCCGATCTCCTTGCGCCGGCCATCGACTACGCAGAGAACGGCTATCCCGCGGGCGCAAATCTGGCTTACGACTGGGCAGGCCTGATGAAGCATTACCGGGCCAATATGACCGGAGAGGAATTCAACGCGCTCTATTCCACCTTCACCACCGAAGGAGCGACTCCTGCCGCCGGTGACCTCGTCCGTCTTCCCGACCTCGCGCGCACGCTCAAAACCATCGCGGAATCCCATACCGAGGACTTCTATCACGGGGAGCTCGCGCGCCGCATTGATGCGGAGAGCCGCAAATACGGCGGTTATCTGCGCTTTGAGGATCTGGACCGGTATAAGCCGGTCTGGGTGGAGCCGGCCACGGTGGACTACCGCGGCTATACCGTGTGCGAGATACCGCCGAACGGCCAGGGCATCGTAGCACTGATGGCGCTGAACATCCTGCAGAATCTGGACGTCTCGGACCGTGCGGACCCCATGACTTACCACCGCAGGATGGAGGCAATGAAGCTCGCCTTCGCCGACGGCCTGCACGCGATCACAGACCCCAGAGAGTACTACCTTGACTCCTCCGCGGACGCGGCCGCTGCGGAGGCCGGCCTCTTCGCCGATCCCGCAGCGGCGGCAAAACTTCCGCTTCCCGAGATCTACCGCTGGTTCCTTAGCCCGGAGTACGGGAAGCGCAGGGCGGCTGAGATCACGGATACGGCCGGTCTCTATACGTATCTCACCCCTCCGGCGAGCGGAACGGTGTACTTCTGCACAGCCGACGGCGAGGGCAACATGGTTTCCTTCATCCAGTCCAACTACGAGGGCTTCGGCTCCGGCATTGTGGTGGAGGGCACCGGCATCGCGCTGCAGAACCGCGGCTTCGATTTCTCCCTTGACCCCTCCGCCGCCAACTTCCTAAGGCCGGGCAAGCGCACCTACCACACCATCATCCCCGGCTTCCTCATGAAGGACGGCCTCCCGGTGGGACCTTTCGGCGTGATGGGCGGCTACATGCAGCCCCAGGGGCACCTCCAGGTAGTCTCCAACTTTGTGGATTTCCACCTCAATCCCCAGCAGTGCATCGATGCTCCCCGGTTCCAGTGGGTGAAGGAGAAGGAATTCCTGGTGGAGAGCAGTTTTGACACGGAGCTCACGCGGTCGCTTTCGCGCATGGGCCATAAAATCAGCGTTGAGCTCATGAGCGGCACCTTCGGCAGGGGACAGATGATTGTCCGCACCGGTGACGGCGTCCTCTGCGGAGGCACCGAGATGCGCTGCTCCGGCAGCATCGCGATGTACTGATTACATCCGCCTGCCGGCTTTACTCCGGCACATGTTCGTTGACCGCCCGGATCTTCTCCGGCGCGACCTTGTAATTGTGGTCCGCGTCCAGAAGCCCGTTGACCTCCTGCTGCACGTCCGAGACCTGGGTGTAGCAGTATCCGGTGATGTAGGGCACCTTCTTCACCGCATCGGTGATGCACATGTACCGCGCAAGGAACTCCTCCTCGGAGTTCACCCGGTTTCCGTAGCCCCAGCTGTCCGATGCGCCTCCGGAGAATGCGATGCCGCCGTACTCGCTGAGGATCACCGGCTGTCCGTGGTATCCGTACCCCCAGGCGTAGGCCGGCCGGTCCTTGCAGTGATAGATCCTGTCCGCCGTGATCTCATCCAGATGATCCGTGTAGCGCTCAAGGAAGACTTCCCCCTTCTCCTCGTAGTCATGAAGGGTAAGGATGTCCGATACCGTGTGCTCCCAGCCGTCGTTGGTGATTACCGGACGCATGGGATCAAAAGCCTTCGTCAGATAGTAGACCGCTTCGGTGAAGTGCTGCTGGGGCTTCTCCGTCCTGATCCCCGGCACGCCCCACGACTCGTTGAACGGCGTCCAGGTAATAATGGACGGATGGCTGTAGTTCTGCCGGACGATCTCCATCCACTCCGAGGTAAACTCCTGCACCGCAGTGTCGTCGAACTCATATGCAGCCGGCATTTCACTCCAGACCAGCATTCCCCTGACATCGCACCAGTAAAGGAAGCGCTCGTCCTCGATTTTCATGTGCTTGCGGAGGCCGTTGAAGCCCATGGCCTTAATCTTGTCGATGTCGTCAACAAGCGCCTGTTCATCCGGAGGCGTGAGATGGGAGTCCTTCCAGTAGCCCTGGTCCAGGATCAGTTTTTCATATACAGGACGTCCGTTTAAGAGGATCTTCCCGTCTCTCGCCGCGACCTCACGCATGCCGAAATAGGACTCCACCCGGTCCTCGCCGTCAGACTCCGCAAGGGTAAGGACAAGGCCGTAAAGATTCGGCTCGTCCGGCGTCCACTCTCGGACGCCCCACTCCGTGACGCCGCGGTTTAAGACGCTCACGGTCATCGTCACATGATCGTCATCGACGCTCACCGTCTCCCTGCGCACGCTCTTCCCGTCAAAACTGATCTCCGCCGTCAGCTCCGTCCCGAGCCATTCCGGTTCCCTTACTCCTCCGGCGAGGCCGCCCCCGGCGTAGAAACCGGCGATCTCCGCCTCTATTCTCACGGAGCAGTCCCGGATATCGGGCGTGATCTTCAGCCCGGCAATATGCAGCTTCGGAACGGACTCCATCCAGACGGTCTTCCATATGCCCGTGGTCTGGACATACCAGCAGCCGTAACTGTCCCTCTTCCAGCGCTGTTTTCCCCTTGGCTGACGGACTCCGGCGGAATCCTCCGCCTTCACCGTAAGGATGTTCTCCCCGTCGGTGAGCGCATCGGTGATGTCGAAGGAAAACCGCGCGTAGCCTCCCCGGTGCTCCCCGATGAAGATGCCGTTCACCCAGACCCTCGCGGTGAAATCCACCCCCTCGAAGTGCAGGAGGAGCCGCTTCTCCGGGTCCCGGAGGACAGTGAAGCTCCTGCTGTACCACATCGAGGAGTGATGAGTCTCATCCCCGATACCGCTCATCGCGGTTTCCGGTGCGAAAGGCACGAGAATCTCCGCGGCGCCGGAGGGAAAGGTGCGGTACCACTCCTCCGCCTCCCCGGATCCTGCGTCATCCGTCATATAATCCCATTTCCCGTTCAGGTTGATCCAGCCCGGGCGGGCCATCTGCGGCCTCGGGTAATCTGCAGCATGTGCGATCATAAATACTCCTCCCTGCATGTCACAGCAGCTTCTTCGCTTCCTCCAGAGCTGCGATCACCTTGTCGCAGAACTCGTCAAACTGAGGATCCTCCACCTGGCACTCCGGGTGCGAGAGAACATAGTCCAGGGCGATGCGGACGCCGTGCTCAAACCGCACGTTTGTGGTCATCTGCGGCGCGATCGCTTTCAGCTTGCTGTTGTCGAAAACCACCGACACCGACTTATCCCCGATAAGCCCGCTGAAATCGATGCCGTACTTCTTCCCCGCATCCATGAGGAAATCCGAAGATACGTGATACGGCTTCAGCTCGACACCCAGCGCGTCCGCAATGGTCTGGTAGATCTGGTCCCAGGTAAGCGTCTCGTCGCCCGTGATCTGGAATGCCTCGCCGATCGCGTGGCGGTTGCCCATGAGCGCGGTATAGCCTATGGCAAAATCCGTGTTGAAGGTAAGGGTCCAGATCGAGCTTCCGTCGCCCTGGATCAGCACCGGTTTCCCCTCAATCATGCGCTTTATGACCTGCCAGAAGCCCTTGTTCCCGTGTACGCCGAGCGGCACGCTTCTCTCGTCGTAAGTATGGCTCGGACGCACGATAGTGACCGGGAATCCCTCTGTGCGGTACTTCTCCATAAGGAACTCCTCGCACGCGATCTTGTTCCTGGAGTAGAGCCAGTAGGGATTTGCGAGAGTCGTGCCCTCGGTGATCTTCCAGGACGCCGCGGGCTTGTGATAGGCAGATGCCGAGCTGGTGTAGATGTACTGACGGGTTTTGCCCTTAAACAGGCGGTAATCCCTCTCCACATCCTCCTTCACGAATCCGATGAACTCGCAGACCGTGTCAAAACTCATCCCCTCCAGCTTCTTCGCGGTATCCTCCTCGTCACGGATATCCGCGATGATCTGGTGCACTCCCTCCGGAAGCTCCGCCCGGCGGCTGCCGCGGTTTAAGAGATAGACATCCCACAAGGGATCCTCCGCAAGCCTTCTCACTATCGCCATGCTGATCGTACCGGTGCCGCCGATAAACAATGCTTTCATAGTCCGTCCCTCTTTCTCCGGGCATTTCCGCCCGGTTCCTGCGCCGCAGGCCTTCCGCCCGGCGCGATGTCTTTTATTCCGGGTCCTGCACGAGGAATCCGCAAGTCCGCCCTACCTGTTCATCATACCGCGCAGTTCGCAAAATATGCTATCATTTGAGAGAGAAACCTGCGATTTTCCTCCAAGTTCCGCTGCCGTTTCCGTCCCCGCCGGGGCGCGGATCCAGGCAGCGGATTACCTGATACCGATGAACACTAATCAGCAGCTTTACGAGAACACCCTCCGCTCCCTAAAGGAGCGCATCCGTCCCAACGGCTACGCCGCCACCTCTCTCACCGGAGCCTATGACGGGATGTACGTGCGGGACGCCTCTGTCCAGATCCTTGCTCACATCGCCGCGGGAGACCGCACCAGTGCGGCAAAACTCCTCCGCTTCACCCTGATCAGCCACCGCTCCTGGAATCCCGCCTTCGCGATGCACGTGATGCGGGACGAGTACACTCCTCTCTCCGTAAAGCCTCAGGCGGACACCTCCTTCCTGTTCCTTCACGCGCTCTTAAGGTTCGTGGCCTCCTTCCCGGATGCCCCGGAGCTCGACGAGCTGCTCTGGATCGCGAAGCCGCTGATTCCCGCCTTCGCGGACTATTACTTCGAGCGCTTTCCGGGGGATGAGTACACCGGGTCCAAGGGCGATCCCACGAAGCACGCGGTGCTTCCGGGAACACCGGAATCCGATCCCGGCTGCTTCAGCGGAAGCCTCGGGCTCCTGATGAACCCTTTCCTTGAGCACTCCCGGGACCACTCCTATTACCGCGGATATGACCTCCTCACCAATGTCTGGGCATCCCAGGCCTTAAAGGAGCTCTCCGATTATGTCGCGCCTTCCGATCCCGCTGCCGCCGACAAATGGCTCGGCCGCTCCGAGGCCATCGCCGAGGGCATACACCGGAACCTGACCTGCGTCGTTGACGGGAAGCGCGTCTACGCGGAGATGATCTCCCTCGGCCGCCAGGATGCGGACACGAAGGTCTACATGCCGCATGAGGAGTTTTTCCCGGGCTTCTCCTGGGTCAATCTCGCCCCGGTAAGCGTGGACTGGTATGCCATGCAGCCGGACATCATGGCGAATACCTACGAGATGTACCTGCGTTACGGCGGTGAGGAATACTTCGGACACCACAGGATGCTTCAGGCAGTCTCCACGCTCATTCCCGCGGGCACCGGCGCACAGGAATCCCGCATCGAGGAGCACCACGTCATCGGGAAGGGCCTCGCCTGGGAGATCATGTACATGAAGCGCACCGGAAACCGCGGGCGCCTGAAGGAGCTGATCAGCTTCATCGAGGAGAACACCGGCGATCTTTACCGCGAATCCTGGCGCCCGGACGGCGAGGGAACGGACAGCGCGAACCAGGAGCATGCCGGCTGGATGATCATCGCAATGCACATATTGGAGTGACTATGGGACTGATACTGGAAAAAGGCCGCCCGGAGGACACCTCAGGACGGCTGGACAAAGAGATCCGCTGCTACGACCTTCTCGACCGCCTTGGCGTGGAGTACTGGCGTGTCGACCATCCCGCCGCTTTCACCATGGAGGCCTGCCTCGAAATCGACGGGGCGCTCGGCACCGCGATGTGCAAGAACCTGCTCCTGACCAACCGGCAGCACACCGCCCGGTACCTGCTTCTCCTGCCCGGGGACAAGGTATTCAAAACAAAGGAACTCTCCTCGCAGATCAATTCCGCGAGGCTCTCCTTCGCCTCCGGCGAGGAGATGGAGAAGTATCTCGACATTACTCCGGGATCCCTGAGCATACTGGGCCTGATGAACGACCGAGGCAAAGAGGTCAGGCTCCTCGTGGACAGGGACATCCTTTCCCAGGAATACCAGGGCGTCCACCCCTGTGTGAACACCTCAAGCCTGAAGCTTAAGACCGCCGATCTCTTCGGCGCTTTTCTTAAGGAAACCGGCCACGAAATGCAGATCGTGGAGCTTATCGGAGAATAACCGGACGGCCGCGGCGGCCTCCGGAGAACAAGCGAGGAAAGCACCTATGAAAACACCGATTTTCCCTGATGAAAACTATTCCGCGTCCGTAAAGGAAGTGATACTTCCCTATCTGGACAGCGTCCGGAAGGGCCCGGAGGGCTTCTTCGAGCGCGCCCCCGGGGAGCGGATCCGCTACGAGCGCTTCCGCACGGACCGGCAGCCCGCAAAGGGCGAGGTCGTGGTCTTCCACGGCTACACGGAGGGCATCACCAAGTTTTACGAGTGCCTCTACTACTTCCTGAAGGAAGGATACGACGTCTCGATGATGGAGCACCGCGGACACGGCCGCTCCTACAAGCTGACCCAGGACCGCTTCAAGGTGGTGCTTCCCAGCGAACGCGACATGATGGATGACATGCACTACTTCGTCACGGAGATCGTGCTGAAGGACGTCGTACCCGGAGCTGAGGGCGGAACAGGCAGCGGCGCCTCAGCGGGGCATGCGGGAAAGCCGCTCTTCCTCTACGGGCATTCCATGGGCGGCGGCCTGGGCGCCCGCTTCATCGAGGAGTGGCCGGACATCTTCGACCGCGCGATACTCACCTCCCCCATGCTTGAGCTCAACGGCGGACATGTCCCGAAGCGTCTCACCGCCCTGGTTGCGAGCCGGGTCATCGCACATGGCCGCGGCGAGGGACTGATCCCCGGCGCCGTCCCGTTCAATCCGGATGACCCGGACGGCGATTTCGCCAACAGCTGCGCCACCAGCCGCGACCGCTACGCGTGGTACCAGCAGTACCAGCTGGATCACCCTGACTACCAGACCTCCGCCACCACCTGGATCACCGCGCTTACCTTCTACAGCATCACCAAGGACGCGACGACCCCGATCAAGTGTGCCGCGGTAAAGCATCCGGTCCTGGTCTTCCAGGCGGACAGCGACAACATGGTGGAGGACGGCGGCCAACAGCGCTTCATCCAGCGCATACCCGAGGGTCTCGGAACACTGGTGCGCATCCCCGGCTCCAAGCACGAGATCTTCCGCAGCACCACCGGCGTCCTCGAAAAGTACTGGCCCCTCGTCTTTGATTTCCTTGAAGGGAAGGAGATCCCGAAGGAACTGGTGAAGGAAGTGCCCCGCCCGCGCACCTTAAGACGCGCCGCGCGATAAACCCGGACAGCGGAACACCGCCGCGGAATGCCTTAATCCGGCATCCTGCGGCGGTGTCTTATTATTCAGTGTTTAATTATCGCTTCCGCGCCTCCGGAACTCTCAGGACTGCGCTGATGCGCGCTTCCGGATTCAGTGGTCAGTTCTCCTCCTCTCCGTTTGCGGAACCATCCGCCCTTTCCTCTCTCGCATCCTTCACCGTGATCTCCGCCCCGGTCAGATCCACCCTGCGGTTCACCTTCGCATCGTAGGTGTTGGCCCGCATGATCTCGGTGAAATCCACCCCGGTCGCCTCCGACATGGTGTCGAAAACCTGCTTCATCACGATGGGCATGTTCGCGGAGATCTGCGATGCGCCGCTTCCCTCCGCGCCGGCTTCGCCGGTGCTGTAGATGTTGATCTTGTCAATCTGGGACAGAGGCTTTGCGATCTCGGCGGCCATCTCAGGCATGATCTTGATCATCATTTCCGCCATCGCGGCGCCGTTGTACTTCCTGTACGCCTCCGCCTTCTTTTCCATGGCTTCCGCCTCCGCCAGGCCTTTTGCGCGGATGCTCTCCGCCTCGGCTTTACCTCTGGCGGCGATACCCGCAGCCTCCGCGTCGTACTTCGCCTTGATACCGGCAGCTTCCTGCTCGGCCGCATACTTCTCGGCCTCAGCCTGAGCGCGCTTTGCGGCAGCCTGCTGTTCCTTCTCGTACTTCTCGGCTTCCGCCTGGCGCTGGCGCTGGATCAGCTCGGCCTCAGCCGCCTTCTCCGCACGGTACTTCTCGGCATCTGCGGCTTTTTCCACCTGTGCCGCCAGCTCCTGCTGCCTGACCACGACCTCCTTCTGCCTCAGCTCCGCTTCGCGCTCCGCCTTGGCGATCTGGGCGTTCACCGTCGTGGCCTGGATAGTTTTCTGCTGCTCCTGCTGCTGAATCTCATAAGCCGCATCCGCCACCGCGCTGGCGGTATCCGCCTTCTGCTTCAGCTCCGCCTGCCGGATCGACAGGGCGTTGTTCTTCTCGGCGATCTCCGTCTGGGCCGCAACCCTCGCGTCATTCGCCGCCTTGTCCGCTTCCGCCTGGGCGATCGCCACGTCGCGTTCCGCCTGGGCTTTGGCAATGGCCGCATCCTTTTTGATCCTGGAGGTGTTGTCCATACCGAGATCACTGATGAGACCCTTCTCGTCGGTTACGTTCTGAATATTGCAGGACAGGATTTCGATTCCCAGCTTCTCCATGTCCTTCGACGCCTTGGCCATCACCTGATCGGAGAACGAATCGCGGTCGGTGTTGATGGTCTTTAAAGCCAGCGTGCCGATGATCTCACGCATGTTGCCCTGCAGTGAATCCTGAAGATCCATGGTGATCTGCTCGGGCTTCTTGTTTAAGAAGTTCTTGGCCGCCAGCTGGATGGCGGTCTCGTTCGTTCCGATTCTGACCTTGGCCACCGCGTCGACATTCACGTTGATGAAATCATTAGTCGG
>JAEEGL013843361.1_pt1 | contig 14158 bp, 37 predicted proteins | sample 9134231 | NCBI WGS metagenome assembly JAEEGL01 (sample SAMN16246548, study PRJNA631951) | gut metagenome | biome: gut microbiome; feature: rumen; material: fiber-attached | host: Bos | place: Iran: Karaj | collected 2018-10 | reverse complement strand
TTTTACTCCGACAGCAACGGCAATATTGTTGACAACCCTAAGTATTTAGAGAAATCTATGCGTAAACTTGTCAAAGAACAACGCAATCTTTCTCGTAAGCAGAAAGGTTCAAATAATCGCAATAACCAGCGTGTTAAGGTAGCTAAAGTCCATGAGAAAATAACCAATCAGCGTAATGATTTCCTTCAAAAGCAGTCAACTATGCTCGTTAGCGAAAACCAAACTATCTGCATAGAGGACTTAAATGTAAAAGGTATGGTTCGTAATCACAAACTTGCAAAATCCATAGCGAGTGCAGCTTGGTCGAAGTTCTTTACAATGCTTGAGTACAAAGCCACATGGTACGGGAACGACATAATCAGAGTACCTACCTGGTATCCAAGCAGTCAGACCTGTGCATGTTGCGGATACAAGAATCCGCTGGTAAAGAACCTCGCTATCCGTAAATGGGAGTGCCCAGAGTGTCATACAACGCATGATAGGGACACCAACGCAAGCATAAACATCTTAAACAAAGGGTTGTCAGTAACCTAAGATACTGATGAATACCGTAGGGCATACGGGAATTAACGCTTGTGGAGACCGTGTAAAACTAAAGCTTTCGTAGCAATGTAGTGGTCGCTGAAACAAGAATCCCACGACTTTAGGCGTGTGGAGTGTCAACTAATTCATTATCATATACAGCAACTACATCTACCGCTATGCCTTGTCGCTCTAAAATACATAACTTTATTGCTAAGGCAACTCCCTTGATATATGCATCTGTACCCAACATAGATGAGAATATCTTACATTGGTTTTCATCAATCTGGTCTATTAATTCATACTGCCGAATCATTTCTTTACAAAGTTTCTTGTAATCTTTCTTAGACTTGCACTCTTTCAACTTTGCGGAAAATATATCGTGATATGAACTACATATATACTGCTCCATACTATTTCTCCTTTATAACCTCATTATCATAAAAGGTTATCTTACCTATAATAACGATTAATCGAAAGAAATATTACAATAGGATTACAATATGTCAACCTTTGATCATCTTTTCCCAGTCACAACCCAGGTCAATAAATCGCTTTACATCATCAAAGTAGGCAAAAGAAGAATAGGCATTACCCGGAAGATTTGCATCTTTTATTAAGAAGCTTATACCGGACACAGATTCTGTATCTGCCTCTACGATAACATCTGTATTATTATATTTGAACGTGTTTCTTTCTCGATCAGTCATATTGTATATCTCCACATCTATGATATAAAAATATTAAAGGTTTATAGACAAATAGAGGTGAATACCGCAGCACCCACCCCATTTGCATGTCTTTTATGGCAAAACTGACAAGATTTATACCCAACTATTTTCTGTAGCATATTTTGCATACTGTTCTGTATTACCCGAATAATAACGAATCCATATAGTACCATTATCATCCGAGTACAGGTTCAAAACTTCAGCACCAGCAATCCGACAATATAACTGACTATCTGTGAAAGCGGCCACGGTTCCGATAAACTGTGCAGAATCAAAATCTTCAGCAGTATCACGTTGTATTGCTATATCATTATAATGGTTGCCCATTACATAGATCACTTCAGCTACTGTCATAAGTTATCTCCCAGACATAGAAATAAAAGGTTAAAAACTATCTATAAAATTTAGGATCTGTAGAGTAATCCAGCCAGGAAAATTCACCATCTTCGACAATATGCTCTTGTTCCAACCAGTCTGTATAGAGTTCCCAAGCCTCATCCTTAGACTTGGCCTTTACGGTGTGAATACAATCTTCTTTATGATATGTATAGCGAAACCTATAAATGTATTCAGGTTCACCCATTATTTAGTCTCCTCAATAGGCGCTACCGTAATAACGCTTTTTTGCTGATCTCGGTCATAGTCAATAGCAACTACACGGTAGTTATTAAAGTTTTTATAAGTATAAACATATGTAGCCGGACTATCCTGCTCATCACGTTGGAGAACTATCGTAAAATAATCCCCCTTAATATAAGGTATAATATCAGATAAACACAAGTTATTTGCTCTGCTGATAAACCCTATGGTTTCTGGAAGAAGTTGATCCGGGCAGAAGTGCATATCAGGTTCAATAATATCCTTTAGCTTGCAAATCTTATTATGAATACAATTGTCACAAAGTAAATTAGGTGTCATTCTTAGTCCCCTGCTTAGCCTGTCTGTTTAAGCTACAAACCTTATCATCTACTAGCTTAAATCTTTGATACATCGAAGAATTCGGATCTGAAAGCCGATATAATACCTCATCAAGAGCCATTTCTATAAAAAATAACTCATCTTTAGAAAATTCAACTAACATTACTTGCTCTCCTTAGCAACTACATCTTTTAACTTGGTCAATGTAAGAATAATCATATTTAAAGCATCTAAAGCACCCTCACGAGTACTCTGTAAAACGATCTCTTTGCTGAACCCAGTACCACCGATTTCTTCTACGGTTACAACCCAAGAATCTACAGGTTTGCCACGATAAGTTTTTCTTTTCAGACAGGCACCATCAACTTCAATCTTCGCACAAGTAAGTTCTCGGATTCGTTTATCTATAGCTTTCTTCTGCTCCTGGAGTTGTTCTAACTCAGATCTTGTATCAGTAATAACCGGAATTTCATCACCCTTATAATAAATTGTACTCATAATCAGATTACCTCGTCATCTTCACTTGTAGCAGGTAAGGGGCAAGCCGGTGCCTCTTTTACAGCAACCATTGTACGCTGATGGTTTGCAGTAACTTGTAAAAGAAAGAACAGGTCGAATGTGTCAACGTCTGGGAAAGCATTAAAATACTCCTGACACAACTTCTCCGCCATTTCCTTTATTGCAGATACACGCTTATCGCTAAACTGCGAATGGTTATTTCTATTTAAACAAGTTCTCATACTATGATCCTCCATACTTCTTCTTTAATTCTTCATATAAGGCACGTTCTTCTGCCTCTTTCTTGACTCGCTCTTCTGCTTCTTGTTCTGCTCTTCGCTTCGCTAATTCTTCCTCTTTAATCTTGTCGCGTCTTACTTTGTCTGCATCTATCTCTTCATCAGACATAAAGAGCCAGGCAATCGGGAAAGTATAATCAGAATCACCATACTCACCGCAACAATAACAATGGCCCATTATGGTAATATCATTTTCATTATAATAAAAATATGTTCCAGTAAAATAATTATGAAACGCATACCTATTGGCTATCTTCGTTGCTTTCTCGATAAACTCATTATATTTGTTAATCAACTGCTTAAGGTCTTCCGTTTCGACATACTTATTATAAAGATGGTCAACTAACGGTTTAAATTGTTCTGCTGACATATTAATCTACCTCCTGCCGCTTTCTATCGGTTAACCGATCATATAATATGAAAATCTTCAATAGCACATTTCAAGGTCATTAAGATATAACGTTCATATTGAAGTTGTGCTTTCTTATCTCCTCGCTTAAGCTTCTGCCAGAACTCCCAAGCCTTTAAAGCATTGCGATGTGACATTCCAAATAACTTTCGTGCCATTAAGTAAAATTCATTCTTGTCCATAAAATTACTCCCGGATCAACCCATCTTGAACAGCACCGTATAGCCCATATCGCCCAGTCCTTCTGTTAGTCTTGATAGATATCCAAACAGAACAGGCATCGCAACCACATCGTTCAGATCACTGAATCTTGAATCCTCTGTACTTACTCGGCATAATCCATCAGGATCTTCAAGCGAAACTGCGAATATAATAGTCTGCTCTGCATCAGTATAACTCATTATTAATCCTCCCATATGCCTTTAAATACTTTAAACGATGTGGTGTAGCCTATATTACTAAATTTCTTAGAAAGCTTCTCCATAGTTGCAAACAAATCTCTTGGCGGGATATCGTCTGATATATAATCCCCTACTCTAGAATCTGCTGTATTAATAAAATAACAATTCAGCATATCATCATATCTTACTGTAAATACAATAGGATTTACATCTTCCTTTCCCCAGTTCTTGATTGCAAGAACTAATGCAAATATCAATATGCCGCCAATCAGCCCCGTAGTTTCTCCAAGAATGTAACTTCCAATATCCATATCAATCTTCCTCACTATCTGAAATACCACCGCACTCTTCTACTACAGGAATAAGAAACCGTTTTACCCTATCCCGAAGTTCTTTGCCCTGGGGATTAGGTTTCCCATTCTTCCATTCGCAGCAATCTTCATAGTCCTTATCATATATAATAGATGCAATAAAAGAATACAGATCTTCTTCCCCATCAAATGACCGGAAAAGATATGCTTGTAACTTATCAAATCTATCTTCCAATGTTCTGATTAATTTCTGATTATACATTTTTCAAATTCTCCCTTTCTTATCTTTAAGATACTCCAAAATATCATCACATACCTTTTCTCCAATAACACTTTCAGACATAGAACACATAATTCCATCTGCATAAGAAGACTTCATTTTTTGAATATGTGCTGTAATATCTTCGATTGCTTGATTATACCCGTCTCTCCGATCTGATACGGTAGACCATCCATACTCATCATAACTACTGCTTATACCTATTGCCATTATTCTTCATCGCCTTTCTCTCTACTTTTATCATATTCAAAAATACAAGGATTACGAGTTATCTCTTTTTCACAAGCATAAATTTTTACACCATCAAATCCGTGAAAATTATATGCTTTATAATTTTTACAGTAGCGACACTGAATCCCAGAATGAAATACCAAATTCCTCTGCTCCATCGCACTCAAAATTATCAATATAGATAGTATTACCATTAACCTCATATTTAATATTTAATTCATCAAGCAATTTAATTACTTTTTCCTTATCTGTCATATCAATCTACCTCACCAACGTATAGTGATGTTTACTTCATTACGGAAATTATCTTGTTCTACAATGTACCCTAAATCTCTCAAACGATTTGCGGTTTCAGCGTGAATACTATGATATATAAATATAGATGTATCGCACTTATCTACTGCAGCTAATATCTGCCTGTCGATTTCATCAAGCTCGGATCTAACTTCTTGTTCATACTTAGTCTTCGCCCTTTTTCTTGCTTCTTCTGCTGTAATCATATCAGTCTGCCTCACTCTTTAATATCTTATCCTCTGCTAGCTTTATCATCTTCTTCTATCCAAGAAATTAATTGCCTGATCGGATAATCCTCTATTTTAATATCTCTATCAGCGGGTGCCCAATGATTTAGCCAATCTTCTGGAATGATCTCTTTATTTGTTAAATCGTAATAATAGCTTGACATATTAATCTACCTCACTACCCAGTGCCAACGTCAGGTAATTCGTTCCGATCATTACCTGCTTTTCTCCATCAACATCCGGATATAATTCAATATCATTTCTCGTAGCATAGTAATCTCCATGCTCAAACATAGATGAATTATGAACTATAACCACAGCGTCTTGTGGCATTGTATTCAAAATTTCAATCAGATCACTGACCTTTAACCACTGATTTTTCTTTGCCATATCGGTTTACCTCTTACACGTTCAATACTTTCATTTCTATCAAATAATTGCATCTAAAGCGTCACGAAGATATTTAGCATAAATATAATTAGATCTTACAATATCCCTGGCATCGTTGTATGCTTTATCTCTAATTGTGGTATGTTCTGAATACAGTGCGTTTACTTTCATTTTGACTTGTTCTTTAGCACTGTCAGACAGATTATCCCAGTGCATAACGCAGTTCAGTCGTTTACTCACATCAGACTTACAACGGAACGAACTGGAATCAAAAACAACATCTTCAATAAGCTCGTCTAGATTATCAGCATAAAAATGACGATCTTCTGCTAAATTCATATGGTCAATATAACCATCAGCGTAGTGCTTAGTGTCAAATTCCGCACCACATACATCACAAATATACTTTGTCATATCAATCTACCTCGTTTTTTATCAGTTATTGAACCATACGATATATGGAAAGTCCTTAACATCATCCCAAGTAAGTGAATTATCGAATACGCTGTACTCTCGTCTGATGCGCTCTCCGTCGTGAAAGAATCCGTAACCGTCATACTGATTGATAGAGTCGTTATCGCACAATTCACAAAACTGATCTACGGTCATTACATCTCCGATTTCTTCTGCTTGTGCTTCTGCAAGTGTTTTTCTATGCATATCAATCTACCTCAAATAATACTGCATAGCCTCTAGCATTTCCTGTCACTGTTATTGCTTCAATGCAACTAAACAAATGAGACGGTGTAACCTCTTCAAAAGCCATAAGCAAACCCTCTTTTTCCCAACGGGCGTCTTTTGTGTAAACCTTTAAACGTGTTTCATTAACATATGCTATTGTAAATACAATAGGTCTTTTGTTTCTGCACATATCAATCCTCTACCAGAATATTTTTAACTGTCTGATCCTTTGTAACCTTACCAATAATACGAAGCGTAGCCTTCTGATCTGCAATAGTGTGCTTCATATCCTTCTTATCCTGAATCATCTGCCTAGATAACGCACAAAAAATCTCATCCTCACAATGATTCTTATAAATCTCTGCCAAAATCTGCTCTGTTGTCATATTAATTCACCTCTCTTATTTTATTCCCACCTATCGTAGATCACGCCACCAAGCGGAACCCAACTGACGGTGTTTATAAAATCCTTAATGCCGGAATCAAATCTCCTTGAATCAACATATCGACACAAGGCTTCTCGGATTTTTATATTATTCTGGATCTTGAACGCATCGATGATGTAATCAAATCCAAGTACACTCGCATCATCAATGATGCATTCAACATCATCATCAGTAAATATCTTACTTTTCTTACGATCTAAGATTATATCGATAATCATATTATTCATCTCCAACTTAAGACCAGTAATCTTCATCATTGTAACTTCTTACGAAACCTCTCTGTAATCAAGTCGTTCATCATCATCTTCACCCTGAAGATAAAGTTCCACTAACGGAGTATCTACGTCTAATACGAAACTATCAAAAATCTCACGAATTTCCGTTACATCAGTACCCTGACAATGTACGATACACTCATAATCTCCCTGCGTAGGATTCCAGGTATGACATACGATGTAATAAATAGGTTTCTCCATAATCTGCCACCTTTCAGCGAATATCAAGTTTATTGCTGCTTCTTACTGTAAGGAAGTCCGGGAGCTTGTCACCCAGGTATTCCTTTATCTTGTCGCTATCAAGCGGATGCGAAATTACGGTAATATAAGAAATCTTGTAGCCATCACCAATTACGATCAAGGTGTTATTATCTTTACCACCCACCTTACCTTTTGCAAGGACATACTCAATAATATCCTCATTGATCTTCTTAATCTTATCCTCGATGTCTTTCTTCTTAGCATCGAGTTCTCTTCTCTTTGCTACCAACTCGGTCAGTTCTTTCTTGTTCTTACACATAGGCGTACTCTCCTTTTTGGATTATTGATATGTTGTACCACTTACTTCAATACGGAATTTCCCAGCGAAAGTTACTTAACCTTGTAGCCTTCAGCATTAATTCCGGTTGTTCGCAATAAGGGATAACAGACCTATCACCATTACTTTTTACAATAGTGAAATAGCCATCATATTCTGTATAGAATACCTTGTCTCCCTTGCGTATAACTGCTCGTGACATATACATACCTCACATTTCATAGTTTAATACATCTATAAGCTGTATTCATATCATAATTATAATACTAATATCATATAATACAAGTACTAATTTATAAAATTCCGAAATAATTTAAGAATTTTCTGTTTAGCCACGTGTTATATATCTACTTATATAAACGATTACCAAACAAAAACGGCATGCTCTGTAATAGAACACACCGTCTTTGCTGAAATATTTATACCTGTTAAGGCTTGTTACTTTTAATCGCTTGTATTACCTCATCAGTAAGATCATATTTCTGGGATAATACTAAGATGGCCATATCCGCAGCCGAATCATATATTGCATCTGGATCTACATCCTGGTAATCAAATACCTCTTCAAATAAGACCTCATCATCATAAGAATAGATCGTGTATTTAATACCACTATCATTATCTAATTCAGTCCACTCAGTTTGAATAGTCTTTAAAATCGGTTTATCTGTAGTCGCCCGGATATATCGTTTCATAAAATACCCCAAACTTAAACATCAACGTCAAACCAATCCGTGATATACGCTAAATCTGGATTTGCTTGCTCTAATCGTCCGATAGCGTCTCCTATGTTATATGCCTGTACATAAGCATCGTAACCCTGGTAGTAACTATCAGTAACATAAAAGATGTGATATGTGTGAAGTTTAGCAGAATACTTAGGTGTAGGATCTGCTATCTCCTGATCTACCCAGTCAGCTGCCTCATCATAGGATGAAAACTCATACGTAGTGTCACCTACCGTAATCTCAAAGTAGCCATCACGTGTCTGGCTTATGGTATAACCTCTGTATTCATATTCTTCCATATGTTACCTCACAGTTGTATAAAAGGTTTAACCTATCGGAGTCTTCCCGGAACCACCATTAAGAAGAGCAGTAAGCATCTCTCTGGTTTCCTTGGTTTCTAATGTAGTGTTATCATGATATATAATCACACCACCCTCTTTAATCCCATATTTATTTGCAGGACCATCGCATATAGCAACAACGTATGCTGGATTTACTGCAACAACCCCACCATCTGATTTTGTAACTTCTACAAAGTGTGTCATAATTGTTTGTCCTTCCAAAAGTATTTTAAGTGTACCCTTAATTTCTGTAAGATCACTCTCAATTTTATACTGCTTTGCTTTTGCCAGTATATCACTAAGTGGATTCTGATCCATATCCCAAGCACCCCTACATTAAATACTGAATGATTTACTATATATATATAATAACGATTAAGAAAAATGGAGTAGCAAAATGCTACCCCATTCTCCGGTATCTTTTAATATCTCAAGGATTAATACTGATTAAGGTCTGTACCTTGAGGGAGTGCAATAAGGTCTACCGTGATATTTTCGATTACACCGGCGATTACCAGATAGATAGTACCGATTACACTATTGGCGTTAATCGAGTCTACATTGTTAATGTCGGCTGACATCTTAACCTTGTAATCTTCGATAGCACCAACATTTCTCATCGTATCGAGAAGAGGTGTTACACCTGCGTAGAACTTAGCATATGCTTCCTGACCATTGTACTGGAACTCTAAGCCAATACCGATCTTAAATACGATATCCTTAACGGCATTGATTAACTTTCTTGTAGAAAGATTCTGCAATGCGTTATAAGTAGCAACAGGTACATCAAAGAGTGTTGAGTTACCCCAAATTGTTGTTCCAAGAGAAGGAACTGAAGTAATCGTATTGATTCTTGTACCATCAGATGCCTGCCACTTATCAAGAAGTGCCTGGGGTACAGTATAAGCAAGCTGACCTAACTTAACATTGTTATTTCTGGTGTTAGGCAATGCCCATTCATACTGTGCAGCCTGATTCTTGATCATAGCTCTATCCAAGAGAAGTGCCATGAATGACGGTGTGGCCGGTGCCTGTCTTGTTGTACCGGAGTAAACGTACTGACCCCAAGGAGCAAAGAGTGCGCCATTAGAAGCATAGAGATTATCTTCAAGAGTCTTCGGGAGGCTAGAAAGCTGCTGTGCATAACCATAATCCTTAGGCATCGGATTAGCCTTATCAGAAGCATCATCCCAAACTCTGTTACGAGGTAATGATCTCGGAACATCAATATATGCCGTAGCACATCTAGATTCATTAGCAACATCCATAAGCTTGATGTGCATCATAGAAACTGTCATACCATCGCTTACAGGGTAATCCGGGTTGATTGCAAGCAGATCCTGATCATCCCAAGGGGAGATAACTCTATTAGGATTGTAGTTGATCTTATCTTTGAGAAGATCGTAAACACCATAAATACCATTAGAACCTAAAACAGTATTACCAACGGCATAAGTATAAACCCACTCACTAAATCTAAGAGATTCTGCGGTAGACATGCTGATATTAGTTGCAGGATCAAGTACCTCACCTGTACTAGGATCACGATTGATAAGACTATTAAGTGCAGCGTAATAATCACTACCTGTTGTATAGCCTCTCATCTTTGCAAGATTGATTGCTTGCTCTAATACAGTATAAGGAGTTGCACCCTCTGCAACGGCCTCAACATCAGAACCACCGGTAAGAGTATATACGGCAGAAGTTGTACCAGTATGCTGCTCATCAATCTCACCGTCAACAGCGAAAGTAAAGAACTTGGACTGTAACTCATCAATAGATACGATGCTATCTGTAGAGTTATCCGGGTTGAAAACAAAGACTAAATTCTCTACGGCGGTAGTATTACCATTAGAATCTGTAGCATAACCGATAAGATTCCAATATACCATCGAACCTGCTCTCTTCTGTCTAAGAGATACTTTAAGGTTGTTACCAAAAGTACCGGGATACTTAGCGGTAACGATTAAAGAACCAGCATCTCCGATAACATTACCACTAGAGCTTGAATCTTCAGTAATAGAAACGGAAGCATAAGTACCAGGGCAAAGTCTGCATGTCTGGACTGCATAACCAGCGTTCAGAAGCGATAATGCCATAAAGTAGGAATAATCTTTTGTAGAACGATAGTTAGCAGATGGTCCTCTATATGTTGCGATAAAAGATTCAAGTCCTGAGGAATCTGCAGGGAAAAAGCTCCAAGCAGTATTCTCGAAAGCGTTTGCAACCGCCTTAGCAGATCTCTCAATAGCTGCTGCATCAGAAGTATCGAGTTCTGCGGTAGGAAGCGTAAACGCAGGTCCCCAACATGCGGTAATGGGTAATGCTACAGTACAATAGTTAGCACTCTCAACATTAAACGCATTATTCTCAGAAATGACATTAACATTAATTGCCATCAGATGTTTCCTCCTTGGAAATTTCTATTTTTTGTTCTGTTTCTGCAAATAAAACCTTTTCAGGTTCATTTGACTTCTTTTTTCTTCCCCGAGTAGATGTAGGTGCAGCTCCCTCGAAGAGATATGCCTTAGGTGTATTAGTGGTATGCTTAGAATCATTTACTCTTACCATACCAATACAATTAACATATCCCGGAACTTCCTTAATCTCACCGGGTTCGAACTTCACTCCGTAAAAGGTTTTTGCAGAATATGAAATGTTCTTGTATTTAATCATAAATTAATACCTCTGCATTTATATAAGGTTTAATTACTCTTCCTCATATTCAGAGGAATCTCCACCAAAGTCAATACCATATTCACCATAGGGGCTGATGTTCTGATAAGGTACTACAGTGATTTTAGCACGATATAACTGGGAGTTCTCTGCCACATCATCCGGTACATCGTATGAATATGTGTGCTTATCCGTAACTTCAGCACTTCCTGTATAGTCAGAGCCATCAGTCAGCTCTTCAATATAACGGCTAAGATTACGATCAATATCCTCTGCAATCTGCCAGTGATCTTCTTCATCAGGTACGGCTACGATTATAGTATATTCAACACCGGCACCATTACCGATGGTATTAGATTCCTCAATATAGCAAGGCATATAACCTCTTGCAGTATCCAGACCTAACTCAAACTCATCATCCAGATCAAATGTGAATCTATCATCTAAATCCGGGAATGATGTGATGGGAGTCTTTGCAGCCTCTACTTTCTTACTAGCATCTACTCTAAATGTTCTCTTCATATCTGTACCACCTTTAATCTCTTTTAATAATCTACTAACCTCTACAGGATCATTGTCATCTAAGATCATAGATACGGTACCAGGATTATCTAAAATAAATCGTTTAGTCTCTCCAAAAGTACCATCAATACCGGAACCATCATAAAACATATATGCAGTACGATACTGAATCTCTGCAACGCCTTGGTAAATAACTTGCGTATACTCCCCAGTACCTACATCTATAAGTAACGGAGTACCAACCGCCAAGGAATCTAAGGCTTGAATCATATTTTTCCCAGTAAGAACATCAGTCATATCTCTACTCCTTTATACATAAACTTCATAATCATCTTCAATAAGAAAAGGTGTATTCTTGATATTGCCACTAGGGTAATATCCATACTTTTCAGAATACCCAAGTAAGCAGTAGAACTCGTTTTCATCAAACTTCATTTTATAGAAATCCGTGCCATCCCTCATTGGGAGTGATATGTCTGACAATAAGTTATTAAGTTCTGTAATAACTTGTGGGGCAATATTACGCTCAATATAATCAAGCAGCTGTTGATTATCTGCAAGCTCCTCATAAGAAAGGACGACATTATCTACCTGGACTGTCACATACAAGTTATGGTCATATGTAGAAAATTCACCGATTGTAATTCCTAATTCCGAAATATCGGGGATTCCTGTGGGGTGATCAGTAATCTGCCAGTCGTATAAACCGACCTTTTGTAATTCTTCATTAAACCACTCATCAAATCTATCATTATCATCAGTCTCATAGAAAAAAACGTTTGATAGTGAGGTCTTAAACTTAATAGTAACGTACTCGTACATACTCGTATTCTCCATATATTATAAATATACACATATTAAAGGTTATCTCGTTCCGGGATATACTCTTCAATCTCTCCCTCGTAATCCAAAAATTCTTTCCTACTGGGAATAGTTCGTAACTCTTTATATGGTATGGGCCATTTTTCTATCTTATTTATATTTAACGATTTTATTTTTAGAAATGTCTTATCATCTGCCTTATTGTCTTTATCAGGATTTATGTCGGCAATATCTCGTATATCAAAAATAAAAGTTCTCTGATAAGAAGCATAGCATACTATGACAAATCCATACGTACCGGAAATCTCTGCTTTTAACCTTAAACCGTTACGCTGTGTATCAGTTAGTTTATTAAACTCAAAACGATCTTCGTATGTGCATTTTGATTCTATATAATATTTATATGGGTATTTATAACAATCAAAGTCACAAATGTTTCTTGATACTCTATACATACCGGACATCTGATCCGGTATACGATTAAAGTCATAACCATCCACTGGACGATCTAACCACTCTTTAATCTTCTTTTCTGCTTTTTTACCATGATCTGTTTCTGCCATAGTGATTCCCCTAAGATAGAATATATTACAATACTATTAAAGGTTGTTATCTAAAACAAGATACCCCAGAGATAAAATCCCTGAGGCATCTTGCTGAACAGAAAGAATATTAGTGGCCCAAACGGGTTATTATTCTGCTTTGTCCCAACTAATAATAGTTTCATCTCCCAGCTTAGCCATAGGTGCAGGAGAAGTAAGAGTATATCCTTGCCCCTCTAACTTAGTCTTTAATGCTGCACTAAGCGGCTTACTATAGACTGCTCTATATTCTCCAGTATTAGCAGCGGTATTGATAAGATGTGCTACTGACATCTCTTCAAGTTCAGCTACTGCTCCTTCCGCTACTGTCTTAACGGTAGATGCTGCTTGTAAGGTTGTCATATCTTCAGGTTTAATTCGTGTCATAAGCATTCTCCTTTAGTTTTAATACCATATTAATTAAGGTGCACATCAAATGTGGTCGAGTTTTTATACTTATCAATAGCATCTTGAATCGTTGCCTGAAAGTTTACACTTGCACCATAAAGGATTTGTGACATATCTTCACTTCCATCAAGAGCAGCATAAGGATCAAATTCATTCTTCTTCTTAAAGTTATCAATGATTGCATCTGATAACATAATAAGATCTGATACCTCTTTAACCATTGGATTAACTTCAGTGCTGGATTTTACATATCTTTTCATATAACCACCTCGTTAATTAAATAGATGCATCCCAATAGATTTTTCCCTCTACATTAAGGTTATTCAGAAATTCTTCAGCTTCCTTAGAAGAATACTTCTTCCAGCCTTGTGTACTCTGAGGACCGTAGTAATCAATAATGCAGACTGCTAACTCCGCAGGATCTTTACGAACAGAATCCCCTGCCCATTTTGCAACCTCATCAAGATCAAACCAAGTATCAGAAGTATCTACATACTCTTCGCAGATAGCCCACTCAGCAGGCTCGGAATCTGGTATAGGGTAACAAAGGATTACATAGTAACAACCAGGACGGTTAGGATCTTCAGCAACAAGATTACCCGTATCTGCAAAATTCACATCACCATAAT
>JAEEGL011297683.1_pt1 | contig 14158 bp, 16 predicted proteins | sample 9134231 | NCBI WGS metagenome assembly JAEEGL01 (sample SAMN16246548, study PRJNA631951) | gut metagenome | biome: gut microbiome; feature: rumen; material: fiber-attached | host: Bos | place: Iran: Karaj | collected 2018-10 | reverse complement strand
CTAGAATATTGACCATTCTTTTAAAAAGAAGGGGGCATTTTATATGAAAAATGAAACAACTAGAAAAATTGTATATATTGCTGGAGTATTAGTAGGTGTAGGAGCATTTGCTGGGCTTATTGCTGGAATAAGATCTTGTAATAATAAAGGTAATGATGATAAAGCAGCTACTAGTGCTACAACATCATTAATTGAAGAATCTATAGCTAGTGAACCTACTGAAACATTAGATGCAACAGTAAGTACTGGAGATTATGTTTTAGAAACATTAAATCCAGATTACTCTGCACCTACTAGAGAAACTACTAGTGCAGATAGTAACAATATAGGTACTACTAATGCTAATACTGTAATTCAAACAGTTAATGAAACAACTCCTAATAGTGAAGTAATAGTTATAGAAAAACCAACTATTCAAACTCAAGGACCTGTTTTATATGAAACATCAGCAATAGAAACTGATATAAATGGTACACAACCAGGATGGACAGAACCTGAAATTAAACCATCTGGAACTGATCCACTACCTGTTGAACCAACTAAAATAACAGTTAATATTACTGCTGAAACTTCTACAACTGAAACAAATACAACAACTGAATATACAGCTGCACCTACAGAAACAATAATTGTTACAGTTCCAATAGAAACAGTTGATCCTAACGATCCTAACAATGTTATTGAAAAGGATATAAAAGGAAAGGTATTAGTTTTAGGACTAAGATAATAGGTGATTAATTATGAAAAAATATAATAAAAAAGATTTAATTGAATATAGAAAAAAATTAGTTACATTAGCTACAGCTGGTACCTTAGTATTAGGTTCAGCTACTGGATGTGCTGCTAATAATAAAGAACAAACTGTTGAAACAACAGTTGCACCTACTACTATAGTAGAAACAACTGTTATGCCAACAACATCTATAGAAGTAACTAACGATGTTGCAACAGAAGAATATATGGCACAAGCTAAGGCTATAGCAACTGCTATGTATGATTCAAATAAAGAATATTTTGATGATAAACAATTTACTGTTGAAGATTTAGAAAATACATATTATTTAATAAATGGTAAGTATTATGACTTTGAGGGTAATTTAATAATGGATCAAGCTGAATTAGATAGAGCATTTGATACTGTTAGAGAATTAGTTATGCCACAAAGAGTAAATGAAATGTTACAAAAATTAAGTGATCTAGATCATGGTTATATTTCTGAAACTGAATACTTTGAAGAAGTAGAAGCTTCAAAATTCTATGATTATACAGTTAGTTTATCAAATTTAATTGATGAAACTAAAGCTAATGAAGATTTAATTAACTATATTAATGAATATTCAACTGAAATGTATAAAGTAACTGAAGATCTTAAAAATGGTGTTTCACCAGAAGATCATTTAACTGAATTCTTTGCAATAATTCGTAGTGCTCAAACTGGAGACATTACTGAATTTGAAGGAATTAATAACTATTTACAAGAAAATAGCTCTGAAGATGGTTATGGTTTCTTGATTGCAGGTACATATAAAACTGTTGCAGATTACATAAATACATATAAAGATGGACAATATGTTACCGTTCAAGATGAAAATGTTAGAATTAGTTTCTCATATGATGAACAATTACTAATCAATGCATATAATCTTGGAGATTTAACTGGTAATGTTGAAGCTATATTAGAAGCTGAAGCATTAGAAGCTGAATTATTCCAAACTAAACCATGGCAAATAATGTGTAATAGACAAGATAAGATTCAAATTAATTTTGGATATTACGATGGTAACGTTTATAAAAAATCATTATAATTAAATTTGTAATAAAAAGGGGATAAAAAAAAGAATATGTTTAATATTCTTTTTTTTTGTGCTACAATGGTTTTAGAGAACATATAATAATATATAATGGAGGTAACTATGCATAAATTAATAATCAACGGTGGAAAGAAACTAGAGGGAGAAATAACTATTAGTGGTGCAAAGAATAGTGCTGTTGCATTAATACCTGGAGCAATTCTTTGTGATGAAAAGATAACTTTAGCAAATGTTCCAGATATATCTGATGTTGATGCACTTGAAGATATATTGACTCACTTAAATGCAAAAATTAAAAGAAAAAGAAATGGAGAATTACATATATCCTCTAATACTATAAAAAATAAAAAGATTGATAAAAAGTTAGCTAAAAAATTAAGAGCATCTTATTATTTTATGGGTGCTCTATTAGGTAAATATAAAAAGTGTGAAATGTGCTTTCCTGGTGGATGTTCTATAGGTACTAGACCAATAGATTTACATTTAAAAGGATTTGAAGCACTAGGAGCTACTATAAAAGAAAATGGTGATATGTATACTATTGAAGCTGAGGAGTTAAGAGGGGCAAAAATATATTTAGATTTTGCTTCAGTAGGTGCAACTATTAATCTTATGTTTGCAGCAGTACGTGCTGAAGGAACTACAGTTATAAGTAATGCAGCTAAAGAACCTGAAATAGTAAATGTTGCTACATACTTAAATAATATGGGAGCTAAAATTACTGGAGCAGGAACAAAAAGAATTAAAATTGAAGGTGTAAAACATCTACATTCTTGTTTCCATGAAGTAATACCAGATAGAATTGAAGCTGGTACTTATGAAATAATTGGAGCAGCTTGTTCAGATAGATTAAAAATTAATAATATTATTCCTGAACACTTAGATGCGTTACATAATAAACTTAAGGAAATGAAGGTAAATATTACTGTAGAAGATGATAATGCTGTTGTAATAGAATCTGGTAATTTAAGGGCAACAAAGATTACTACTGAAATTTATCCTGGATTCCCAACTGATTTACAACAAGTATTAGCATCATTAATGACACAAGCAAATGGTGAATCTGAAATTCATGAAACTATTTGGGAAAATAGATTTCAAAACTTATATGAATTAAAGAAAATGGGAGCTAAAGTAAAGATAGATGGTGAAAGAGCATATATTAAAGGTCCATCATCATTAAAAGGAACAGAGGTATATGCTACAGATTTAAGAGCTGGTGCAGGATTAGTAGTAGCTGCATTACTTGCAGAAGGAACTACAGTTATTGATAATGCTGATCTAATACTAAGAGGCTATGAAGGAATAGTAGATAAATTAAGAGCAGTTGGCGCTGATATTACACTTAAATAGAAAAATATCTTGCATTATTTCATTAGTATGTTATAATATAATGGATTTCAAAAAAATTCTATAACATTTTTGTTATGGCGAAGGGAGAAAATTTATGGCAAAGGAAAAATTAAACATATATAAAGATTGTAAAGTTATATGTGCTTGCGGTGCTACTTTTGATACTAAATCTACAAAAGATGAAATCCACGTAGAAGTATGTTCAGAATGTCATCCATTCTACACTGGAAAACAAGTTAGAACTAGTAAAAAAGGTAACGTTGAAAAATTCAATGCAAAATATGGATTAAACAAAGAAGAAAAATAATTAGACTTATGTCTAATTTTTTTGTATAATAAAATTGGTGATAATATGAAATTAGCAATTGCAAATGATCATAGAGGTTATAAATTAAAAAAATATATTATTCAACATTTAAAAAATGTTGAAATAATTGATTTAGGAACTGATAGTGATAAATCTGTTGATTATCCAAAATATGGTTTTAAATTAGGAGAATATGTAGTTAAAAATAAATGCTTTGGTTTGGCTATATGTGGTAGTGGTATTGGAATATCTATTGCATGTAATAAAGTTAAAGGTGTTAGATGTGCTAAAGTTAATTTTATTAAAGAAGCTAAAGTAACTAGAGAAGATAATAATGCTAATATAATATCTATTTCTGGTGATATGAATGAAGAAAGAGCATTAAGAATAATAGAAACATTCTTAAATCAAGATTTTAAAAATGAAGAAAGACATATAAAAAGAATTAATCAAATTAATGAATATGAAACAAAATAGTTGCATATAATTTAATGGTGATGAAATTTGAGAAAATTACTTGTTTTTGTAGTATTTGTAGTTAGTATTCCAGTAATGGTTATTAACTTTTTTTATTCTTATAATGATTTTTCTTTAGATTCAGGCTTTATTAAAAATAAAATTGATAAAGATGTATTTATAAGAGTAAAAAGAGAAAATGGAAATATAGAGACAATTAATTTAGAAGATTATTTAATAGGAGTAGTACCATCAGAATCTCCTCTTTCATTTGAAGATGAGGCATTAAAGGCTCAAACAGTTGCAGCAAGAACATATGCTTTAAAACAAATAGAGAATAATCAAAATAATTCCTTTGATGTAACTGATGATACATATAGTCAAGTATATTCTGATATTGATACATTAAAATATAGATGGGGAGAATATTTTGATGAAAACTATAATAGAATAAAGAATATTGTTGATTCTACTAAAGGGGAGTATGTTTCGTATAATGGTGATATTATATATGCATTCTTTTTCTCAACAAGTAATGGGTATACCGAGGATAATAAAGACGTTTTTGGAGCAGATCTTCCATATTTAAAAGTAGTGGATAGTTCTTTTGATAAAGAGGAAACAGATAATTTTAGTGTTACTACTTCATTTACTAAAGAAGAATTTTATAATGATTTAGGTTTACCATATAGTAATGAGTTAATTATAAGTGATGTTGTTAGAACTGCATCAAATAGAGTATCTAGTTTATATATAAATGGCAATTATTTTAATGGAATATCTTTTCAATATAAATTAGGACTTAGATCAAATGATTATGAAATAGTAGATAATGGTAATATAGAAATAACCACTAAAGGGTTTGGTCATGGAGTAGGGCTTAGTCAATATGGTGCTAATGCTTTAGCAAAAAGGCATAAAAACTATGAAGAAATATTAAAATACTATTATCAAGGAACAGAATTGAAAAAAATATAGTATATTTTAAAATTATTTGCCAAATATATTTATAGAGGTGAATAATTTGAAAAGAAAATTAAAAGGATTTGTTGTACCAGTATTAAGTGGACTTATTATAGGATTATTATTAGTTACTTATTTATCTTTTAATCAAAAAAGAAATACTCCAATTTCTAATGATTATAATTATGTATCTAAAAGTATTATGAATGATTCATTACCAGTATTAAGTTATGATGATGTATTAATTAGACCTTATCAAACAGATAAAATAAATGTTATAAAAAGATTTTATGATGAAGATAATAAGGAAATTGGTATTATTTATTTTAATGATACATATATTCAAAGTACAGGAATATTATATAATTCTGATGAAGAATATAATGTTGTATCTATTTTAGATGGAGAAGTAATTAATATTAAAAAAGATGATTTACTAGGTAATACTGTGGAAATCAAACATACTGATAATTTGATTAGCTCATATCAAGGATTACAAAATGTATATGTAAAAAAGGGTGATACAATTAATCAAAATACAATTATAGGTAAAGCTGGAACAATTAAATTAAATGAAACTTATAATAATGCTTTATTATTTGAATTAATTAAAGATGGACACTATGTTAATCCTGATAAATATTTTGATAAAAAAATTAAAGAATTATAAAAAGAATAATTCTTTTTTTGTGGTATAATTATTTTAGGTGAAGTAAATGAGTAATATAATAATTGATAATTTAAAAATAGTTTTATTTGTATTTTTGGTAGTAATATTAGTAATACCAATAATAATAAAAATTGCACATCATGTTAATGCATTAGATATTCCTAATGAAAGAAAAGTACATAAATTTCCAATGCCTAGACTTGGAGGATTAGCAATATTCTTAGGATTCTTAATTGGATATATGGTATTTTGTAAACCAACTATTCAAATGAATTCTATATTAATAGGAAGTTTCTTTATAATATTCCTTGGAGTATTTGATGATATAAAACCATTATCTCCTTTAATTAAATTTGGAGGACAATTATTAGCAGCTATTATAGTAGTATTCTATGGAAATATAGTTATGCAAGATATATCTGCATTTGGTTTATATCTTAATTTTGGTATATTAGCAAAACCAATAACTATTATGTTTATAGTAGCTGTTATAAATTGTATGAATTTAATAGATGGACTTGATGGTTTAGCTGGAGGTATTGCTACAATATTCTTTATAACTATTGCAATAATAAGTAATATTTTAGGAATATATAGTGGATTAGATGCTTCATTAACTTTTATAATGATTGGGGCTACTCTAGGCTTCTTATTATATAACTTTCATCCAGCTAAAATATTCATGGGTGATTCCGGATCAATGTTCTTAGGATATATAATATCAATTATTTCTTTACTAGGTTTTAAAAATGTAACATTAACTTCTTTTATTGTTCCTGTTTTAATATTGGCTATTCCTATATTAGATACTTTATTTGCAATAATTAGAAGATTATTAAAAGGGCAATCTTTTGCTAAAGCAGATAAAGAACATTTCCATCATCAAATACTTAGAATGGCTGGTAATCAAACAAAGACAGTTTTAATTATATATTTAATACAAATATTATTTTCAGTAGCATCAATTGTATATGTACTTAGAAATCCTATGTTAGGTAAAATAGTTTATGCAATAATATTTATTATCATTATATGGTTAGTGGCTACAACTAATATTATTTTTGATAGAAAGAAAATAAGTAAAGATTTTAAAACAAAATTTTCTAAAATAAAAAAATAAAAATGGTTTATGACTTAATGGACTTTATATAAATAAAACATATAATTGTATTTAAAATAAAAAGGTATTATAAAATACCTTTTTTATAATGAAAAGAGTGAGAATATGTTTAAAGATTATCAAAAATATTTGGCAACAACATTAAAAGTGTATCTATTTGTATTAGTAATTATATTTATACTTAAGATAGTTGGATTAGACTATTTTGGAATAGATGTTAATAATCCAATTATGATTAAAATAAATAATTTTATTATTCATTGGAAAATTGATTATGTATGTTATTTTATTAGTCTTTATATACAGTTTTATTTATTTTTGGGGATTGTATGTAAAGTTAGGAGAAAATTTGTAATACCTTTAATTGCGACTATTATTAATACAATATTACAAATTATTCTAATGAAATATTATACTATGGATGTTATCTATTATATTTGTAGTTTTATCATAATGCTTGTTTGTCCTATGATTGTTAGTAAGAAAATTTATTTTGGTCGAACAATCCTTATAATCTTACTTTTAACTTTTTATCAATTTATTTCAATGTTTATCAGAAGTGTAGGTTTTAAATATGATTATGGGAATTTATTAGTAGACATTATATTGAATATTGATCAGTTATTATTGCTAGCAATTACATATAATGTCGTATTTATGAAAGGAGATAATAAAAGATGGGAACAGGTAGTTGGCTTATCTTCTCTAAAGAAGATAAACTTAAAGAAATCGCTTCAAAAATTGCAAAAAAACTTTCAAAATAGTAGAAAAGCGTTTAAGAAGCAAAGTAAGGAAGAAAAATTAACGATTATCATTTTTTCTATTCTTAGTCTAATATGGAATGTATTAACTGTTATAATTATATTATTTATAGCAAAATTAAATGATACATTAATTGAGTGTATATTTATTCTTAGCTCTTTTTGGTTATCTAAAAGATCTTTTGGAGAAGCATTTCATTTTAATAGTATGGCTATATGTTTTATAGTTTCTAATTTAACATATTATTTCTTAAATAGGATTACAACTCCCTTAGGAATAAGTATTTTAATACCAATTTTATTGGGAGTAGGTTTATCATATTTTACTTCTAAATTTGTTAAGAAGACATATAAACCATTGTATAGGGGTATGCCTAAAGATTTATTTGAGGAAACTATATTAAAAATAGTGGATAAAGATAGTGATAAGTATAAAATATGTTATGAATTTTATATTGATAAGAAAAGTGATTTATCTTTATCTTATAAATATAATTATTCGGTATCAGGTATTAGAAAAATAAGAGATAGAATTAATGAAAAGATTAAAAGACTTTAAAAAAAGTCTTTTTTTCATGTATAAGTAGTATTTTGTATTACATAAAAACTATATTATCTATATTATCGGCATATGAAGGGAATGATAATATGAGCATAATTAATTTAATTTTATTAATTATAATTCTTCTGGAGGGAATAATTTTATTATTTTATTTATTTAGTAGTAGAACAAAAGCAGAAAATAAAATAAATGTAATTACCTGTATTATTATATTGATCATTACACTATTTATATATTATATAAATGATTCTATATTTAATAATATTATTACTTTGAAAGATTATATATTATTTATCGTAGTATTATTTACAGTAATTATTTTACGAATAATATATCAAAATCAAGTGATGGAAAATATACATAACAAATTAATTAAAAATATAATGGAATATGAAAAAATAATAGATGAACAAGGTAAGAAGAATCATGAATATAAGAATCAATTAATAGTATTAAAAGGATATATTAATGATAAGGATAAATTAGAGGAATATCTTAATTCTATTATAGAGGATCATAAGAATGGTCAAAATTATGAAATAAAACAATTATCTAATTTTCCTAATGGTGGATTAAAAGAAATGATTTACTATAAGATAATGATTATAAAAGAATGTAATATTAAATATTTTTTATATGTTTCTGAAGAAGCAACAGAATATTTAGAAAAAATGAATGTAAAAACATATAGAGATATTACTAAAGTATTTGGAGTATTAATTGATAATGCAATAGATTCTGCTAAGAAGAGTAAGAAAAAAGAAATTAGTTTAGATTTTAGTATTGATTCTAATTATATTATTATTACAGTATCTAATTCATATAATAAAGATATAGATTTAAATAAGATAGGAAAGAAAGGCTTTTCTTCAAAAGGAAAAGGTCATGGATTTGGATTAAGATTGGCAAAAGAGATAATAAAGAAAAATAAAAATTTTGAATTAACAACAGATTATGATGATAAATACTTTATACAAACATTTTTAATTGATACTAAATGATCGAAATTTGTCGAATTTTTTGGTACGAAAAAAAATTAAAATTAATTATTCTAGAGTTATGATTATATAGACACTAAAGAAGGAGGAATAAAAAATGTCAAAAGGAACAATTAAATGGTTTAACAACGAAAAGGGTTATGGTTTTATTAATGGAAAGGAAGATATATTTGTTCATTATACATCTATACAAATAGATGGATATAGAACTTTATCTGAAGGCGATGAAGTAGAATATAAGCTTATAAAAACAGATAAAGGTTTACAAGCAATTGACGTAAAGCCAGTAAAAGAACTATCTCCTATTGCATAAAATATAGTATAATATATTAAAGGAGATGGTTATATGAAATATATAATTCGTGGGGATAATACAGATTCCATTAAAGATTATATAGAATCAAAACTTGATAAGTTAAATAAGTATTTTAATAGCGATGATATTACTGCAACTATTGTAACTAAAAAAGAAGGAAGAAAGCAAAAAATAGAGGTTACTATTCCTACTAATTCATTTACACTTAGGAATGAAGTATATGATGATGATTTATATGCAGCAATTGATAGTGTAATAGATAAATTAGAAAGACAAATAAGAAAGAATAAAGATAGAATAAATAAAAGAAATAATAAAACATTAATCGAGGATTTTGAAACAACATTAGAAGATGAATTTTACGAAGAAGAAAAGGTAGTAAAAAGAAAAAAGGTTGAATTAAAACCAATCGATGAAGAAGAAGCAATTCTAGAAATGGAATTACTTGGACATACATTCTTTGTATATAAGGATGTTGATACTGATAATATCTGTGTTTTATATAAAAGAAGAAACGGAAACTACGGTATTATTGAAACTAAATAGTCTAGATTTTCTAGACTTTTTTATTTGAATAATATATAATAAATCTATAATGAGGTTAATATGAAAAGAATAAAAAAGATATCAATATTTTTGTTTTTTATATTATTATTCATGCCATTTGCTTTAGTGCAAGCAGAAGAAAAAGCTACATGTGCTGATGTTCAGGATGCAGTAAGTAAACTTGATGATTTAGATTCTATGTATAGTGGTTTAAACTGTGATAGTACAAGTAATAATAAAGATAAATATGAATGTAATTCTATACAAGTACAAAGAAATGTAGTTCTAGAAAAGATATTTGAATATAATGATCAAAATGTTTGTTCTTCAATAGACTTATCATCAATTATTGAGAATAATGGTGAGAATTGTTCTAATAAATTTAGTTCACAAATAAAAACAGTAACTGATACTGTTATGAATTTTTTCTATATATCTGCACCATTTATATTAATAATATTTGGAAGTTTAGATTTCTTTAAAGTTATAGTAAGTAATAATCCAGAAGAAATGAAAAAGAGCCGCACTAATTTCTTTAAGAGATTAGCAGCATTTCTATTATTATATATAACACCATTCTTTGTTAAGTTTTTATTTTCATTAACTCCATATGATATGGATGGTACTAATTATGTTTGTGCTCAAAAGATAGATTTTAGTTCTGATAGATCTAATGGTGGTATAACAGGTGTATATGGTGGTAATAACTATGGAATTGGTGGTAGTGCTGATGGACAAAAAATAGCAGAATCCGCAAGAGAATTAATTCAATATGCACATGATAATAATTATACTTATGGTTGCCCAGGGCTTGGTTTTAATGCATTCACACCATCTAATTCTGGAAAACATATTTGTTGTGCTACACTTGCCAGCACAGCTATTTATAAATCTGGTGTAGATGATAGAATTGCTAAGTTTGCTTCTCCTGACTGGTCTCCTGCTTTAGCAGAATATTTGGACAAACTTGACTGGATTATGATAAAAGATAAGAGTCAATTACAACCAGGCGATATAGTTTTCTTTTTAAGACATGGGGATTGTACGATAGCACATGTTAGGGGATATGAACCAGTTTGCGCAGGACATGTTGAAGTATATGCTGGAGATGGAAAAACATATGCTGCAGGTAGTACAAATAATATTAAAAATGTAATTGATTATATTGATAGAGATACATTTATATATGGATTTAGAGTCCCAAGTAAAAAGTGAGGTATATATGATTAAGAATAAAAAAATATTAATTTTTTTGATTGTCATTCTTATTTTATTTTATTTATTAATCGATAATATCGATATAATTTTTAATAAAAAATATTCAAATATGTTTTTTATTGGAGATTTTACTAAAATAGAAGTAAAAAAAGATATTATTTCTGTTTATAACGATAATAGCCTTATAAAAAATCAAAAAGTAAATTTTTATTTTAAAGATAGAGAAGTAGCTGGTTATATAACTTCTGAAGTAAGTGGATCTAATGGTGGGGAATATGTATACGTAGCACATGATAATGATGGAAATCTTCTTTCGTTTGAAAATTCTTTGTTTGGATATACAAAAAATTTAAAACCTGAATTTTTAAAAGTTGAAAATACACAAATTAAAGAAATGGATGAAGTAATTAATTTTATGAAATCCAATAATATTGCTTTAACATCTGATATGGAAATAGAAAGAATAATAGTTAGTTCTTTTGATTTTGATAAAGATGGTAAAAATGAATATATTTATTCAGTTAATATAATAAAGAATGAAAATAAATATGATAGTTTTGTCTTTATGAAAAAGGATGATGAATATATATTAATCGCTAGAGAAGAAAGTGATTATGTTGACGTAAATTTTGTACGTATAAAATTATTTAATATTGTTGATTTTAATAATGATGGTGACTATGAATTCGTTATTAGTAGAATGATGAGCGAATATGGACCAAATTATTATGAATTATATAATTTTGATGGTAATAAGTTTACTAAGTTAGGAGGAGAATAGTATGTGTGATAGAAGTTCTGTTCTTATTCTTTTCTTAATTTTGAAAGTAATATTATTAATTATATTACCTATATTATTAATTATTTTATATAGAAGGGAAAGTAAAGTATTTAATATAGTAGGAACTTTAAATATAGTATTTCTTGTCTTATTAATAATATTAAGATTAATAGGTAATAATTGTGTATCTAATTCTAATTTTTCTTATTTAAAAGAAAAAAATAATGGTACTATTGATGAGAATCCATCAACTTACTATGATAGCGTTTTATCTACTGATAAATATTTAGCTAAGGAAAATAAAAATGCTTATTATTATGATATTAATAGTGAACCTCTTAAAAATGTATTAATATCATGTAATAAAAAAAGTTATATGGAACAATATGGATCGGGTATTTCTGCTATTACAACTTTAATATCAAATAAATATAATTTTGATTTAAATATTATTGATATAATTACTTATTTGGATAATAACAAGTTAATTGATTGTACTAATGGATTTGATTTTAATACAGGATTTGTAAAACTTGGTGATGAATATTCTTATAGAGTATTACAAATATCTGGTACTCAAGTAGATAATTATATTTCAAATGGATATAGTGTATTAGTAGAAACTATTAATAAACCTGATGAAGATAATAATTTTGGATGTTCTAAAGATTATATAGTTATTTATAATAAAAATAATGACGGATTATTTAATATTATTAATCCTAATGATCATTATGATTCATATTTTTGCCCAAGTAATACTATTGGATACGGAAGTATAATAGAAGGAAAACAAAATGATAAAGCATATTCGTTAGATACAATTAATTCTAAAGCTTTAAGATATTTTGTAATTGAGGTGGAATAATGAAAAAGATTAAATATATTTTATTAATATTAATTTTATTCTTATTTACTGGATGCTCAGGAAATTATAATTTAAAATTTAATAAAGATTTATCTGTGGATGAAGAATTAAATATATTAATAGATAATTATGAAGACACATATGAAAAAACACATCAATTATTTGAAAAAGGAAATATAGATCCTGATAAATATGAAATAATGATAGAAAAGAATAAAGTAAAAATAGTATATAAAGAATCTTATCAATCTTTTGAAGAATATTATTTAAATAGTAATTTATATAAAGTATTATTTAAAAATATTGAATATAATAAAGACAATAAAGGTATGACTATTAATACAGAAAGTAATTTTAAACTTAATGATAAAGATGTTCAAAATTTAGTTAATTCTTATGATATAGATAACTTAAAAATAAATATTATTACTGATTTTAATGTTAATAAAAATAATGCTGATGAAATAAAAGATAATACATATACTTGGATATTAAAAAGTAGTGATACTTATAAAAATATTAATATAGGATATGATTATAAAAACGAAAAATCATCTAGTATAATTTTATTAGTATTAATGGGTGTTATTTCATTAGGAATTATAATTTATCTTTTACTTTATTTATTTAGGAATAAAAGAATATAACATTGATATAATATCAATGTTTTTTATTGTTTTAAGTATTCTAATTTGGTATAATTATTATTGGAGCGTGATAAGATGAGCATATTTAAGAGATTATTTGATTTTGAGTATAAAGAAATGAAAAAATTTACTGCTTTAGCAGATCAAATTGAATCAAAAAAAGAAGAATACGAAAAATTAAGTGATAAAAAATTACAAGAAAAAACAGAAGAATTAAAGAAAGAATTAGAAAAAGGTAAAACATTAGATGATATATTAGTAGATGCTTATGCTACTGCAAGAGAAGCTGCTAAAAGAGTAATTGGAGAATATCCATTCTATGTACAGTTATTAGGTGCTATAGCAATACATTATGGTAATATAGCAGAGATGAAGACAGGTGAAGGTAAAACATTAACATCTGTTATGCCTGCGTATTTAAATGCTTTAAGTGGTGAAGGTGTACATATTGTTACTGTTAATGAATACCTAGCATCAAGAGATGCTAACTGGATGGGACAAATATTTAGGTTCCTAGGTTTAACAGTAGGTATTAATGGAAGAGATTTATCTCCAGCAGAAAAGAAAGAACAATATGATTGTGATATTCTATATTCTACAAACAATGAAATAGGATTTGACTATTTAAGAGATAACATGGTTGTTAGAAAAGAAGATAGAGTACAAAGAGGACTTAACTTTGCTATTGTCGATGAAGTAGACTCTGTATTAATTGATGAAGCTAGAACACCATTAATTATTTCTGGAGGATCTATGCATACATCTAATCAATATATGGATG
>JAEEGL010141715.1_pt1 | contig 14158 bp, 9 predicted proteins | sample 9134231 | NCBI WGS metagenome assembly JAEEGL01 (sample SAMN16246548, study PRJNA631951) | gut metagenome | biome: gut microbiome; feature: rumen; material: fiber-attached | host: Bos | place: Iran: Karaj | collected 2018-10 | reverse complement strand
GCCTTCGTGGAGAATCTGCAACACGTGTTTGACGATGGCCTGTACGACCCCGCCAACGAGCCCGACATTGTGTATCCGTACCTGTTCAGCCGCTTTAAGGGACAGGAAAAACGCACCTGGGCGGCCGTAGAGAGCATTCTGGCCAAGAATTACAAGAACGCTCCGGACGGCATTCCCGGCAACGACGACACCGGCACCATGAGTGCCTGGGCCGTGTTCTCCATGCTGGGCTTCTATCCGGACTGCCCCGGAGATCCCTACTTCACGCTTACCCGTCCCACCTTCACCAAGGCGGTGGTCACGCTGCCCGGCGGCCACAAACTGCAAATCACCTCCCGCCCCAAGGCCAGCCGCGCCAAAGTGGACGGCCGCAACAAAGGCTATCGCATTTCCCACACGGATTTGGTGGAGGCCAAAACCATTACGTGGAAGTAAGCGATTGTTTGATAGATAGTTAAAAGAAATCGATTAGGTGGGAACACCTAATCGATTTTCTGTAAGTATTTGGTTCAGAGAAGCTTACCTCCACGCTATAGGATGGAGGTGCGCTTCGTCCAGTCGATGATTTCCGGGATGTAGCCGAAGGCCAGGCCGGTGACGGTGTCGGCGCAGCCGTAGTAGACGGCTACGCGGCCGGTGGCGCTGTCGCACAGGGCGGCGCAGGGAAAGGCCACGTTGGGCACGTCGCCCATACATTCGTAAGGCGTCTGCGGGGACAGGAGGTAGGGACCGCTGCGGGCCAGCACCTTCCAGGGCTGGTCCAGGTCCAGCAGGGCGCTGCCGAAACTGTACACATAGCCGTTGCAGGAACGCAGCACGCCGTGGTAGAAGAGCAGCCAGCCTTCCGAGGTCTCAATAGGAATGGGACCGGCGCCGATCTTCATGCACTGCCAGGCACTCACTTCAAAGGCGGCGGGCGCCATTACGTGCCGATGATGTCCCCAATACTCCATATCCGGACTTTCGGAATAGAAAATATCGCCGAAGGCCGTATGGCCGGTGTCGGACGGGCGGGACAGCATCGCATACTTGCCGCCGATCTTCCGCGGGAACAGTACGCCGTTTCGGTTGTACGGAAGGAAAGCGTTCTCCACCTGATGGAATACCTCGAAGTCGGTGGTCCAGGCCAGGCCGATGGTGGGGCCGAAATAGCCGTTGCACCAGCTTACCCAGTATTTGCCGTCCAGGAAGGTGACGCGGGGGTCATAGCCGTACACCCACTTTCCCACTTCGGGATTGTCACAGGAAAAACGCAGCACCTCCGGCCGGATGTCCCAGTGAAGGCCGTCTTTGGAGAAGCCCACGTGCAGGGCCATGCGGCGGTTGGTGTCATCGCAGCGGAACACGCCGGCAAAGCCGTCCTTGAACGGCACCACGGCGCTGTTGAAAATGCTGTTGGAATCCGGCAACAGGTCCCGGGGAATTACGGGATTCTGGGAATAGCGCCACAGGGGGGCGTTGCAGCCTGCCGGCCGATCTTCCCAGGGCAGGTTCGGGAGCGGGGCTCCCTCAATGATCAGTTTACTCATATCGATAAGGTTTTTATTTCATTCAATAGCCGTAGCAGCCGTCCGGCGCACTCGGAGGCCACCGCCAGCGGATCTTCCTCCAGGACAGGAACCACGCAGGGAACGCCCGCGCGGCGCGCTTCCTCCAGCTCTTCATTCCCATCGGGGGCAGGGGGAACCGCCACCATGGCGTCCACCTGCTGTGACAGGAACAGCTGCACCAGGCGCTGGAAGCGTACCGGGTCCTCCTGCGTGTAGCCGAAAAGCAGCGTACAGCCCTGCGGAAGGGCCAGCCGCTCCAGTTCGGCAGTGAATCGGCCCCAGTACTCCTGCGCCGGGTCGGGCAGAATAACGCCCGCCACCCGCGGCTTGCGTTCCCGTTGCAGGAGGCGGTTTACCGGCCGATACCCCAGGCGCCGGGCCACGTCCAGGATGCGCTGCCGGGTGCTTTCGGCCACCCGGTATTTCTGTTTGCCATCGTCGGCCAGGCGGTTGTTCATAACAAATGAGACCAGGGCCACGGAGACTCCGGCTTCCTTTGCAATATCCTTGAGCGTAACGTTAGGCATGTTCTTCCTCATAACGGTCCAGGGCATCGGCCATCAACTGGCGTCCCACCTGGGCGATTTCCTGGGCGTGCGAATAGCCGTACACGCCGTGATAGGTATCGAAGGGCAGGTCCACCAGGATGTCCGGCGGATTCAGCGCAATGCCCATGCGGGCGATGGTGCAGTTCATGATGCCGAAGCTGCGCTGCAGGATCTTGAAGTAGTTGTCTCCGGCGCTTACCGGCAGGTGTTCCTCCTTCCCATCGGCCACCAGACGGAACTCCTGGATGCTGGTCTGGATGCGTTGCAGCAGCGATTGATCCTCCTTGCTCTTGACCAGTTCGGCCCGGCTGTCCAGGAAGCCCTGGATGACGCCGGCGTCAATCTGGTTCACGTTGAAGCCCACCAGGATGTCGCCGGGCGTACGGACGGCCCGGTTCAGCGGGAAGGTGTTCACAATGCCGCCGTCAATCAGCGTACGGCCCTTCAAGGTGGCCGGTTTGAACATGGAGGGAATGGAGATGGAAGCCCGGATGGCCTCGAACAGGGGACCTTCCCGGAACAGCACTTCCTCGCCGGTGAAAAGGTCGGTGGCTACCGCCGTGAACGGGATGGCCATATCTTCGATGTTCACTTCCGGCACGCGTTCCTTGATGGCTTTCATCACCTTCTCGCCTTTCACCAGGTAGTGCTTGCTGATGGAAAAATCCATAAGCGTAACCACCTGCATCGGGTCCAGGTTGTACAGCCACTCTTTGAAGGCCGATAAGCCCCCGGCCGCATAAACGCCGCCCACCAGCGCTCCGGCGCTGCAACCCGCGACGGACGTAATCTGGTATCCGCGCGCCTCCAGTTCCTCGATGGCGCCGATATAGGCGAAGCCCCGCGGGCCGCCGCTGGCCAGCGCCAACGCAACTTTCTTACTCATGATAGATAGAGTCTTGATACAGGCCGATGTCGCTTATCAGCGGCTTGGCCAGGGCTTCGGTAACGGTGATGCGGAGCTCAGAGGTCTCCGTCTGCGGCAGCAGCACAATGCGCTTATGGCCCACCGTCGTTTCTTCGGCCAGGGTTTTCCAGCCATCGGCCGTGCGGGCTTCCACCGTGAAGGCGGCAATGCGCTGGCCTTTGGCGATGTCTTCCTGCAGGACCAGCCGGTTGAACGGCCCCTGGGCCTTCACCGTCCAGGTGTTGCCGCTGCGTTTGACGTGGCCCGCCACGTTATTGGCGAAAATCTGGTCCAGGGCGGCGCGGAATTCCATCAGCCGGATGGAGTCCACCTCGTGAAGATGGCCGCGCGTGTCTGGCGGTACGTTCAGCAGCAGCAGGGAATTGCGTCCTACGCTCTCATAGTAGATCTTCAACAGATGCTGTACGCTTTTAACCTGGTCGTTTTCAGAGGCTCTCCAGAACCAGCCCGGGCGGATGGAGACATCCGTTTCGGCCGGAATCCAGAAGGCACCATCACGGTCGCCTTCGTTCAGCGACTCCCGGGAAGGCCCTCCCTGTCCGGGCGTGAACCCTTCAATGTTCAGCGTGCCCCAGTTGGTGCGGCCGGCGTGGCCTTCTTCGTTGCCCACCCAGCGGCAGCCCGGGCCCACATCGCTGAAAATGACAGCCTGGGGCTGCAGTTTCAGGACCGTTCCGTTGAAGAGCGGCCAGTCATATACCTGCTTCTTTCCGTTGGGGCCTTCTCCGTTGGCGCCATCGAACCATTGCTCGAAAACGGGCCCGTAGGTGCCTCCCAGTACGCTTTCCAGCGTTTGGACAAAGACATCGTTGTATTCCGGCGTGCCGTAGTGCGGGTCATTGCGGTCCCAGGGCGAGATATAGACGCCGAACTTGATGCCTTCTTCGGCACAGGCCTCGGAGAGTTCCTTCAGCACGTCGCCCTCACCGTTCCGCCAGGAGCTTTCGCGCACGGTGTGTTTGGACACGGGGCTGGGCCACAGGCAGAAGCCATCGTGGTGCTTGGCGGTGATGATGATGCCCTTGAAGCCGGCCGCCTTGGCGGTGCGGACCCACTGCCGGCAGTCCAGGTCTGTGGGGTTGAAGAGGTCTTCGGCCTCCGTGCCTTCTCCCCACTCCAGCCCGGTGAAAGTGTTGGGGCCGAAGTGGCAGAACATCGTCATCTCCATATCCTGCCAGGCAAGCTGGTGCGGAGAGGGGAGGGCGCCCTCGAAGGGTTTTTCGGTGCAGGCTGCAGTCACCAGGAGGGTGGCGGCCAGGACAAAAGCTTTATTCATAGCGGTATCGGATTTCTTTTTCAGGGATGAAGGTGAAGCGGTAGGTATAGCTTTGGTCAGACCAGAGGGTGCGGGCAGCTTCGGGACGGGCGCCCCAGCTGTCGTAGCCGCCCACGCCGGTCATACGGTAGTCTACGCAAACCTCCGTGAAGTCGTTTTCGGGAACATCGCTTATATGTGTCTGGGTTTTCCGGAGGCCGCCGTCCAGGTTCTCCACGCTCTGGCGAAGGGCGTTGAATTCAAACTCCTCATCGGCCAGAACGGTAATGTCGCCCACCTGCAGCCAGGATGTGCCGGTATGGTGCCCGCATTCCTGCGGCCGCACATAAGGATAATACTGTTCCTGGGCCGATGCCTCCCAAATGCGCTTAAAGGTGCCGGAGCAGCGGTCCCAGTAGTTCTCTACCGGACCCCGGCCGAAGTAGCGGAATTCGTCGTCCGCCACCCGGAAACGCAGGCCCAGGCGGGGAATTTCGGTGTTTAGACCGTCCGGCTCCGTCCGGACCGCCACCGTGAGCGTGCCGTCCGGGTATACGGTCCAGGTTTCAGCGCCCCGTACGCCCTCGCCATTCACCTGGATGGCTACGGTGCCTTGACCGGCCTTCCGGGCGTGGGCGGCCAGCGGTGCAGCCGGTGTGCGGAAACGCTCCAGGCGCAGAGGAGCCCCGTTGCCATAATCGTTGTCGATGGGCGCCCGCCAGTAATTGGGGCGGATGCCGAAGCCGGGCACCACCTTTTCCTTTCCTTTCACCTGCCAGTTCTTGACGCTGCCGGACGCTTTGTCGAAGACCAGCTTCACGTCCTTGCCGCGTACCACAATCTCCGTGTCGCCTTCGGAATACTCCAGCTGGCCCTTCCACCGGGCCGCTTTGGGAACGGCCGTGTTTTTGAGCAGGGCTTCGTCACAGGCTACGATGGAACCATCGGCCCCCAGCACTTCAAAGAAGATGCGGTATTCGCCGGGCTTGCCCATCCGGGGCAGTTTCACCGGGAAGGTTTCGGCCGATTGGGGCGCGGTGCGGAAACGGAGTTTGTGCCGCTTCCACCAGAAGGACTTTTTGCCGTCCCTCTCCACCCAATAGCGCACGGTGTACTCGCTTAAATCCTTGAAATAGTGACGGTTGAAGATGGAGAAGGTATGTCCCAGGCTGTCTGCCGGCGTGATGCTTACCTCTTGGTACACGTGTTTGACTTCATAGAAGGCCGGGTGCGGTTCCCGGTCCGGATTCACGATACCGTTGCAGCAGAAGTTGGCGTCGGAGGGGGCATTCTCCCCGTAGTCGCCGCCGTAGGTCCAGCCGCGATTAGGGTCGTACAGGCCCTGGTCCACCCAGTCCCAGATGAAGGCGCCCTGCAGCTGCACGTGGGCATAGATGGCGTCCCACTGCCAGTCCAGCGAACCGTTGGAATTGCCCATAGCGTGGGAGTATTCGGAAGGGCACACCGGGCGCTCCGTATACTGCTGACCCATCCGGCGGAACCATTCGGCGCCGGGATATTGCGGCACTATGAGGTCCGTATCCCAGTCGGATTCGGCGCGCTCATAGACCACGGGCCGATTCATTCCGTCCTTCTCAAGGGCCTTGAGCTCCCGGTAGGCTTCGTAGAAATTGACGCCGTTGCCGGCCTCGTTGCCCATGGACAGGAAGGTGACGCAGGGGTAGTCGGCCGTGCGGGCATACATATTCAGGATGCGGTCCTGGTGCTTGGGATACCATTCCGGCTTGTTGCCCAGGGTGCGTTCCGGTTTGTACCCCATACCGTGGCTTTCGATGTTGGCTTCGTCGTAAACGTAGAAGCCCAGGGAGTCGCAGAGCTCATAGAATTCCCGCGACTGCGGATAATGGCAGGTGCGGATGGCATTGATGTTGGCCTGCTTCATCAGGAGCAGGTCTTCCAGCATATTCTTCCGGGTGGTGTAGTGGCCGGTATAAGGGTTGTGTTCGTGCAGGTTCACCCCCTTGAACTTCACGGGCTGGCCGTTCACCAGGAAGGCCTTCACCTGACGGTCCCGTGTGGGGTCTGGGATGGATTTGATTTCCAGCCTTCTGAAACCTACGTGGAAGCGGGTGTATTCGCCGTTCACGTTCAGCAGCAGCGTATAGAGCTGCGGGGTTTCGGCGGTCCAGGGCTTGATGCCGGGGAGACGGTCCACCAGGGTTTCCAGGCTGCCGTTCACCTTGTAGGAGGCATCGGCCAGGGTGGTCCCGGCGGCATCCAAAAGCTCATAAGAAACTTCTACCGGAGTCTGGGAGCGTAAGCGGAGCCGGAACAGGCCCGTCTGCAGGTCTTCGTCCAGGGTAGAGACCACGCTGAAGTCAAAGCCGCTGTGCGTTTTCTCACTGGAAAGGTACACGTCCCGCTCCAGGCCGGAAATGCGCCAGAAATCCTGGCATTCCAGGAAGGAGGCCTGCGTGTACCGGAAGATTTTCAGCACCAGCTGGTTCTCTCCGGGCCGCAGATAGGGCGTGATGCGGAAGCGGGCCAGGTCTTTGGAATCCTCGCTGTAGCCCACTTCCCGGCCGTTTACGTATACATAAGTGCCGCTTTTGCTGCCGCAGAGGTTCAGGTACACCTCCCGGCCCTGCCACTCTTCCGGCACGGTGAAAGTCCGGTGATACAAGGCGGCGGGAAAATGCTCCGGCAACACGCCGGCCACCGGATCCTTGGGGCAGAAATCGTAGGGGATATTGGTGTAGATGGCCGTGCCGTATCCTTGTACCTCCCAGTTGCCCGGCACCTGGATGGCGTCCCATTGGGCAGGTTGGTTGTTCTGGGGCAGCTGGTGCCAGTCTTCGTAGTACTTGAAATCCCACACACCGTTCAGGCTACGGTAGTTTTCGCTTTCCCGGAAGCCTTTGGTGAGGGCATTGGCCCGCGTGGCGTAATACACCACTTCCGTCCGGCGCGTTTCCGCGTTCACGGAGGTGGTCTGGATGTCCTGCCAGTAGGGAAGTACGCTTAGCAGCAATAGAGCCGTGAAATGCATATATCTAATAGTCAATCGTTTATGTAAAAACACATAGTCATTTTTACCTACGTGCTTTTACTTAACTACTTCATTATCACAATGTTACATAACACGCCTGTCGGATGTCTTCCGAGGAGGCGCCCACCTGGATTTCAAACTCGCCGGGTTCCACCACGCGCTGCATAGCGGCGTTCACCAGCTCAAAAGCGCTGCGAGCCAGCGGCAGCGTCACCGTGACGGTTTCGCCCGCGGGAATGTGCACCCGCTTGAAGGCGCACAGCTGTTTCCGGGGCCGGACGGTGGAGGCCGTGAGGTCGCGGACATACACCTGCACCACCTCGTCTCCAGCCAGCGTACCAGTATTGGTCACGTCTACCTTCACGCAGAAGGCATCGGGGGCATCGACCTCTGTCCGGACGTTGTTGTATTCAAAGGTGGTATAGCTGAGTCCGTGGCCGAAGGGATACAGCGGCAGGGCGCTTTCTTCCACATAGTCGTGGCTGTAGGGCATTTTCCGGTTGTAGTATACGGGAAGCTGGCCCACGCTGCGCGGAACGCTCACGGAGAGGCGTCCGGCGGGGTTGTACCGGCCCAGTAGAACATCGGTCAGGGCTGTGCCGCCTTCCTGCCCGGGATACCAGAGCGTGAGGAGAGCATCGGCCTGATCGGCTGCCCAATTCTTGTTCAGTGGCCGGCCTTCGATGTACACCACCACCAGCGGTTTCCCGGTGGCTTTGAGCGCTTCCAGCAGTTGCGGCTGCAGGCCCAGCAGGTCCAGGGTGCTGCGGTCGTAGCCTTCGCCGGCTTCCATATCGGAGACGGCCGTTTTGTCTACTACGGCGGCGCCGGTGTCAATGTAGCGGGTCTGGAAATCCCGGGCCGATGAACCGCCCACCACGGCCACCACCACATCGCTGCGGCGGGCTGCCTGAACGGCTTCGGCTATCTGGTTGGCACGGGTATCCCGCACGGCGCAGCCCTTCACATAAGTGACGGCGGCGCCGGCGTTCTGCAGGCCTTCCAGCATAGTAATCACGTTGGCTGGATCCTGCGGGGCGGTGTAGTCGCCCAGCTGGTTGTACAGATTATCGGCATTAGGCCCCACCAGGGCGATGCGCATCCCGGCCCGCAGCGGCAGTACGCCGTTGTTTTTCAGGAGCGTGACGCTCTCCCGGGCCACCTGTGCCGCCACGGCGATATGCTCCTGCGAGCGAACCCCGGCGGCGTTGTCTTCCGGCAGATAGGGGTTATCGAACAGCCCGGCCTCGAATTTGCGCACCAGCACCCGCTTGACAGCGCGGTCCAGCACTTCCTTGGAAATGCGGCCGGCCTCTACGGATTCCTTCAGCAGGGCAAAGCAGTGGGCGCCCAGATCCACGTCCACCCCGGCGTTCAGGGCCATTTCTCCGGCCTGCTGCAGGTCCCGGGCCACGTGGTGGCTGGTATATAATCCATCAATACTTTCCAGGTCGCTCACCACAAAGCCGTCAAAGCCCCAGCGGCCTCGCAGCACGCCAGTGAGCAGGTTTTGGTTGCAGGTGGTGGGGATGCCGTCCAGGGAATTATAACTGGTCATCACGCTAAGCGCGCCGGCTTCGATGGCTGATTGGAACGTGGGCAAGACATTCTCCTCCAGGTCTCGCGTGCCGATGATGCTGGGGCTTCCGTTATGGCCGCCCTCGGGCACGCCATAGGCCACGAAGTGCTTCAGGGTGGAAATCACGCCTTTGGAGGAAGTGCCGCGTATCAGGGCCGATGCCATCTGGCTGGTCAGGTACACGTCTTCCCCGTAAGTCTCTTCCACGCGGGACCAGCGCGGTTCGCGCGAAAGGTCAATCACCGGTCCGTAGCCGATGAGTCCGCCCACGGCCGTAAGTTCGTCGCCAATCACCTCGCCCACCTTTTGGATCAGTTCCGGGTCCCAGGTGGCGCTGAGGCCGATGGAAGTAGGGAATACCGTGGTGCCGATGGCCATATGCCCGTGCGGCGCCTCTTCGGCCAGGAGGATGGGAATTCCCAGGCGGGTAGAGTCTATGGCATAACGCTGGAAGGCGTTGTAGGCTTTGACGGCCAACGCCGGATTCAGGCCGTTCTCCAGGGTTTTGCGGGTCCAGGGATCGGCCCGGAAAGCGCCCCACAGCATACCGCCGTGCTGCTCTTGGATGAATTTCCGATAGGCGTCGGTGATGCGCACTTCATCGGCTCCCACCTTCTCATACATCGGCCAGCCCAACGGGCACAGGAGCTGCCCCAATTTCTCTTCCACGGTCATACGGCCGATTAAGTCGTCGGCTCTTTCTTCGGCCGAAAGGGAGGCATCTTTATACAGCGGCGTCTTTTCTCCGCAGGCCACTGCCACCAGCGCCGCCGCAGCGCACACAAGCATTTTTTGTAAAGATATCATAGTCTTACTTTTTCCGTTTGCGGGAGCGGCGTTCGTGGACGGCCATGGCGCGCTCCATGTCGGCTTCGGGGTTGTCGGTATCGGCGGGCTCATCGGCCTGGATATCGGCCGAAGGCAGATTTTCCACCAGTTCGTAGTCCAGCAGCTTCTGCTCCAGGGAGGTGCCTGTCACACGGATGCGCACCGGGTCTCCCAGGCGCAGGGAGTGGTGCGTCCGTCGGCCCACGGCCCGGTAATGCTCTTCGTCGAACATGTAGAAGTCACTCTTGATGGTGCGGTAGGGAACCATCCCTTCAATCTTGGTGGGTTCGATTTCCACGTAAATGCCCCATTCCGTAACGCCGGATATGTGGCCGTCGAACTCCTGTCCCACTTTGTCCTGCATAAACTCCACCAGTTTGTACTTGGTGCTTTCGCGTTCGGCCTCGGCCGCCACCACTTCGCGCTCTGAGGCGTGTTTGCACTGCAGCGTGTAGTAATCTTTGTTGGCCGAATCCCCGCCGGCCAGGTACTGGGTGAGCAGGCGGTGCACCATCAGGTCCGGATACCGGCGGATGGGCGAGGTAAAATGCGTGTAGAAGGGGAAGGCCAGGCCATAGTGGCCGATATTGTCCGTAGAGTAGCAGGCCTTGGCCATAGAGCGGAGCGCCAGGATCTGGATGGCGGCCAGTTCCGGTTTGTCCTTGGCATCGGTCATGAGTCCGTTGAGGGTATGAGCAATTTCCCGGCCGTTTTCGATAGATCCCACCTGGTAGCCGAAATGGGAGGCAAAATCCCGGAGGCCGCTCAGTTTTTCCAGATTTGGAAGGTCGTGCACGCGATAGACAAAGGTTTTGGCCTTGGCCTGTGCGTGGCCGTTCATCTTGCCGCAGGTGGCCACATATTCGGCCACGGAGCGGTTGGCCAGCAGCATAAATTCTTCGATGAGCCAGTTGGCCTCCTTGGAAAGCTTCTGGTGTACGCCGATTGGTTTGCCGGTTTCGTCTATGTCCACCTTCATTTCCGGCCGCTCGAAGTTCACGGCGCCGGCCTTGAAGCGGCGTTCGCGCAGCTGGAGGGCCAGTTTATTCAGCGTGAGCACGGCTTCTTTTACGGGAGCGGGTACCAGGCCGCATTCGCTGCCTTCGCCGAATTCCTGCTCCAAGGCGGCGTCGCCGGCCTCGATGATGGCCTGGGCCAGTTCGTAGTCGAATCGGTAGTCGGAGCAGATATGGGTACGGCCGAACCAGGGGTTGAATACTTTGGCCTGGGGCGTAATCTCAAAGACGGCCGAATAGGTGAGCTTTTCCTCGCCGGGGCGCAGGGAGCACAGTTTGTTGGACAGTTTTTCCGGCAGCATGGGGACGGTGCGGTCCACCAGATACACGGAGGTGCCGCGCTCCTGCGCTTCTTTGTCCACGGCGCTGTCCGGCTTCACGTAATAGGAGACATCGGCAATGTGGACGCCCACCTCATAGTTGCCGTTTTCCAGTTTCCGGAAACTGAGGGCGTCGTCGTAGTCCTTGGCATCCGTGGGGTCGATGGTGAAGGTGAGGACCTTCCGGAAATCCCGGCGACCCGCGCGGTCTTTGTCGGTGATGGTATCGGGAATCTTGTCGGCCGCATTTTCCACGGCCTTGGTGAAGCGGTAAGGCAGGCCGAACTCCGCCAGGATGGCGTGCATTTCGGTCTCGTTCTCCCCGGGCATACCCAGCACGTCCACCACGTGTCCGTGGGGGCAATGCTCCCCGCGTTCCCAGCCGTCTACCACGGCCGCCACCTTCATCCCCCGCTGGCCGCCTTCCGGTACCGGAACGGAGATGTCGTAGGGCATAGTCTTGGAGCCCATCAGCACCCAGCCCTGTTTGCCTACGATGTGCAGGATGCCTACGAAAGGCCGGTTGGAACGCTCCAGTACGGCGATTACCTCGCCGCTCCGGCGCTTGGCCGTGCCGGTTTTCTCCTGCGTCACCGCCACCTTCACGGTGTCCCCGTGCAGGGCGCCGCGGGTCTTGGAGGCTTTTACGTATACGTCTTCTTCCTGCCCTTCAATGCGCACGAAGATGAATCCTTCGCGGGACATAATGGCTTTTCCCACATATTCGGGAATCACACGCTTCGTCTTATGGTTTTTCCGGTTGGGGCTGTTTTTGCGTCTGGACATGTTACTCGATTATATCGAGTACAAAGATACGCAATATTTGGCTATATTTGCAATCACATTTAAGGCGCTTGCACCACGTGAAAGTAGATTGCCACTGCCATATCCTCCCGGAGATTGACGATGGGGCCCGGTGCCTGGAAGATTCCGTAGACCTTGCCAGGAAGCAGGTGATGTGGGGCTTCCAGAGAGCCATCTGCACCTCTCACAGGACCAGTCTCTACAGGAATACGCCCGAAACGGTATGCCGTGCCTGCGACCGCCTGCGGGCCGCCCTCATGGAAAGGGAAATTCCGCTGGATCTCGTCCCCTCGATGGAATACCGTCTTATTCCGGAAACCTGGCCGGAAACCCTGGAGAAGGGGTGGCTGCTTCCCTGGGAGGGGAACCACATCCTTATCGAGCTCCCCATCCGCGACGGCTCGAAGATAGGGGACATCGTTCCTGCAGATGAGGTAAAGCGGCTTCTGGATATGGGGTACCAGCCCGTTCTGGCACACCCGGAGCGCTATCTATACTTTACCATTGAGCAATATTACGGAATGAAAGAAGCCGGATGCCTGTTCCAGCGCAACGTGGGGTCCTTGGAGGGTCTGTATGGTGAGGCAGTAAGTGCCCGTGCCGAATCCCTTATGACAGACGGCCTCTATGATCTCGTTGGCACCGACCTCCACAGCATGAAGTACGCCGCCTTCTTTGACCAAATAGGCTTCCGCGCACCAGAAACGGTTTTTGCTCCCGGAGCTTAGATCAGCGAAACCAGCAGAAAGACAAAGTGGGCGATGATGCCTGCGCACAGGCCGGCAATGGTGTGTGCGCCGATGGCTTTGGAGATCACTTTGCGGTAACCCAGGGAATCCAGCATAGCGGTGTGTGTGGAGAGGAAGCCGCTCCAGCACATACCGATGGCCGTAAACACCGCGATGGTATTGCCGTCCAAGATGCCGGCACCGTTGAAGGTGGGTAGCAGGCCCAGGGCAGCACCCACGGCACCCAAAGCCGTCATCGGGAAGGCAATGAGTTCCATATGCTGGAAGCCGAACAGCCATTCGAACACCCAGTGGATCTTTTCGGCCAGCCAGGGCAGAATGGGAACGCCCTGCGAGGAGGAACCGTCGTACACGCCGGAAGGACCGGGGCCGAAGGTAATCATGATCACGGCCGTGGTGATAATGAGCACGCCGGGAATAATCTGCAGGCCCAGCTCCACACCATTTTTACCGCCATCCAGCACGGCGTTCAAAAAACGCATGAAAACACCGTCCTTGTGTTCGGATTCGGCGGGGACGTCCTCACTGCTTTCGGCCACGGATTCCAGCACAGGGCTATCCAGTTCGGGATAGGCCTTCAGACAGCTGCGCTGCATAAGGCGGGTGGAAATGATGGAGCCGCAGAAAGCGCCGAAAAGGCCCACCAGGGCCCCCGTGAGTTGACCGTAGCCAATCATGGTGATAATGACCACGAAACCCATACCGAAAGCAGTACCGAAATTGGTGAGGGAGATGAGCTGGTATTTCTTGAAATAGGCGCTGAAAGTCTTGTCCTTGGACAGGGCGATGATGGCCGGGTTATCGGAAAGGAAAGTCATTACGGCACCCAGCGCAGCTACACCGGGCAGATTGAACAGCGGCTTCATGAGCGGCCGCAGGAAGCGTTCCAGCAGCGTTACCACCCCGAATTCCGACATGAGCTTGGAGAGTGCACCCGTGAGCACGGTGATGCCCATGAGATAGAACACGGTATTGAGCAGAAGGTCGTGCGCCGTGTTCATGAGGGTTTTGAGCATGTTTCCGCTGCCCATCCGGGAGCCGAGGAAAGAAAATCCGGCAATCAGAACGGTCAGGAAAACAAGGGCTTCTATGGTGGAACGTTTCAGTTTTTTCATATAGGTTTAGTTTTTCCTTTAACCGGGCAAAGATAGCAATTAATTGCGTACCTTTGCAGCGTATGCACAAAAAAGAATTGGAAATAATGGCCCCGGCGGGCAGTTTTGCCTGTCTGGCGGCGGCCATCGAAGGCGGGGCCGATTCCGTGTATTTCGGCATCGGCCACCTGAATATGCGCTCCCATTCGGCCGGCAATTTTTCCCGGGAGGATTTGCCGGAATTGATGCGCATTTGCCGCGCCTATGGCATCAAGGCCTATATGACGCTGAACATCACCCTGTACGCGGAAGATTTGCAGGCGGCCTATGAAACGCTTGACGCCGCCAAGGCTGCCGGGGTGAACGCCGTCATCGCCTCCGATATGGCCTGCATCCTGTACTGCCGGAAAATCGGCCTGGAAGTGCATATTTCCACGCAATTGAGCATCTCCAACGTGGAGGCGCTGCGTTTCTACG
>JAEEGL016943795.1_pt1 | contig 14159 bp, 4 predicted proteins | sample 9134231 | NCBI WGS metagenome assembly JAEEGL01 (sample SAMN16246548, study PRJNA631951) | gut metagenome | biome: gut microbiome; feature: rumen; material: fiber-attached | host: Bos | place: Iran: Karaj | collected 2018-10 | reverse complement strand
TGCCTTGATGTCCTCTACCGTAGGAATACCGCTCTTGAACTGCAGGTGGATGTTTACTACATGGCGCTCACTAATCGGTGTAACGTGTGCACCACTTTCGTCGCTTTCCTCGTAGTCGTACTGATATACCACAGTGATGATCTTTTCCTTCGACAGGTCGAAGATGTCCGATTCACGGCTAACATAGAGCGTCGAGGTCTCCGTAGGTGCAATACCGTGGATGGTGAAGCCCGTTTGCCTGTTCGGCAAACCATTGTAGGTGTCGCTATTGATAACCAGTCCTACAGGCACCTCACTGTCTATAGCGTAAGAACCACTATGTACTGCACCAATGCCAGAGACACCCGTCACGGCAACGCCTTCAGTGTTCTCGCCAATGGTGTATTCCTCACGGCAGTAGTAGAAGGTCTTATCCTTGTCATCATTCGTAAATGTCAGGGTGGTGATGCAAGCCAAATCCGAGGTGCCCAGACTGTTATAGGTTGATTCAGATATGATAGAACCTACAGCATAGGGCGTGTTACCTATCTGGAACGAGCTGTTAACCACATAAACATTACCCGCCCCCTTCACCTCAATGGGTGCATAGTGGCGCTTCTCATTAGGCAGTTTCTCGTAGTCTTCACGTCCATACTCCTTATTCTTCTCCAGTGTCACGCCATTGTGGGTGCTCGTCTCATTGCCGTTATACGTGGCGGTGTATTCAACAGGTTTCTCCAGCGAGTATCCTGCAGGATTAAGTTTAGCGGCAGCTTCTGTACCTGTAGCAGAATCATACTGGTACTTCTGTCCCTCGCCGTGTATGATGTTACCTGTAGTCGGATCCTTACTGTAGTTCGGGTCGATGAGCAAGTCGAGGGCATCGTAGTTGAAGCTGAAATGGTCGCGGTCTTCCTTTGTCATGGAGCATAGCACATTCAGTCCACGGTAGTTCTTGCCAGTCTCGTAGTAGTCACCGCCATACTTACCGTCTTGTGTACAGTAGTAGGCAGGAACAATCAGGTCTTGAATCTCCTTGGCAATATTCTTCTCGGCTTCCGTAGCGCCTTGCTTGTTGAACCTATTGTAATAGGCCGTCTTTTCATCTTCTGTCATGCGGGTGCCGACGTAGATGAACTCCGTCCTGCTGAGCGGGATGGTGCTGGTGCAGATATAGGCATCATCTACGTAGTCGTCCATTTCCAGTGTGTTCTTTCTGGTCTTGGATACTGTGCTACCAACATGCAAGCGAACTACACCATTGTCAAATTCCTTGGTGAGGATGAAGGCCTCCTCGAAGGATGCCTGCCCGGCAGGAATAGCCTCAGAATGATTCTTGACGATGTTCTGATAAGTATCGTAGATTTCCTTCGAGATGATGTTGCTCTCCTTGTATTCCTGTTGTCCGAATACACCACCCGTTTCACTGTTCAGGTAGTAAGTCGGGCCGTCTTCGTAACCAGTAAGCTTTGTTTTGTCTTCTTCCAGCTTCTTCTCATGTGTAGCACTCTCAAATTTAGTGTACCACGTATTCCAGTCTGTGGGGTTGTTTACACGGTAAGTCAGCATATAGCCTGTGTCGTGTCCTATGTTATTGGATGAACGGAACACGAAGTCGAAGTCCACATCTTTCTCCAAAGCTACATGATAAACTTTGGGATTAACAGCCTTGAGAGCAGTATATTGACTAGGCAACAAGACGCTATCGGCAGGGAAAGTGATGGCACTGCTGCCAGAGCCTATCCTACATTCAGCCGTTGTTACGTAGGTCTGGTCAACAAACAGCTCCTGCTCCGACTTGGTCAACAAATACCAGTCCCAGTAGCTGATAGGATCGTTCTGGTGGTATTCCACATCGTTGATAATCATCTTCTTGTCACTCTGCAGCATCACACCCGGTGCAGAATAGTAGGCATATTTGTTCGGCATCACGTTCAGCAGTTTCATCGTACCGTGTGAGGCTGCCGTGATGGTCAACGGGATATCTACGCTCTCGCTATAGGCATTAGGTGCACCTGTGTAGGCAGAGATATATTGGTCATAGACATAAACCGAACCCTTGATGAACCAGTAGTGGGCTGGTACGGCACCACTGCCTTGGTACTTGCCACTGATGTTGTAGCAGTCGTCAATGATAATCTGCGTGCTATGTACAAAGTTACCGGAAGTTTCCCATTCCACATAGGCACCCTCATACTTGAAGTCCTTCTGCGTAATGGCATCTTTGTTCAAGGCTGTCAGCGTGCTATGTTTCTGCTTGTTATAGGTACCTACCTGGTGTATGTTCTTGGCATAGACGAAACCACCACCAATACCAGGCTGCACGTTGATAAGGTCAAGCTCAATAACACCCGTAATATAACCCCAGTCTTTCTCGTAGAGTCCGAGGTCCGTGCCCTGTACTTTCTCAGTGGTCAGTTCCAGATATACACCCGATGCCAATGCCACCTTGTTGAGGCTGGTTCCGTTGTTGCGCCTGCGCTCATTGAGGTAGCCTGCTTTCCAGTCGTAATAGGAGGCCGTGCCGTAATCCTTGGCAGCTACTGTCGTACCACCGTTCGAATAGGCTTTGCTTGCACACTTATAGGTCGTCTCGTCGGTGTTGTCGGTTACACGGACGTCTTTACCCGGCATAAAGTGTACGTCGCTGGTCAAAGCACCTAAGTAGTTAACAATGTTATAGATACCGAAGTAGTTGCCATGAACGGCCAGGTTCTTATCAACAAAATCGTCAGGGTTCTGATCTTCAGGGAAATTATCGCTTCGAGTTTTCCCTGTCTTTAAAATCAAATCACTGGCAATCTTCGAGTGCTGCTGGTTGAGCGATACCTCGCGTACACGGTTAATGGTGTAGTTGGTGTGGTCTACAATTTCCGGCACACGGTCTTGGGCACCCTGCATCACCATACGACTGCCGAACACACCGCAGAAGTCAGAACGCTGAATGGTGTTCATCAAACGGCCGGCATAGATGGAGCATACACCGTTCTCCTCCCAATAGATAGGATTAGGATATTTCTCGCCAGTTCTGGGATCTGTAAGCAGAAGATAAATGTCTTCTCCTTCTTCTCCTTTTTCTTTGACATTCTCAAACAGTGTCAACAAATCGTCAATGGTCAATGTCGAGGCCTTGGTATGTTCACTGTCTTCCTTGTGATAGGTCGTGCCATCCTTATCCTTACATTCCTTGATACACTTGTACTTCAGCTGATAGTAGGCAGCTTCTCGGTCGGGGAGTACTTTATACTGTTCAATGGTAATTTCCGGTTCAATGGTATAGTAGTCCGTACCGTAGTTGGTGATGTTCAGACCACGATAGCCGTCCACAAAGGTCAGGTTACCATCGCCATAGAGACCTCCCGTACGACCTGTTCCCAACGTGATGAAATCACGGTGATAGACATCGTGGATAGATGCCGTGGCGTTACCGAATACCGTGGTGGTGTTGGCATAGACGGCAGATGAACCAGAGGACGTGTTACCACCCGCAAACACGGCATTGAAGATAATGATACCCGCAGGATCCAAACAAGCCCATCGTTCTGCGTCACCGAACTTGTTGTTCATCGTGTTGAGGTCTTCGGTAGTCACATACTGACCTGCAGTATAGGAATGATCATTGATGGTGACATCTGAAAGCACCTTACAATGCGGCTCTACCAACACCTTACAGTCCTCAGTGAGCAGGTACTCTCCATCTTCCTGCACCCAGCTACCACCTGTATATTCTCCAGAGCTATTGTAGGCTCCTCCCTCTTTTTTATAATAGTAACCTTCCTGTCCGTCGTCATAGCGTACACCTTTCTTAAGACCTACAGCAACACTGCCATCTCCTGGGTCGTAGGCACTATATACGAAACCGATATCGCCACCACCGAATACGTTACCATTCTCCAGTGCCAGTTCTTTCGCTGTACCCACCGTACCACCATAAATGTGTACCTCAGTCTGTCCGAATACATAACCATCGGAGTAGAGCGTACCACCTTCACCTAAGTTGTTATAGCCTCGGCCACCACCAAACACGTTACGGTGAACGTTGCCTTCGTACAATTCCACATTGGCCTTGCCAGCCTTGTAGATACCTTTCAGTTCACGTACGCTGTTGTCCTGACCGCTGAGTTTAATAATGCCACGTCCTATAGCCGCAATCTCACCACCGCCAAACAGGGAATTGCGCACCGTACCGCCATACATCTTCACGTTGGTAACATCCACGCTACTGTTGTCGATGTAGCCACCACCGAAAACGCAGCCACTATCATACAGTCGGTTGGTGCCATCGCCCGTCCAGGTTTCATCATGCAATTTCTCCTGATAATAGTCTTTCCTATAAGGAGCTGTACCCGACCATACCTGCAGGGTGTCGAGGTCGGTATCTGTTGTGGGGGCCTCGTCGAAGTGTCGATAACCTATAAAGCCATTGTTGAGTGTGATATTCGTGGTTCCGAATACCGCACCACCTTCACCACCGCCGTAGGCGTTACGCTCAATGGCAGGCATACCGTTAATGAAGTCGGTACCGTCAAGTTTACCAATAATTACATGTGTCTCACCAGGAATGTCGCCTGTGGTAGAGGCACTGATAGCTCCGTCATGATAGCCTACACTGCCTTCCCAACCACCACCATAAACGTTACGTGCCGTACCGCCCTTGATATAAGCATTGGAACTGGCTACGAACTGTCCCTCAGCGGTTCCTGTCGGAATCTTGAATACATTGTCATCAATACGTAGAACGTTATATACATTACCTGTGGTACCGGCAGCATAGAGGTCTTTCTTTACCGTTCCGCCCAAGAGGTCGATATAGGAGGTTCCTGACACGTCACCGCTACCTGGAATGTTCTTGTCGCCCAGTCCACCGCCATAGGCATAGTTGACAACGGTAGCACCTTCATAGATATGGACATTGGTGTTATACTTGCCACCCAGTTCCGTTGCATGTACCAGATTATTATCCAGTCCGTTCTCCGTATATCCGTGCATGCTCAGGTCTAATTCTGGTACTTCCTTAGTCCATTTGTCCAGCGACTCCTTGTTGATAACCTTACCGTTCTTTCCACCGCCATACACTTCAGATACCTTGGCACCGTCAAGCAGGTTCACCTCAGTATATTGTGCCCAGGTATTCTCACCCAGTCCGGCTCCATATACCGTTGCCAGATAACCCGTGGTCTTATTCTGCCATACAGGCTTGGAAATGTTGACTTGAGCGTAGAGCGTGCGGTCGGCATTGTTGTTGCCGCCATAGATGCTTCCATTTACCGTAGCATCTTCGCTGTCGTAGTTAACATGCGATTCATATACGTCACACGGAATATTCTTATCTATACCGTAGCCACCACCAAAGAGGTTACCAACTCTGATTGTTGAACCTTCGGGTACGTTGACCACAGAACGACGAACCATACCTTCGTTGAAACTGCCGCCATAGACATTGCGGAACTGACCACGTACCAGGTCAATGATGGCTGAAACACCGTCAAGGTTGGCAGCAGCCTCTGCAGGCGTCTTGCTCATACCCACACCGCCATAGGCTCCGGCACCGAATATGTCGGTATTCTGGAAGGCAGTCATGCTCTTTGGCACATCGGCAAGTATATAGCTGCTCACCTGCATGGAGTCCTGACCCATTTCTTGCGGGAATCCCTGACCGGCACCATGAATCTTCAGCGTCGTATTATATTGGTTGTTGCTCTCTGTCGGACGGAAATTGATGAATGTGTGATTCATGCGTGGCTTGGTAAAGCCGGGCTTGCAATATCCTTCGTGTGCATCTCCTTTGCTGTATGTAAAATCCTTGAAATGAAGGTCTGTATAGTCATAGTAACCGTAGCACCCACCGAAGATGGTATCCACACGTCCCTGAATATACTCGATGTAGGCATCAGCGTACAGATGGGCAGGATTGGGGTTGGTTGTTGCATTGTACTTATATACTTTGGCCAGAATGTCGCTGTTACGTACACGGCTCTTGAAGTTCTTGTCTTCCTTTGTGGCTTCAGTACCGCCCAGCACACGTCCTCCAAGGTCGTTACCTCCATACACGTTGTCACGAACCCATGGGAAACCGTCCACTCCTACGTAGGTCTCTGTATGGCCGGAGATGTCGGCATTACAAGAACCGGCAAAAGAGTCGAATATACGGCAGTTGCCCAGGTTAATCCTGGTGTTGCCAGATACCGGTCCCATAAAGCCGCCGCCATATACAAACTCCGACTCTACCATATCGGGGCTGTCGCCCTCCATTCCCTTGTGCACACCGGTAACAGTACCCTTCATATTGATAACAGTACTGTATTTCGAGTCGTAGGGGTAATCGTACTGGTTGGTAAGGGCATTCCATACGCCTTTACCAATGGCACCGCGTTCACCGCCACCGAATATCTGGAATATATATCCCTTGTTGACGTTGATGGTTACGTTGCCCCATATTTCTGATCTTTCACCGTAACCGCCACCAAACAGGTTCAGTGCAATACCCAGTACGTCCATACCTTGCTCAGCACGAATCACACCTGAGCGGCGTTCCGTGATGGTGTATGAATCATGTTCGTTCAACTTGGCTTCGCCCAAACTGTCCTCCTTGACGGCATCGAAGAGCGCAAACTTACCTTCAAGGTCGTTAATCGATTCGTTGACGTTGAGTATGACATTACCGTTTACGATACCGCTGCTATAGCATCCACCATAAATGTTTCCACCTTTAAATCGGCGGTCAATGTCGGCATCTGTGCTCTCACCAGTTGCTGCCGTAGTGGGGTCAAAATCGACCTCATCTCCTGTCGCAGAACTGATGGTGTTCCAAATGAGTCCCTCTTTCTTGTCTTCGAGATTCTTCCAACGTTTAGGCTGAATCTTCATACCACTGAAGCTCAGTTCCAGTTTGTTTCCGTTATCATCGGGAGCAGCAATAACGCCACCCTTGTACAAGGCATTATAGGGAGTAGCATCCACAAAGGCATTGTTACATCCGCCTACCACCTTTTCAAAAACGATAATCTTGTCTTTGATGTCAACGGAAATCTTGCCGGGCATGGTCATACTACCCACATTACCGCCACAATAGATAGATCCAATGTAAGTCGAATAGGGAACATAGTCTTCCGGGTCGTTATTGGCTTTGGAGTCGAATACTATACGGGGCATCAAGTCCATAGCCACACCAGCCATGTATGAACTGAACTGGTCTGCATTGAGCAGGTCTATGCTGTTGAATTTAGAACCATTGGTCGTCAGGTCTGTTCTCTTCATGGTGTACAGCACACCGCCACCAACTCCGTCGCCTTCATCATACTTGACCATGTTCTCGCCGTTGTTACCTAAGAACACCTTATCGGCATAGACATACGAACCGATTTTTAACTCTGCGGCGGCATCCTGGCCTGGGGTGTCGTTACGCAGGGTGGCGCTGTTACCACCGCAATAAACTGCACCGCCAATGTATACGGGGTCGTCCTTCTCACCGGAAATACGGATACATACCGACTCGGCATTGGGGCGGAAGGCGTTCAGCGCCTCAACTGAAGTCTTACCAGTAGGAACAGTATACATGAGGTCGCCATAAATGTCTTTGATTTCGTCCTTGAGCTTATCATTGTCGGTATAGGGATACGAGCCATTGCCACCGCCATATACGTCTTTGTTGATGCTACAGTGAATACCCACGGCATTACCGCCATAGATATTGCCACTGATGTCGTTACCACCATAAACGTTGTTGATGTTACCGCCTGTCAGGTACACACGGGCTGAATAGCCGGCAGGATAGTAGACATTATCAATATATTCGGCACCAATAGGTTCCTTGTTGGGGTTGACATCAGCCATGCGACAGCCGCCAAAGACATTGTCCACCTCCACGCTGTCGGAAGCGATGGTCAGCAGAATGCCCTTAGGATAGGTCATCGGACCTTGGTTACCACCACTGTAGATGTTTCTTACCTTACCAACCTTCAGGTTCCACTTCGGACGTATGGCCATAGCCGCCTTGTTATTGCCACCAAACAGGCGTCCCATCTGGTAGGAACTACTGCTGGGGTATGAGAAGCCGGTGTTGATGCCCATCTTATTCTGGAAACGGTCATTTGTCAGCAACTCACCTCCTGTACCAGCATTCGGATTGCTTGCATCAACAATGCTGTTCACCACATTGCTATGATTGCGCATATAGATGACGGTGCTGTCTGTAACGGTCACATTGTTACCACCACCGTATGCATAGACAATAGAGCCGCCGCAAATCTCCAGATAGGTTTTCCCCACCTCTGGCTTCAGAACGTCTTTGATGGTTGTCTCATCTACGGTCACGTCGTATTTGTCGTTGTCTTTCTTTACAGAATAGGGGTAGTCGCCATTACCACCGGCAAACAGCTGTCCGATGTATATCTTCTGGGCATCATTAGCCGCTGTGGTCACCGCTGCGGTGCCTGTGCCAGTTGTCTCTGTCTTGGTAGAGAGGCGTACAAAGGCATTCCAGGTGGCATTGACCTTGTTCTCCGCAGTGTTCTTCAGTTCTGTGGGCAAGGTTGCCGACGAACCTATTGTTCCTGCTATATCATTACCGCCATACAGTTTGTCAATAACAATATAGGAGGAAGCATGTTCACCATCAATATGCACAAAAGCACTGCCACCCACATCAGCCTGACGGGCACCGCCAAACACCTCATGTATGTCACCGGCATAAACAGACACTGTTGTACTACCGCCTAAGTTACCAGCATTACCACCACCATACACATTGCCGCCAATGATAATCTGTGCCTGTATCCATGATACAGACAAGCACAGCAGCAATAGTATGGTCGATATTTTCTTCATCTATCTTCTTAACTTCTTTAACTACTTAATAACAAACAAATTATTTAAATCCTTATGCGACAACACATACAAGTAGGTCGGATCAACAGTTATGTTTATCTGTACTCGTTCCCCGCGTTTAGCATTAAGGGCGGGAATCTTGTTGGTCGACGTACAGTCTTTACGTATCAATTGGTCCTGACTGTCGTACACGTCATAGGTGCTGACCAGCGTCAGGTTGTTCGATAGGTTAGGGGCAAAACAGGCACTGACCTCTATGGGTGCCGTTATGCTTAATTCCACGCCATCAGCATTGTCGAATATATCAGCCTCACAGCTGGTACCATCTGCTGTATAGGTGGCTTCCGTAATAGGACTGTCACCCTCCGTATTATGCGTCAGCGCCACTTGGGCATTCACACTTGCCTTATCCACTTTGAGCGTCATGGTCTTCAACTTGATGGTACGCAACTGTGCATATTCTACATGTGTTGTCAAACTGAAGTTCACCGAGGCATAGAGGTGATCCAGCAACAGGAACATGAAGTAATTCTCATTGTCGATGGCTTGGTACCAGTTGAATTGTCCTTCCTTCAGTCCCGTCTCTGTATCCTTTACACCCGTAATGATGCAGATGTCATCGGCAGTAACAGGTTTGATGTTGTTGATGGTCAGAACAGCTGCATTGTTGGAAACGTTCGTCAAAGTGCTGGTCATACCTTCTGCCTTGGGCATAAAGCCATAAACGGTATAGTTCTTGTCCTTATCCACATCGAAGTATGCAAACCATCTCGTGGCGTACCTCAAGTGTTTCTCTGCATAGGGAGTCGTGTCGTCATTCTTTATCATATAGATACCCATATCCGTCACCTTGTCGGGAATGTAGGGAGTGAAGGCTGAAGGAGCAACCCTACGGCCTGTTCCGTAGTCCTGGAAATAGGAAGTATACAGCATCAGTTGTACCGGCCTTTCTACAGGCGTTTCTTCGCCCGTAGTAACCGTCTGTACTCCGGACTCGTCCGAGGAACAGGCGCTTAGCAGCATGGTAATAACTGCTAACAGAATGCCTAATACTTCTTTTTTAAGTTCCATTTATTACTACCAATTATAAAAATCATAGTTAATGATTCTGTTCTCCCAATTCTTTACGTAGATGGTCTGTACTTTCAACTTGCCGCTACCGGCATAGTAGGCATAGACTATCCAGGTGTGGTTGCGCAGAAAGTCGCCAGCCTGCTGCATCTGGAAGTTGACAGTCTGTTCTAAATCACCGTCAATGGTATAGGATATCGTACCTGCCAGTTGCTTGTCAGACTCGCGAAGATAGATAGGACCTCTTACGGTTACCTCAGGGTCAGGTTGTTTACTGGCAGCATCGTTAATCAGGTTTTCGTAGGCCTGAGCCTCCTGATTGAAATAGATGTAGTTCGTTGGGTCTGTTGTCTCTGCTATATCGCTGATGGGTAATGACAGCAGTTCTCTTGCACTGGCATTGTAGGTCAAAGCCTGTGTCTTATCAAACAGATATTCCACTTCAGGAATCATTCCTGCGTTCATCTTGATGCTGGTGATGCTTACCTCTGGTTGCCCTGTCGTCTTAGCAAATACGAGCCGTAGTTTCGACACGGCACGGGTCAGCGCAACAGTAGATACCTCATTCATGGTTCCCACACGCAGGGCAGGTGCATCGCCCACCACTGGCTGGGTGGTTAGCATACCTGACATAGGCAGTCCTTGATCTGGTACGCTTGTCTGCAAATTGCCCAGTCCGAACTTGGCTTCTACTATCTTAGCTCCTGCCATCAGGTCTTCACGGGCTGTTTTTTCGTTTAGTGTGCCCACACCACAGTTGGCGGCTTTGACGTTGGCCTGCACATAGACATCCACTTTGGGTTTGTTCGCTGCGAATTCATCGCTAACGGGTATCTGGTAGGTCATGCCTTCGCCATTGTTCAGAGAAGCAACTTCCTCTGTGCCGAGATACCCTACAAAGTTGCCCGATGTAGACTCGTATATCCACAGCTGCAGGCTCCTGATTTCTCCCTCAGCAGCGGTGCTCACATCCACATTGCCCACGTCGCCACGTGTTTTCAAGGCTTGTCTTGCTGCGGCACGTTCTGGAGAGTAGACATATATCGCCAGCATGGCAGGCTTCTTGTCCACGCCATTCTCCTGTGCATCCTCGTCGTCTGAGGAACAGCAGGCGCCTGTCATCAGCAGCATCATGCTGCTCAATAACCACGCAAGGCATGATATATATCTGTTTTTCAACTCTTTTCTTCTTTATAATTCTACATTCGTTGTGGTGGCTTGTATCCATTTTGTCACCACTTGTACGCCCACTTCCAAGCGTGGTGCCAGCAGGTCGGGCATGCTGGTATAGGCATTGGCAAGCGAGGTTACACTCATCGACATCGTTGTTGTGTAGTCCTGGGTAAACACACGCTTGGTATAGTCGATGCTCTCATTTTTCTTGTCGGCAGGGTCGATGAGACCTATCAGGTAGAACCGCGTATCGGGATACACAATACCGTCCTTGCCGGTAAACGCTTGCCCTGTCTTGTTTTCCAATTCCAGGATAACAGGCACCTTCTCATCATCGTATGATTGCAGCACCAGCGTATTTGTCTTATTGCCGTCAACAATGGTGGTCTCATAAATGAACCTACCGTCTACATCGGTCTGTTCGTCCCTTGGCTTCATATTGTGCCCCACGGTATGCTGGCCACCAATGATGACACCCTTCAGGGGCAGCGTTGACATGTCGGTATTGGCCACCTCTATATCCTTGGCATCCTTCAGCGTAGTGCTCATGCCTGTTAGCGTTAGTTGCAAATTGGCAACGCCATACTGTATGGGGTTCTCCACAGCTACCGCCTTGGTATTGGTGTTGACCGATGTTGAACCCTTATAATACGTATTCAGGAACGTAGCCCAGGGCGTGCTGGCACTCATTTCCTGAAAGGTGTTCTTCGACACTTCCTCTGTAGAGGTGCGGATAGGACTGTCGGTGAAGAACATCAGTTCAGCAGGGTAGGTATAGCGGTTGATACCGTTAATGTTATCGAGGGTAGTCGTTGTGGTACGTACATCAAATTTTGTGCCCGTCCAGCGTACAACCGCAGCTCCGTCAGGCAGTCCGATAGAGCGTGGATAGGTAATGCTGGCAATAGTGCTGTTGTTGTCGATATTCGTCACAATAGCCGTGCTAACGGCATCAGTATTGTCTTTCAGTATATCCTTCAGTGCTGCCACAAACGCCTTGATATTTGCTGCTGCACCGCTCATCAGTCCACCTCCCTCACCATTGGAACGGATAAAGTCCAGATAGTAACTCTTCAGCGTAGGGTCGGTTGTTGTGCTCCAGCCTTCAGTATTGGCTATTGTTGTCATATAGTTGGCCAGAGCGGTGGCGTCGGCATGTGCCTCCGTTGTTTCACGAATAGACGACAGGCTGAAGGTAATGTTCTCAGTCTTGGTGCGAAAAGTGGGCAGGTCGCTCAGCTTGCCATTGATGGCGGGATTCGTACTCACCGGCTTCGACTTGCTATAAACCAGCATGCGGTCGGTACCTGTCATCAGGTAGCATCTTTCCACATAGTAGTTGCTATAGTCGTTTTCCACATAGTTGGTATTGTTTCCTTCCGTTACTCCAACAATATCTAACAGTGGCTCGTCGGTTACTGCTACCTCCACACCATTGGTACGGTAAGGAATAACCGTCAGCAAGTCCATACCTTGAAACGTGGCTGCTCTGCTGGTGGGGACTTGTGCCTGACGAGTCTTCATTGCCCTGTCGCCGATGCTCACCAGCAGGTCTATGTATAGGGCTTTCGGTTCTTCTACATCATTTGCAGCTATATCGTCCTTAGTGGTGCACGATGCAATAATCATGCCCAGCAACAGGAAGTATAGGATATTGATGATGTAAGTCCTCACGCGCGTACGTATATATAATAAGGTTTAAATAATGATACCGCTACAACTCTGTATTGTAGGTGCCGCCATCGTTCCAGTTGAGCGTTACGCTTACACCCACAGTATTGTTATATGGTCTTACAGCACCATCATCGTCTAACGAAGCTTTGATAATCCTCAAGTCACCGGCTTTCAATGGTTCGCTAATGTCAAGCACGGTCTCTGTAATCTTACCGTCAGATTTTGTGATATATACCTTAAACTTCCATAGCGAAGTGTCTGCATCTGCTTCATTCGCACGGGTTCCTGCGCTCGCAGCATCATGAGAGGGAAAGTTTACTGAACAGTAGCATAGCAACTCGTTGTTGGTTTCCACCTTATCTGCCTTGACAAGCGGATAGGCTTCAGGAAATACGTAGGTGCTGTCGCTTATTTGGAATACTTCCGCAAATCCAGTGGTATAGACCTTGATGTCGCTGACGGTATGTCCTTTTGGGTCGATTACCAGCGTAGCGGCGCTGTTGGCCATATACAGGCGGACGTTGAATGTCTGGCTCACACCCTCCAGCACTTCCATAGGCTGACGGGCAGTAAAAAGGCCCGTAGTATGGGAGGTAACAACTCCGGTGGAAACACCGTTGTACATGGTGGGCGCACTCTGTCGCAGTTCCGAGCTGTAGCTGTATTTCTCCTCTGCCAGGTCTACCACGGGGTTGTCGGCAATGTTTGCCACAGCCAGGTGCAGGTACTGGTGCATGGGCAGCGTCAGGTCGTAGGTAGTCTGGTTGGCATCGATGGTGTCTGTTACGTGTTTCAGCACTTCTTTGGTACCTTCCGTATCGTAGAACGAAAGGTCCACATCGTGTGCACGGTCGGTGAAGATGTTTTTCAGATGGGCCTCCAGCGCATTTTTTACGTTGAGCTCAAGGTCTGTAGCCAACTGTGTCTTAAGCTCAGTGGTCATGTTGGTCACCAGCTTCAGCTCGTAGTTCAGCTCGAATTTTTCTTCCTTCGGGCCGCAGTCGCTCAGATCATCGTCAATCGTAGAGCATCCTGCCGTCAGCCATACGGCCGACAGCAGGAGCCACATCATGAAAGTACTTCTTCTTTGCCTCACGGTGATTAATAATGCTTAGTTACCACCCAAATCAACATTAAATACTATACCGTCTCTCCATTCAAGATCAACGGACAGACCGAACGACAACTGGCTGGAACGCAGGTCAGGAATCGTGACGTAGGCGTCCTACAAGCTCGACGTGGGCTCGCCAGTATCAGGATCTGTGCCTGCATAGAGATTGAAGTATGCTGTGGTCATGTAGTCCTGCATAAAGACAAGAGGGGTCTTAGTTGACTTACCAATTTTTTCACCACTTTCATTAAGAGGTGGAATCTGATAATGATCGTCCCAAGCAACGGTCTTGCCAGTAGGATCAAGTTCTGCTACGAGGTAGAAT
>JAEEGL016735593.1_pt1 | contig 14159 bp, 12 predicted proteins | sample 9134231 | NCBI WGS metagenome assembly JAEEGL01 (sample SAMN16246548, study PRJNA631951) | gut metagenome | biome: gut microbiome; feature: rumen; material: fiber-attached | host: Bos | place: Iran: Karaj | collected 2018-10 | reverse complement strand
TATCTGACATAATGATGTTAAGGAAACGATAAGGAGATATATGCGGAATATTTATGAGATATACGGAACCGATTCACATGAGATGACTAAAAAGCTCATGGCTGCAGCTGATATTGCAAGCCAGATTCCGAAGGGTACGTATATTGCACTAAAGCCCAATCTGGTTAAGGCCGGAGCACCGGAAACAGGAGCCACGACTCACCCGGGAGTTATTTCAGGCTGTATAGAGTATCTTATGGAGCACGGATTTAACAGGATCTCTATAATCGAAAGCTCATGGGTGGGAGAAAGAACAGAACGGTCGGTTAAAGCATGTGGCTACGATAAGATATGCGAGAAATACAATGTGCCTTTTTATGATCTTAAGACTGATAAGGTGAGAGTCGTTGATACACCGTTCAGGCCGATGGAGATCTCATGCCGCGCACTGGATGCAGGTTATCTTATAGACCTGCCGGTTCTTAAGGGTCATTGTCAGACACTGATTACCTGCGCACTGAAAAATCTAAAAGGGTGTATACCGGACAAAGAGAAGAGACAGTTTCATGCTGACGGACTTTACAAGCCGATAGCGGCTCTTGCTGCGGTATTAAAGCCATCTCTTGTGATTGTGGACAGTATTTGCGGAGATCTTGACTTTGAGGAGGGAGGTAATCCCGTACAGACCAACAGGATGATGCTTGGCACCGACCCGGTTCAGATGGATGCTTACGGATGCCGGCTGATGGGGCTTAAGCTCAGGGATGTACAGTACATAAGTCTGGCAGAGAAATGGGGAGCAGGAAGTACTGATATATCTCCCGATGACATAATAAGACTTAACGAGCCGGAAAGTGCAGGGTCATATCCTCAGATGACGAGAAAGATTAAGAGGCTCGTGAAAAATGTAGATGCCGACAGCGCCTGTTCAGCCTGTTATGCATCGCTTGTAAGAGCTCTGTATATTGCGGATACAGAAGGATATCCCATAAAAGACAGGATATGTATCGGTCAGGGATACAGGGACAGATTTCCTGATGGTATAGGTATCGGAAGATGCTGCAGTAAGGCCGAAGAAGTCATTATGGGCTGTCCTCCGACGGCCGAAGAAATATTGAAAGCCTTAAAGAACCGAAAGAACGCATAAAAACAGGAGGCGGAGTTAAAGGGTCTTATGGATGATCCTCTTTCCTGAATTTTTTGTAACTGATAAATGCCTGATAGCCGAAAAATAAGCTCATAAAAATACATATTTCAAGATATTTACCGTTGTGAAGGATAGAGACCGTAAAGCCTATCAGCCATAATATGGTAGTTATGATATTCAGAGTGAAAGCTCTTTTGGTGTTCATATTCACAAATGTCCTTTACACATTATATATTCCGATTTTATCATATATTACTTTTTCAAGCCGGGATGACGATATATCATCCCGATTTGTAACATAGTATTTTGCAATGGTGGTCAGACAGGATGCAGCAAGATCAATATCAAGCTGTTCAAATATATCCTTTTTCTCATTCTTACATAAGCACGCGAAGCTGTCATACAGACAGCTCTGCATAAGGTAGATTATATTGTTTTTTTCAAGAAGGAGAATAAAATCACTTTTCTTGATTATATACTCCGACAGTTCATGACTAAGCTCTTCGCGGGTAAGCTCACCGTCACACTTACACTGTTCCCCCGGTTCATATGAATAATCGTTAGACAGGATAAAGGCGACTATATTTTCCTTTGATGCAAAAAGAGAGTAAAAGGTCTGTCTTGATACTGATGCTGTAGAACATATATTGCTTATACTGATCTTATGATAAGGCTCTTCTTTAAGCAGTGTAAGAAAAGCATCGGCAATTCTTTTTTGCGAAGATAATGCGGTTTTATTGCAGCCACAATACATTGTTGATACCTCATATTATTATCACGCATACAAAACTTGACACATGTCAATGTTGGTGATATTATGCTTTTAGACTATATTAGACAATTGTCAATGTTTTGTAAAGTGAAAATGTGCAGGTAACCGTAAAGGTTACCAATTTTTGAAAGGCGTATCAGCACTCAACAGTATAGAGTGCTGATAAAAGGAGGCAGATATGATAATAATACCCGTATATAATAAGCAGCTTATAGCAGAAGGAGATCTGTACTTTCAGACAGAAGAATTCAAAAGACTCGGCGGAAAGTTCGTACAGGATGAGAAGGTTGTACTTATACAGAACAGATACGAACAGCAAAGAAATGAGATAAGTGAAGATAATTATTATCCCATAGGTGTTTCCGGAAAACTGAGCCGGATCAGTTCCGACGGATATGTAGTGGTGACTGTAAAGAACAGAGTCAATATAAACGAGTTCATTGTTGATGATAAGCACAATATAGAGCTGACAATCTCGAAAAGAGCAGACAGTGATATAGCAGATGCAGTGCTCGAAGCCAGGATATTTGAAAGATTAAAGGAAGAAGTCATTGACCTTTCCTCAAGATTTAAGTATGCAGGATTTTTCAACGGAATTATAAACAGTATGAATACCGTAGGTGAACTGACAGCGGTTTTGTCCTATTGGATGAACAATACTAATGAGGACAAATACAGGATACTGGAAGAGGACAGTGCCGTTAAAAGACTTGAGCTTATGGAGAAAGCAGTGGTAGAATTCGCGGAAGCCGCAAAAGTAACCACCGATGCTGCAACGGCACAGGAGCAGGAATATAAGGATATGTACCGCGAATCGGCCATTAAGAAGCAGATGGAATACCTGCAGAAGGAGCTCGATGAGATGCATCCCGAAAATCTTACCGATATCCAGAAATTTGAAAAGAGGATCGAAGAAGCAGGTATGAATGAGGATGCATACAGGGAGGCCAAAAAGGTACTTGAAAGACTTAAGCAGGAGGGAAAGAACAGTCCGGAGACAGGTATGCTGTATGATTATCTTGATTTCATGACTGAGCTTTCATGGAAGAAACAGGATGCATCGCAGATCGATCTTGAAGATGCCGGGAAGGTGCTTGATGAGGACCATTACGGACTTTCAAAGGTAAAGAAACGTATCATACAGCAGATAGCCGTAATGAATCTGAAAAAGCAGCAGTCAGGCTCTATACTTCTGTTTATCGGGGCGCCCGGTACGGGAAAGACAAGTATAGGCAAGAGCATAGCCAAATGTCTGGGGAGAGAATATGTAAGGGTGAGTCTTGGCGGAGTCCGGGATGAAGCAGACATCAGAGGACACAGGCGTACCTATATAGGAGCAATGCCCGGAAGGATAATGGATGGAATAAGCAAGAGCGGTGTGTCCAATCCGGTTATGGTACTTGACGAAGTGGATAAGCTGGCAACGTCATACAACGGAGATCCGGCAAGTGCGCTTCTGGAGGTATTGGATCCAGAGCAGAACAACACATTTACCGACCATTATATGAATGTGCCTTATGATCTCTCGGATGTTATGTTCATATGCACCGCAAACAGCCTTGACACGATACCGGCTCCACTGCTTGACAGGATGGAGGTCATCAGCTTCCCGGGATACACGCCGGTAGAAAAGCTTAAGATCGCAAGAAAGCACCTTCTTCCCAAATCAATGGAGGATATGGGTCTTACAGACGGTGATATAGAAGTATCCGACGAAGTACTGGAAACGATTATTGAAGACTATACAAAGGAAGCGGGTGTCAGAGGATTAAAAAAGAGGATAGATGCATTGTGCAGGGGTGCGGCGGTAATGGTATCCCGTGGAAACGGAAAACATGTTAAGATAACAGAAGATAAGCTTCGCACCGAGCTTGATATGAGACCTGTGCATAGGGAAAGAATACCCGACAAACAGAAGAGCGGAGTAGTGACGGGAATGGCATGGACTCCGGTAGGAGGGGAAATACTGTATATAGAGACTGTATTTACGAAAGGCAAGGGAAATATAGTCATTACAGGTAAGCTTGGCGACGTTATGAAGGAATCCGCACAGATAGCCGTAAGCCTCGTTAAATCCATGTTTCCCGATAAAGCAGCCATGTTTGAGGAAAACGATCTTCATATACATGTTCCGGATGGGGCTGTGCCCAAGGACGGTCCGTCGGCAGGTATTACGATGACAACGGCGATAGCTTCTCTTGTGACGGGAAAAAGCGTGGATCCGTCTATCTCCATGACGGGAGAGGTATCTCTTCGTGGATTGGTCATGCCTATCGGAGGCTTGCCCGAGAAACTGATGGCGGCACTTAGAAGTGGTGTGAAAACAGCTATTATTCCAAAGGAAAATGAACAGGATCTTATTGATGTTGCGGATGAGGTAAAGAAGGGATTACATGTGATTCCCTTGACCAGTGTGTCCGAAGTACTCGAATATACGGGTCTTATCGATAAAACAGAGAAGGGATGAATCCCAAACGAGAAATATGATATAATCATAAAAAAATAATCAGGGAGGTCTTATGTCTGTTAGTGAAACAACACAGGAAAGAAAATCAAAATCTCCTGAAGATTCAAAGGTAGAGTGGTTTAAAGCTGTACAAAAAGGGGATATAAATATTAATAACGGTCTGTTCGGCGGAGCGTTACTGAGCTGGATGGATGAGGTGGCGGGTATTGCTGCCATAAGGCACTGCGGGAGAACCGTAACCACAGCGGCTATTGATAATCTTACGTTCAAGAAAAGGCTCGTATTGGGTGATCTTGTTGTAATAGAGGCAAAGGTTACTTATGTCGGTAACACCTCACTTGAAGTGAGGGTGGATGTGTATAAAGAAGATATAGCCAAAAGTGTCCGTTACCCTGTTAACAGAGCGTTTTTTACAGAGGTCTGCATAGATGATCAGGGGAGACCAATGAGGATTCCTTATGATCTTCGTATAGAAACGTTAAGTGAACAGGCTGATCATGAAGGGGCAAAAAAGAGGATAGCTTACAGGAAACAGCGTATGAAAGAAGGCTTCTGACTTTATAAGGGAATTCCGTCGTCCTTAAAGCAAATTGTGTTATAATCTGTATTAACAGATTATCTGTTCACGGAAGAAAGATTCTGTTAGTATTTAGGCAGGAAGTTCAGGAAATGTTGTGATATGAAAAAGACTTTAGTTATCATTGTAAACGTGATCATCATGGCAGCCATATTGATCTTCGTTGTTCTCTATTCCGGATATGAAAACAGGGATGCTTACCGCAGGCAGATAGAACATTTTGAAAATACTACTGTCACCATGGAGCAGGTAACGCAGAATTATCTGGAAGGAGAACAGAGGATCTGTGATGTATGGGCGCAATTTATCAACAGCAGCTCCATGACTATGGAAGAGGCCGCCGATTATATCCGTGCCTCGCATGTTCTTGAGAACACATCGGCTCATCTGATATTGCTCAACACTCTTACAGGTCTTTCTACTCGTCCCAGACTGGGTACGACTGATGATTATGCCGTTTCATATGAGCGGCTGGATATCCTGGGAAATACGGATTGGATCAATGCGATCGGGAAATCAATTAATATAACCCGTGCTTACACAAATCCGATGAATGGTGAACAGTCACTGGCCTTTTGCAATAATATCACGATATTTGATCCCGAAAGCAATTCAAACGAGACTGCGGTATTACTGAGAGTGATTCCTATCTCGGCACTGGAACAGAAATGGGTATTTCCGCAGACAGAACTGGTAAATGCCGAGCTGTCAATGATCGATGCCAACGGCGATTATATCCTTAAGGGAAACAGTTTTAAGAACTCCGGTTTTTTTGAGTTCTACAAATCTTATAATACAACGGATCCCGAAACATCAAAGGAACTCTTCGACAGGGTCACATCATCAACAGGTTCCGTTTCAATGATCAACTCGCACGGACAGGAGTGCGTACTTGCATATACACCTGTATCTGCCACGGTCGGCTGGACAATGCTGGGCCTTGTTCCGGCTAAGGATCTCAATGTGAAAAACGATAACTGGGTGTTATTCGGAGTAGTATCTGTCGGATTACTGGTGTTGTTTTTCTGTGACCTGTTCTATATGCTTTACCTTAACAAACACCTTCAGATCACGGCAAGAAAGGCAGAGTCAGCCAATAAAGCCAAGACTGATTTCCTCTCCACCATGTCACACGATATTCGCACTCCAATGAACGCCATCATAGGTCTTACGGCTATTGCCGAGAAGAATCTCGCAGATGTGGAGTCAACAAGGGAAAACCTTCGTAAGATAAGTCTTGCCGGTAATCATCTGCTGACACTGATCAACGACATTTTGGATATATCGAAGGTGGAAAGCGGTAAGCTGAAATTAAGTCCTCTGACGTTCTCGATTGTGGAGACGGTCGAGAATCTTGTAAATATTTCACAGCCGATGATCAAGGAAAAGAATATTGATTTCAGTTTCCACATCAATCAGATGGAAAAGGAATACTTATATACAGATCAGCTCCGCCTGAATCAGATTTATATCAATATACTTTCCAACGCCATTAAATACACGGAACCGGGAGGGCGTGTCAGTGTAGATCTGCGCGAAGAAAAGAGCAATAGACCGGACTGTATTCGGCTGACCTATGTTGTAGCGGATACAGGTATCGGGATGAATCCGGAATTCATGGAGAATATGTATAAGCCCTTCTCACGACAGATAGACAGTCGTGTTAACAGTATTCAGGGAACCGGTCTTGGGCTGGCTATAACCAGGCAGATGGTTGAACTTATCGGGGGAACCATTGAATGTCAGAGCGAGCAGGGCAAGGGAACAACCTTTACCGTTGCACTGGATATCCCGGTGGCTGACAGGCAGCGGGAAGATATGCAGCTTGAACCTATAGATGTTCTGATCGTTGATGATGATGAGACCATGCTACGGATGGCAGCCGATACGTTAGCGTCTCTGGGCGCATCGGTGGAACAGGCAGGTAACGGACTGGAAGCCATTGGTATGATCGAGCACAGGCATCAATCCGGTAGGGATTACAATGTCATCATAGTTGATTGGAAAATGCCGGATATAGATGGACTTGAGACGATCAGCCGGATACGTTCGGAGATAGACACAAATGTTCCTATATTACTGATCTCCGCTTATGACTGGTCGGATATAGAGGATAAGGCAAAAGCTGCGGGAGCGAACGGTTTTGTCACCAAACCGCTTTTCCGTTCTACACTTTATGATAAGATAAACGACCTTATCGGAAAAGAGTCAAGCTCCGTTGAACCGGAGGATGATTATTCGGATCTGCAGGGATTGCACATCCTTGTGGCCGAGGATAATGATATTAATTGGGAAATAATTTCCGCCATGTTATCCATGTTTGGGATAACCAGTGACCGTGCAGAGAACGGACGGGACTGCGTTGATATGATCAATACAGCGGAAAAGGGCAGTTATACACTGATCTTTATGGATGTACAGATGCCTGAGATGAACGGTCTTGATGCAACAAGAGCAATCCGCAGACTGGAGAATCCGTGGGCAGCATCCATTCCTATTGTAGCGATGACGGCAGATGCATTCTCTGAAAACATCATGGAATGTATGGATGCGGGAATGAATGGGCATATTGCGAAACCAATAGATGTCAAGCTGGTTATAAAGGAAATCCGGAGAATAAAGGAAGGAAGAGAATAGTTATGAAAAAGACAATGTGTGTTTTTTTGCTGCTGATGATTCTGAACCTGACGGCATGTGGTTCGAAGAATCAGGAAACAACGACCGAAGAAGGATTCAGTCCCGCTCTTGATACTTCGGTCAGCTGTCATATCGGAATAGCCGGAGGCTATGATAATTTTGAGGCTCTTGAGACTGAATTTGACCGTTTCAATGATTACTATCCCAATGTAGAACTGGTCTATACCAAGATTGATGATTATAACAATATGATCGGTACTGTACTGAACGGAAAAGATGCTCCTGACATTTATGTCAATTACTCCTGGATGTATGGCCGTGACCAGTACAAAGATTCTATAGATCATGCTGAGGATCTTGCAGATCCAGGACTGGGGCTTGACCTTGACTGTATCCGCAGCAATATCATCCTGAATACGGACGACGGAACGCTGCCGATGGTTCCGGTTTTTGCAAATACCTATGGCATGCTTGTGAACGAAAGTCTTTTTGAAAAAGAAGGCCTGAGCGTTCCAACGACCTATAAGGAACTGGTGGAAGTATGTAATGCTTTTCGTGAAAAGGGCTATGAAAATCCAATGATGGGTTTCTCCCAAAAGGAGACGACATCGTTTTATACGTTGACGATATATCCTTTCTTCTGCACAACTGTAGCAAATGACGAAGAGGCTGTAAAAAAACTCAATTCACTTGATGCTTCAGCCGGTGAGTATATGCGGCCTTCTCTTGAAAAGATAACTCAGTTTATGAATGACGGATGTGTGGATCCGGTTGCCTGTGATGAGATTGAAAACAATTATGATGCTGTGATACTTCGCTTTTTTGAAGGTGACGTTCCCATGATGACCTGTTCGGGAGATACCGTATCCGGAACAAAGAAAAGAGAAAGCCGTTCCGAGGCATTTATTGCAAAGCCGTTTGCATATACCTTTGTTCCCGTCCCCATGTCGGATGAAGGTGCTACTTTCCTTGATATGTCTAATCTGCAGTTCTCTGTCAATAAAAACAGTTCCAATACGGAGATGGCTAATGAGTTTATGCGTTTCCTGATCACATCGCGGGAGCTTAATGAAATGGCACAGAACAAAGGGCTTATGTCGCCGACTAAGGATCTGTCTTTTAACAGCATGTATGCTGCATTCGGAGCTGTTCCGGAATCACGGGTTCTGTCTCCGGAAGAGATCGGATTGACGGATGATGCTGTTATACAGTTAAGACAGGCAGTTTATAATGTCGGAACAGGTGTAATGACCATAGATGAAGCAATCGCCGGTTATGGCACATTTACACAATAACCGAGGGTCTGATCTGTCTTCTTTGGTGTGTGGACGGTAGTGTGACTGTTCCGTCTTTGCTTATAATAAAAAACCATACAAAGGCAGCATGGGCATGTTTGGGATTTGAAGCACTGATCGCTGTTATAGCTGCTATATTTATTCCGTATTAAAGACTACAGGTTTTCCCTCTATTTCACAATCATTCAACGGGAAAAGACCAGAGATGATCGATATGCTCTCCGGTCTTTTCTTCTTTGTTAAAATAATAAACAGGTAGAAAGTGTTTTTTATTGTCATTGCAAAAGTATAATATATATAATAATAAACATGATCAGAATGAACCTTTATTGCAGATCAGGGAAAATATATGTGATCTAAGCGAAACAGACAGACATCAAATGATGCTGTAAGAGTTAGGAGGGATAAAAGACATGGAGATCACTTATAAGAAACTTACAAAAGCCGAATTGGATACGTTCATCAAGATGCGGATAGATCAGCTTACCGAGGAATACGTTTCAGAGGGAAGGCAGCTGCCGCAGAATGTCGATCTTAAGAGTGCACTGGAGGATTATTATAAGCGGCATATGGCGGACGGGACTTTTGTTTCGTGGCTTGCGATGGATGCCACGAAGATCATCGGAACCAGCGGCATGTCCTTTGTTGAGAAGCCGCCGTATTATACCTGCCCGTCGGGACGACTGGGTCTGCTTTCAAGTATGTATACAGATCCGGAATACAGACGGATGGGAATAGCGAAAGAACTTCTTCACAGAGTCATAGAGGAAGCCAGAGCATATGGTTGCGGAGCAGTGCATATCACCGCTTCTGATATGGGAGTCAAACTCTATACGGCATATGGGTTTAAGCATAACGGGAACTTTATGCAGTATGATCTGTAGTCCGGGCAAATGTTGGGGATGTATCTGCTGATTACAAACATGGATAAAATGTGCGTCGCCAGATATAACTTGGATGGGAAAGGAATAGAAGATGATAAGAAAATCATATGTTATGGTATTGCTCTGCCTTCTGAGTGCCATGCTTTTTTCAGGCTGTGGTAACTCAAAGTCAGCTGAAGCTGATCTTATGGGGAAGCCGGAAAATGTCAGCGAAAAAGTTAGCGGGGAAGATACCGGCGGGAAAGAGGCTGCCGGGGAAGTAGTTAACGGGGAAGAGGCCGGCGATGAAGAAGCAGGAGGAAATGGCAAAGAGAAGCCTTCTGTGAAGACCAAAAAGAGAATAAAGAAGACTGATGGAAGAGCTTCCGGCAAAAAGTCCCTGGCACAGCGAATGGCAGGCAAGTACAGTTATCACTACAGTGATGAGGAAGGCAACGAGGAATTCTTTCTTATGGATGTAGTGCCGTTTGGTGACAACCTTTATGCATTCTGCGGACAGGCAATGCCCGAAGACTATGAAAACCTTGAAGCGTACACATTCTGGGCAGCTGAATTTATTCCGTATGACGCGGATGAGACGACAAGCACGGACGGTGATACGATTACCGTAAATGAACTTTGCTTTTCCGTGATGGCAAATGCAGGTCTGTACTCTGATACAGGTCATAAGGGAACCATCACTCTTACGGATGACGGGCTTGTATTTGAAGGATTTAAGAATGAAGGTTTTCTTGTGCCGGAATATGACGACAGCAGGCTGTTCCTAAAGGATGAACGTGTAGAGGATGCCTTCGGATATCTGAAACATGAGTCGGATGAAGGAGATGAAGAGCTGCAGGGGCTATGGATCCTTGACAGTAAAGATGCGGATCTTTATCTGGAGTTTAAGGGATCCGATCTTTATATGTATAAGAAAGCTCCAAACAAAGAAGTATTCTATGCAGCTGGCGGATGTGATTTTTCAAACGGATCGTTTGAATGCACAGCTAGCCGCCTTGGATACGGTGGAGAACCGGTTGAACTTTTGTGTGATTATAAGTTTACGGGCGATACCCTGACACTTAGGTTCTCAGATTCCGATCTGCCTGAGGGAATCCCGGAAAATGGCAAATATTTAAGGATCGACAATGAAGATGTTCATGTTGTGACAATGGACGAGGTGGAGCTTGATTCGGAAGCTTTGGGTATGTTCGGAAGAAGTACAGATATTGAAGGGCTTGTATCACAGGATTATTATGGCGTATTTGTGTCCTCAGCAAAGGAGCCTGAGAAGCTTGAGTCTGTTATCGATAAGCTTGAAAAGGCCGGTTTTATGGGAAGCTGTACCGTATATACACCTGATTTCAGCGGTCTTAATCCGGAACCTTATTATGTTGCGGTCACAGGGATGTATACATCGGAAAGTGATGCCAAAGATGCCCTTTCGGATGCAAAGGCCGCGGGATTTAAGGATGCTTATGTGAAATATGCAGGGACTTATATCGGAAATAAATATTGGTATACCATGCATGGTGGTGAAATTATTGAAGTATTAAAGGATGGCGTAATGCTTCGCGGCGTATCACTCGAAATACCGTACCATACAGAAGGTGGCGAAGTTACAGTCGACCTGCTTGTTTCAAAAGATGCCGTGTTTGACAAAACTGCTGACACCGACAGCTTCGGAAACTATGAAAAGGGCGATATTCCATATGATTGGATTGTCAGAAACTATAAGCTGATGAATGAGGATGTTGATCAATATATGATGGATGGACCCGCCCTGTCCGGAGTGTTTGAGGTCGGCATTAAGGATAATAAGATAACAACATATTATGGCAGTTACTGGTGGGACTGAGGCTCCATTCTGCGAAGCAGAATTCAGGATGGAGCCGAAGGATATGCCGCCGAACGAAAGTGAGGGGGCACTACCTTGACACTGAGGCTCTATTCTGATAATACCTACAAAATGCAGAAAGAATAGAAATAGTAGGTAAAAACAGAAGAATAACGCCGGAGAAATACCTACTAAAAGCGGAGAGAATAGAAATAGTAGGTAGAAGCAGGAGACAAACACGTTATGAAAAGACAATCACTGACAACAATAAGGCTTCGATCGATGGGCATGGTGCGGCATGCAGGCATGATATTGATTGCAGGCATAGTGCTGTTTTCAGGAATGGTGCTTGCAGGCTGTGGCAAAGACAAGGACAACAGTGACATTTTTTGTGTGCTTTACGCTATAATTTCATTATTGATCAGACTGTCAGGTGCTTTCATATCACACACAGAATATGTTAGAATAGTATAAAGCAGATTATGAAAGTTGAGAACCGTCATAAGGCGGAGGATTCCTTATGATTAAGAGTGGAGGATATGATTATGGCAGAAATAGTAAAAATCAACGACAAAACTTGGCGGTTTGAGGATGACAGCGTAAGATTTTTCCTGCTTTGCGGGAATGAAAGAGCTGCACTTGTCGATACCGGAATGAATACTCCGAATGCAAGAGAGATGGCAGAGGAGCTGACTGATCTTCCTTTAATCTTGATCAATACTCATGCAGATCCTGATCATATTTCAGGGAATGGTGCGTTCGAAGAGTTTTATATGAGTCCTGCTGAAGAGGATAATTACAGACATAACGGCGGCAGGGGAAAGATCATTCCGGTAAAAGAAGGTGATGTGATCGACCTTGGAGACAGAGTACTTAGGATCATAGATATTCCGGGACATACGCCAGGCAGCATCGCAATATTGGATGAGAAGTATCGGATGCTTATAAGTGGGGATTCCGTAGAGGATGGAAATGTATTTATGTTCGGACCATACAGGAATATAGATCTGTATATTAAGAGCATGAAGCATCTTGCGGATTATGACGGGAAGTATGATAATGTGTATGCCATGCATGGATCGATACCTGTAAAACCGGATATAGTCGGCAGGTTGATCGAGGGAGCAGAGCAGATCAGGCGTGGTGAAGCGTCCGGATCCAGGATCAATCTTTTCGGAAATGATGTAATCCTGTATAAGTTCCCATATGTGGGATTCTTATGTGAAGCTGAATAGTTACAGATGAGGAAAATACCAAAAGAGTACCGGGGGAAGTATGACGAATGGAGATTATACCAAAATCACAAGATGTCGAAGAATACCTGAAAGGCGATGTATTGACAACAGAGCGTCTTATCCTGCGCCGCTGGGAGGACAGTGATGCAGAAGATTTATATAAATATGCCTGAAGCCGTGAATGAGATGCTCCGCCATGCCTTTGAAGACTGTGGAATGCAGAAGGTCTGGATCGGACATTTCCGTTTTCACGTTTACGGTTTCGTAATCATCGCTGACAGGAAGCCATGGCTTTCCTGTAGTGAAGCCGGCATTTTCTGTGCTGTCCCACTGCATCGGAGTACGGGAGTTATCCCTTGAAAAACGATGTACTGCTGCGAAAGCATCTTTTTCCGAATAACCCTCCTCAATACAAAACTGATAATGGTTCTTTGTGGATATGTCGTTATAGTCATCAATTGTCGGCAGTGAGATATTGACAAATCCCAGTTCCTCTCCTTCCATAATAAACGGTGTTCCTCTCAAGGTAAGCAGAAGAGTCCCGAGTGCCTTACCTCCGTCAATCCGATCTGCTCCTTCCGGAAGGAAGTGGTTGATCGAGCGTGGTCTGTCATGGTTTTCCAGAGCTATAGGATACCAGCCGTCTATTTCAGATGCGGAGGTCGTCGCCTCGCTGTCGGTAAAATAGGCTTTAAATTCAGGAAGCGTCCATTCCCTGGCTTCACACCAGTTGCTTTCACTGGGAAGATCTATGTCCATAAAGCCAAACTCAAATATCATATCAAGGACGCCATTCTTTCCCACCCATTTCGGGAGATCATCCGAAGATACACCATTGGCTTCGCCAACGACGAAAATATCCGTGTCCTTCTGAGTGGCTTCATGAAATTCTTGCAGATAATCCAGTATACCGTCTGTATTTGCAGTCATGGTATGAATGTCCACCATATTATCTCCGGCATCAGGCTCACCGTCCGGAAATCCTGCCGGCTTTTTGATGTATGTGATCGCATCGAGACGAAACCCGCCAACGCCCTTGTCTATCCAGAAATTGGCCACATCGGTCAGCGCTTTCCTGACATCGGGGTTTGCCCAATTAAGATCAGGCTGCTGAGGAAGAAATGTGTGCAGATAATACTGATCACGCTGCTCATTGTACTCCCATGCCGAACCACCGAAAATACCGCGCCAGTTATTCGGTGCGCTGCCGTCCTCCTTCGGATCTGCCCATATATACCAGTCGCTCTTTTCATTATCTTTGCCTGAAGCAGATTCCTTAAACCATGCATTCTGGTCAGAGGTGTGGTTGAAGACCAGATCCATTACAATACGAATATTCCGCTTATTTGC
>JAEEGL016440157.1_pt1 | contig 14159 bp, 10 predicted proteins | sample 9134231 | NCBI WGS metagenome assembly JAEEGL01 (sample SAMN16246548, study PRJNA631951) | gut metagenome | biome: gut microbiome; feature: rumen; material: fiber-attached | host: Bos | place: Iran: Karaj | collected 2018-10 | reverse complement strand
TTCTCTTCATCTTGCGGAGCAGCCAGAGCCTTGGCCATAAGGCGGCCGATAAGCGCCATTTCACCCTCTTTCATGCCGCGAGTGGTCAGAGCCGGGGTGCCAAGACGAATACCGCTCGTCACCAGGGGCTTTTCTGGGTCACCGGGAATCATGTTTTTATTTACTGTGAGGCCGGCTATACCAAGCGCTTTCTCGGCGACTTTTCCTGTTAAATGCTTGGAGCGTAAATCAACCAGAATAAGGTGATTATCGGTGCCGCCGCTAACAAGCGTAAAATCGTTTTTCAGGAGCTCCTCGGCCAAAGCCCGGGCATTTTTCACAATTTGCTTTTGATAAGTGGCAAAGCTCTCACTCATGGCTTCTTTAAGAGCCACTGCTTTGGCCGCAATTATATGACAAAGCGGCCCGCCCTGGGTTGTCGGACAAACACGGCTATCTATGGTTTTGGCATTCTCCGCTCGGGTCAAAATGAGTCCGCCGCGCGGCCCGCGCAGAGTCTTATGAGTGGTCGTGGTGACATAATCGGCATAAGGCACCGGATTTTGATGTATTTTAGCAGCCACCAAGCCGGCAATATGCGCCATATCCACCATAAGTTTGGCCCCATTTTCCCGCGCGATTTCCCCAAATTTGGCAAAATCTATGGCCCGCGGATAGGCACTGGCGCCGGCAACAATCAGCTTGGGATGGTGTTCTTTTGCCAAAACAGCTACTTGATCATAATCGATGCGATCATCTTCCTTACGCAAACCGTAAGGCACCACATGATAATAGCGGCCGGAAAAATTCACCGGCGAACCATGAGTCAAATGACCGCCGCTATTGAGATCCATCGCCAAAATAGTATCGCCAGGCTCAAGCTCGTTAAAATAAACGGCCATATTGGCTTGCGTGCCTGAATGAGGCTGCACATTGGCATGTTCGGCACCAAAAAGCTCTTTAGCCCGCTCTATAGCCAGCCTTTCGCTTTTATCAACAAATTCGCAACCGCCATAATAACGCTTGCCAGGAATACCCTCGGCATATTTATTGGTCATAATAGAGCCGGCAGCTTCCATCACGGCTAAGCTGGTAAAATTCTCGCTGGCAATGAGCTCAAGGCCTTCATTTTGGCGCTTAAACTCACCGCATATAGCAGCAAAAACTTCCGGATCCCCTTCTCTCAAATGACTAAAATTCATAATTTTTCACCTAATTAGCTGTGCTTTTTAGCGTATTCTACGGCATCGGCCACCGTCACAATTTCGCCAACTTCATCATCGGGCACGGTAATGCCAAATTCTTGTTCAAAAGCCAAAACCAGTTCCACCATAGTGAGCGAATCGGCTCCCAAATCACGGGTAAAAGCGGCTTCAGGAACAATTCTCGCTTGGTCAACTTTTAATATTTTAGCAATGACTTCAATTACTTGTGCTTCTTCAATCATTTTTCACCTATGCATCAGTTATTATTTACAATTTTATCTATCGTAGCGGCAATATGGCCACCATTAAGCAAAATATCCATTTCTCCGCCGACTTTGGCCCGCTCCAGAGTCAACTGATGACCGGCTTTATCCAAAACAATGGCATAGCCGCGCTCCAAAACACGGCTCGGAGAAAGATCGGAGAGACGCCGCTCATAAGTTGCCACTTCATTGGTTTTCGCCTTTAAAAATGCCGAAAAACCGGCCTCGAGCAGCAATTTTTGCGCCTTTAAATTTTCGTTCTTTTTAGCCAAAAGACTTTCGGCATTTTGCCGCAAACCGGCGGCATACTCGGCATAAAGAGCCCGGTTTTTCCACAAAGTAACAGATGGATTCTTATCAGCCAGAAGATCGGCCTGCATATCCAGATTTTGCCCTTTAAGAGAGAGCAGACTACGCATACTCTCTTTGAGCATCATCTCAAAATAATTATATTTTTCTTTTTCCCTGCGCAGCAAAAGCTCAATGGACATATTAAAGCGGTTTTCACTGACATTTAAAAATCGCTTAAGCTCTTTAAGATCGGGCACAGCTTTTACAGCCGCATCTGTCGGCGTGGTAGCCTGCACATCGGCTACATAATCAAGCAGAGTGGAATTTATCTGGTGACCGACAGCGCTAATAAACGGAATCGGCATAGCGGCCGCTGCCCGCACAACTTTTTCGTCATTAAAAGCGCTCAAATCCTCGCTGGCTCCGCCTCCGCGCCCGATTATCAAAAGATCGAGAGCGAGCTTTTCAAGGCTCTCTTGCACTAAACGCAGAGCCCGCAAAATCGAGGCCGGGGCCAAAAGCCCCTGAACTTGAGCCGGAAAGACCCACACATTTAGCAGCGGGTAACGTTTTTTCCAAACAGCATAAATATCGTGCACCGCCGCTCCGGTTTCGCTGGTTATGACAGCTATATTTTTAGGAAACGGCGGCAAAGGCCTTTTGCGCTCCGGATCAAAAAGCCCCTCCTCAGCCAGTTTTTGCTTTAATTGTTCCAGCTCCAAAAGCTTTGTGCCGGCCCCCAGAGGAGCTATTGAAGTAACAATAAGCTGCACTTCATTGCGCCCGGGAAAGGAAGAGAGGTAACCGCGCATCACCACCTCTTGCTTTACATATTCCTCAGGGCGCACAGCCATTTTCTGCCAATTTTGGCGCCAGATAACAATCGTTAAATTATTTTTTCCGTCGGTCAGTTTACCGTAAATATGGCCGCCGGCTCCGGCTACTTTGGCCTCTTTTAATTCACCGCGCACGGCAATAGAGGCAAAGGCCGCTTCAAGAAGCTCTCTTACACTTTTGGAAATCTGCTCAACAGAGAAGATCTGACTTTGGGGAAGCATCATTACTTGGCTTCATATTGTTGAATAATCTTAGTAACTTGAGCTGCATCAGGAGCATTTGGATTACATGATAAATAGCGCTTATAATATTTTACTGCTTTAGCGCTATCACGGTATTTGGCATAAGCAATACCAAGGCCGCGGTAGCAATAACAGGCTTTGTTATCAATCTGAATGCAATTTTCAAAAGTGCTGATAGCCGCGCTGAAATTTCCTTGCAAAAGCTGCTTACTGGCTTGTTGATAAAGCTCTTTGGGGTTACTGCTGGCAGCAGCCGGAGCAGGAGTAGCCGGAGCAGGAGCAGGAGTAGCTTTGGGCTCATTTTTAGGCGCTGTCTGTTTAGCGGGAGTCGGCTTAGGCTCACTTGCACTTTTGGGCGCCGTTTTAGCCGGCTTGCGCTGCTGTTGGGCAACAGCCACATGCTCGGTCTCAGCTTCTTCACTGGCATTTTGCTTAGCCATGGCTATTTGATCTCTAAGCTCGCCAAGCTGCGGGGCATTTGGATCTAATGCACCGATTTTATTAGCTATTTCACCTGCTCTAGCCACATCTCCGTCGCCAAGGGCATTAATACCGCGCTCATAGAGATTATCGATTATACCGGCGCGGATACGCGGGCGCAACTCGCCAACTTGTGAATAAGAAGAAGCATTAACCGGCACATCATTTAGCAACCTATCGGCCTCAAGATACTTTTTCGCTTCCATCGCTTTTTTAACGCTGGCCAGCACCTCTTCGGCTTTATTTTCAATAATGAGCTGATTCTTTAAATTGGCCGCCTCTTGATAATCGGGAGTTAAAGTGAGGACGGTATTGACTAAAGTCATAGCATCTTGGAAATTACGGCTATTATAAGCCGCCAGAGCTTTTTGGAAAAGTGCTACTGATTCAGGAGATTTACCGGCCATCCCGGCTGCTACCGGAGCAACTCCGCCGGCCGGCTGTTCCGTTCCTTGAGCGGAAACAATAGAACCACGGGTTTCCTGGCGGTCCATAAGCAGAATGACTATCACCACCACCATGGCAATGAGCATCAAACCGGCCATAACGCCTACAATAGCGGTCATAGATTTACCACCGCCATCAGGCTTAGTATCGTGGCGAGCGGTAGCGCCAAAATCTCCGCCGGAGAAACGATCTTCTTCGGCAAGGTCGGCAGCTCCGCGGCGTGAATCGCTAAGTGAGGAAGAGGAAGCGCCGCCATTTTGCGCCAGATTGATAGCCTCGCGCTCATCGGGAGTCGGCTGGTAAGCACGACCGGGAGTAATAAAACGCAACTTTACATGGCCAAGTTCCAGCAAATCACCATGGTGCAAAATAGTTTGGGCGTATTCTTCACCATTCACCAGCGTACCATTGGCACTCTTTAAATCGGCCACGCGATAGGTTGTGCCGCTGATAGTCAGCTTGGCATGGTGCTTGGAAATAGAGCGGTGATTGATAATAATATCATTGCCTTCTTCAATGCGCCCGATAATATTCTCGCTCTTTTGAGCTAAAAATTCAGTACCGGCCAAATTAGTGCTGACGCAAAGCAGTTTAGGCTGTTTATCGCTCTGAATTTGCCCGGCTTTTCCGCCAAGAGAGCTCAAATCAATCTGATCAAGACGAATCAGTGCCGTAGGCTCATGGCGCGGCCCTTCTTCCACCGGATCGTCTTTAACATTGCGCAGTGCTTCGGCTAAATCGCGATCACGAACCGGACTCTCTTTAACAGTCGGTGTGGCAGTCAAAGGCAGTGGATTAGCCGTAACGGCCTGTCGCCCGCGAATTCCGCCACCCGGCAGTTTGGGAGTAGATGGTTCATTGCGGGCATAATCTTCAACTTCGCCATCCGGGATAGTCTGCTCACTGTCAGTATCTTCGCTGGGATAGGAAGTGCCGGCCAAAGTAACAGCTTCACTGGGGTCCAGCGGATTACCATAAGCCAAGGTGCTCTCTTCTTGCAAAGCGGCCATTCCGGAAGCGCTTATCTCAACCTGGTAATCGCCTATTTCAACAATGTCTTTGGCTTTTAGATTTTTGCAACCAATAGCGCGTTCGCCGTTTACAAAGACACCGTTATAACTATTCAGATCTTCCAGAAAAGTGGCATCACCCTTTTGAAAGACTCTGACATGGTGGCGCGATATATTGCGTTCACCAAGCCGCACCTGGCAATCGGCCTGACGGCCTATGAGGACCTCGTTAACATTAAACGAAAACTCTTCGCGTTTTCCTTGATCGTCCTCAACTATTACTCTAATCATTTGCTTGCTCCAAAGGGAATCAAGATCAAAATCCGGCCAAACCTACCACAGCCTAAATTTAACTACAACGTTTTATTGCATCTATTAAACCAGGCGCCTTGGCACCCGCTTTCTATTGCAATTTATGTTTACAATATTTAGAGTGCCTCTGGCTATTTTTATAGCCTTTGAGGAGCAAAATGAAGGAAAATAATTCTGTAACCACTGATGTGAATGTTTACGTTGACCGCCAAAACGAAGCAGTTGTGGTCTTTGGACAGCTTAATGCTCTCTTTGAAGCTTACCGCGCTCACCGCCTGAGTCTGGGGCAAAATATCGACCCCGTAATCGAAGCCAATATGGAAGTAGCGCTTTCGGCTGCACTGCTACATCTGGCCAGTCAGCCGCCGGACCTTTTTTCGGCTTGGACTATCAATATGCAAAACCCGCTGGCCAACTATTTCATCGCCGGCACCAACAGCGACAAAACTATCGTCGGCCGTGTTTTTACCGAAGAAGTAAAAACAAGCAGCAGCGGCGCCGGTAAAGTATTTTTACAAATATCGCGGCCTTATATGGCCCCATCTATGTCGGCGGTGGAAGTAAACAGCAGCGATATGATTGCCGCCATGGAGGAGTTTTTTAACCGCTCTTTGCAAATTCCCACCCGCTTTTTTGAAACAGCTACCGGCGAATTTACCTTTATCCAGGGGCTGCCGCTGGTAAAAAAAGAGTGGATTATGGGGCTCACCAGAGCTGCCGCCGCCGATTATATTAAAGGCAATACGCTGGAACTCGTTGAGGAGCGCCATTATACTTTTAAATGCGGCTGCACCGAAGAAATGATTCTAAATATGCTTTACGGCCAATATCATGAAGATGCCGAAGCGCTCTTTATGGGTGACAAATATGTGGAAGTCACCTGCCCGCGTTGCGGCGATGTATGGAAAATAAGCGCCGAAAGTTTTGTAAAATTTGCCTTGTCTCAAAATACCGCCAAGAAATAACGGCCAAAGACGAGATGCAGAGCGGGCAAAAGAAAACTCATAATCTGGCCTTTTGCGGCTTTATGGGGGCGGGGAAATCCACTATTGCCGCCCTTACTGCCGCCGAATTATCCTTGCCACTCTTTAGTAGTGATAAAGAGATTGAAGCGCGACTTGGCCTTAATATAAATGAGATTTTTCTCCGCTATGGGGAAGAAAAATTCAGAATAGCCGAGGCCGAGGAGCTAAAAAAAGCACTTAACACCCAAGCGCCGCAGGTTATTGATTTGGGCGGCGGCACGCCGGTAGATCCGCATAACTTTGCTTTATTAAAAGAAAAAACTCATATAATTTACCTAGCTGCCCCATTGGAAATATGCCTCAGGCGCCTGGCCGGAAGTAACGATCGGCCGCTATTAAGGCAAGATATAAAAACTATTCAAAAACTATACGGCGAGCGTGCTTTTTGCTATGAAAGCCTGGCTGATATTACCTTGGACGCCAGCCGGCCAAAAGCAGAACTTGTGCAGCAATCTTGCGAATATTATAAAAAATTTATAGGAGAATAAATGAACAGCGATTCCCATATTTTACTCATCGACACCCCGGATGCCGTGGGGCTTATTGCCAAAATAACCACCGCTCTTTATAAACGTAACTTTAACATTTTGAGCAATCATCAGTTTGTGGACGAGCAGCACAGCCACTTTTTTATGCGCACCGCCTTTGAAGGCAGCGGCGATACAGCCGACCTCCTAGCCGATTTGGAGGCCAATCTGCCGGCTGCGGCCAATGTGCGTCTCGCCCCCAAGGGCAAAAAAAAGCTGGTTATTCTGGCCACCAAAGAGGCGCACTGCCTGGGCGACCTTTTGATTCGCGCCGGCTATGGCGACCTCAATGCCACCATCGAGGCAGTGATTGCCAATTATGAAAACCTGGGCGATTTGGTGAAAAAATTTAATATTCCCTTTCACTATGTGCCACACGAGGGCAAAGAGCGGCTGGCTCACGCCATGGAAATGGCTGAAATAGCTAAAAAATACTCGCCGGATTACCTGGTACTCACCAAATATATGCGTATTTTACCGCCGGAATTTATTGCTCTTTTTAAGCATCGCATCATCAATATTCACCACTCCTTTTTGCCGGCTTTTATCGGCGCTAATCCTTACCGCCAGGCCTATGAGCGCGGGGTGAAAATTATTGGTGCCACCGCCCATTTTGTCACCGATAACTTAGATGAAGGGCCAATTATTCACCAGGCTGTGGCCCCGGTGACTCACCGCCTCTCCGCCACCGATATGGCCCGCGCCGGCAAAGATTTGGAAAAGCTGGTGCTCTCCAAAGCCATTTCTCTGGTTATGGACGATCGCGTTTTTGTTATTGCCAATAAAACTGTGGTTTTCGAATAAGCTTAAAAAAAAAGGCTCCCTCACCCGGTCGCCTACGGCGCCCACCATCTCCATCTGAACGATGGAGAGGATTAAGAATTTCATAAATTTTCATATATATTCAATATGTTTCCCCTCGCTATTTTCGCAGAAAATGGAGAGGGGGCTAGGGGGTGAGGGCCTTATTTTTTCAAGGGGATAGCCCAGTCATCAACTGTGCAGTTGGAGCCTTTGGAGGGCGGGAATTTCATAGCGCTGAAATGCTTAAAGAGGCAGTTACGCACCGGGTGTTTTTTGAGTTCGCGGTTCCCCACTTGGAAGTTGGTGAGATTGCCATCGGTGGTAACGGTAAAGCTCAAAACAAGCTGCTTAGGCACCATATCCGGCTCATTTTCCGCGAGGTGCTGAATACAGGAAACCCACTTGCCGGAAGCCCGCTGCACAATGCCGATAATGGTTTGCGTGGGCAATTGGCAACCAGCCACCACTTCTTCTTCGGCATCAGCTGCTTTGCCGCCGCCGGAGCCGCCTTTGGTAGTTTTGCGCTTACCGGCAGTCTTAGTGCTCTTCTGCACCACTTTTTCTTCTTTTACCTTAATATTCTCGGCTGCTTTTTCGATATCAACCAAAGCCACCAGTTGCAAAGTGGGCACATCGGCCAAAGTAACAGCCGGTTTTGGCGGCTCCGGCGGCGGCGGTGGTTCATCCACGGGAAAGAGGCCAAGAAAATAAGCAGCGGCTGAACCGCCGCCCAACAGAACGGTCACGATAAGAGCCGCTAAAATAGTATTACGTCGGCTCTTTTTGGCTTTGCGCTCAGCGGCCAGTTTTTGCGCTTCCACTACTTTGGTTTTAAAAGCGGCAAGCTGCATAAGCGGCACAAATTCGTCGCTGCCTTCGGGGGCGGCCAGGCTCTCCACCTTTATTTCACCGGAAAGCAGCTTATTGTTTACCACGCTGGTGGGCATTGGCCCCAGCACCATGCCGCCTTGCTTAATAAGCCAGCTGTCAGCGGCTTCACCACCGGCACCGGCGGTACTAAAAGAACTGATATTTGCGAAACTACCAAATAAATCTTCTGCCATTTACCTCACTCCGGCCAAGATCTCCAAGGTGTTTCTAATACAGGAATAAAAATTGTGCAAACCTTATAATTCCGCTTTATGGAGAATATCTCCCAAAAAGCGCTACAAATTACCCGGCTACTTATTCACTTCCCTATAGACCTTTTGCAAAAGCTCGCGGGTGATATTCAGCCATTCGCCCTCGCTCTCCGGTAGGCCTTGGGCCATCAGCACCAAACGCCCGGAAGGTGTGAGGCGGTATTCCTGTGGGTGAGCGGCACAAAGAGCAGCCAGGCGCTCCGGCGACAAAAGGCCGCCCCCGCTAAGTTGCAAAGAAATAAAAGTGCGCCCTTCGTGAGCTTGCCCCTGCAAAGCAGAGGCCCCCAAATCTTTGAGCATGGGCTGGAGAGCAAAAAGAGCTATAAGCTGCTCAAATGGCTCGGGCAGCGGGCCGAACATATCGCAAATATCCGACACTAAAACGCTGAGCTCATTGGCATCTTGCACTTTGGAGAGCTGCTGGTAATAGCTGATACGCTGGCCGATATCGGGGATATAATCGTCGGGAATATGCGCGGTAATGGGCAATTTTATCTCAATAGCCGTCTCGCCGGCGCTAATGTTGCCGCTTTTAAGCTCTTTTACTGCTTCAGCCAAAAGCTCGGTATAAAGCTCAAAGCCCACGGCGGCAATATTGCCGCTTTGATCGGGGCCCAAGAGGTCGCCGGATCCTCTAAGCTCCAAATCTTCCTGAGCAATGGAAACTCCGTCGCCCAGGCCGGAAAAGCGCTGCAAGGCGGCCAACCTGGCCTTGGCCTCGGCGGTGACCGAGCCGCTCTCCGGCAAAAAGAGGTAGGCATAGGCCTTTTGCCGCCCGCGCCCAACCCGCCCGCGAATCTGGTAGAGCTGTGAGAGGCCGAAGAGGTCGGCGCGCACAATGACAATGGTATTGACAGAGGGAATATCCAGGCCGTTTTCGATAATAGTGGAGCACACCAAAACATTGCTTATTTGGTTAATAAAATCGGCCATTACCTGCTCTAAAGCTTTGCCTTCCATTTGACCGTGAGCAATAGCCACGCGGGCGGCGGGCACCAGCGCGTGCACTTCGGCAGCCATTTTTTCAATATTTGCCACATCGTTATAGAGAATATAGACTTGGCCGCCACGGGCGAGTTCGTTGCTCACCGCCTCGGCCAGAAGCCGCCCTTCGTAGCGCGAGACCACAGTCTTTACGGCATGGCGCTCCACCGGCGGCGTTCTGATGAGGGAAATATCTCTAAGCCCTACCATCGACATATACATGGTGCGGGGAATGGGTGTGGCCGTTAAAGTCAGGGTATCCACCTCGGCCTTTAATTCGCGCAGTTTTTCCTTATGGCGCACACCAAAACGCTGTTCTTCGTCAATAATCAAAAGGCCAAGTTTGTTGAAGGCAATATCGCCCGATAGAAGGCGGTGGGTGCCGATGAGAATATCCACCTTGCCGGCTTTGGCATCGGCAATAATGGCTTTCTGCTCGGCGGTTGTTTTGAAACGGCTCAAAACTTCAACCCGCACCGGTTCATCGCGCAGACGCTCGCCAAAAGTGCGCCCATGTTGCATGGCCAAAATAGTGGTGGGCACCAAAACAGCCACCTGATAACCGGAGAGAACCACGCGGTAGGCGGCGCGAATAGCCACTTCGGTTTTGCCAAAGCCCACATCGCCGCAAACCAGGCGGTCCATGGGATGGTTAGAGCGCAAATCGCTCAAAACTGCCTCAATGGCCTTTTGCTGATCCGGCGTTTCTTCATAAGGAAAGCGCGCTTCAAAAGCGGCATAGCTCGCTTCTTCGCCACTAAATGAGTGGCCCTCCCTGGTCTGCCTCTTGGCATGTAGAGCCAATAGGCGCGCGGCCAGCTCTTGCGTAGCCACGCGCACTTTTTGCCGCGCTTTGAGCCAGCGCGTACTGCCCAGAGTATCCAGCTTAACTCCCGGCGGCCCCTGATAGGGGTGAATAAGCCCTAAATGCACCATTGGCAGATAGAGGCGATCGCCGCCGGCATATTCCAGCCAGATAAAATCGCCCACCATGCCGTCAATTGTGAGGCGCTTTATGCCGCAGTAGCGCCCGATGCCATATTCGGAATGCACCACCGCATCGCCGTCTTTAAGGGCGCGTAAATCGGCTCCGCCCTGCTCTTTTGGCGCCTTTTGCCTTAAATTGCGGGCATGACGGCCAGTAGCCGCCGGCGGCAAGCCAAAAATGATACTATCGGGAATAATTATAATATTTTCGCAGCGGAAAGCCTCATTTACAGCGGCAATGTCAATCAGCACACCGCCGGCGCGGGGAATTTGCATAATAGCCTTGGAAATTGGCAATTTGCTTATTTCCACCGGGAAATTGCGCCCTTTTAAAAGCGCCGCCAGCCGCTCCGCTCTGTTTGGGCTATCGGAAGTCAAAACTATCCTGTAAGCGAGAGCTTTCCACTTTTTGAGGCTCTCCAAAAGGGGATCGAGTATCTCGCCCAAGGAGGGATTTATGCGCCTGGCCATGAGCTCCTGACGCAGAGCCGTTAAAGGTTCATATAAGGCACCACCACCGCTATCTATAGAAAATTGCTTTAAAAGCACTCTGGGCAGAACGCTTTCAAAAAGTTCTTTAATTTCGGCTAAATCCATAAAATGAGCCGCCGGCGGCAAATGGGGCGAAGAGCGCTCTTTGGCGCTTTCATACTCGCTTTGCGCCACTTTATCGCGCTCATCTATGGCAGCAAAAAGCTCTTCTTCCTCTTCCAAAATTAATAGCGGATAGCTCTTTTTTACATAATCCCAGAGCGTCCCCATTTCGGCATAAAGCAGAGGCATAAAGGCCTCAATGCCAAAAAAGCTCACACCATCTTTGATATCGGCCTGCATAGCCTTGAGCTTTTTGGTGGGAATATCAAAAGATTCCGCCAAATTATCCAGGCCGATGATAAGGCGCTCTTTGCTCGCTTCATCCAGCGTTATCTCGCGGGTGGGATAGATGGTAATATCATCCAAAGTGCCCTTGCGGCGCTGCGTGGCCACATCAAAATAATAGAGGCCATCGATGGTGTCGCCAAAGAGATCCACGCGCACCGGATAAGTATCTTCCGGGCGATAAAAGTCAATAATAGCCCCACGCAGAGCAAAAGTGCCGCGATCCTCCACGGTGGTCACCTGCTCATAACCACAGCATACAAGCTGATTTATCAGTTCTTCACGGGCAATTTCTTCGCCTTTTATCAGAATCTCACCCCGCCGCCCCAGCTCGCGCGGGGCCATGGTGCGGGCACTAAAAGCCGCAATAGAGAGCACAATGGCGGCAAAGGGCTTTTGGCTCAAAAGCGCCGTTAAAATAGCCAGCCGGTCCATGGAGGCTTCGAGGTCATAAGCCACTTCCAGATAAGGCAGGTGGCTCTCCGCCGGATAGTAAAGAATCTCGCGGCCGGAAAAGGTGGCAAGCTCGGCCGCCAGAGCCGCCGCTCGCTCTTCATCTTTAACCACAATAATGAGCGGCCGCTCCTGGGCTTGCAAAAGCCGGCCTATAATAAGCGCAGTGGCCGATCCGCCAACTCCGCTAAGAGTAAGTACTTCGTTGTTCTCAATGATGGCATTAAGCGCCGTATTGATATTGTTCATGATTCAAAAAAGGAGAGGAAAATCAGGGCATTAAATCATTAATCTCAGCAAAGAGCTCACTGCCGATAGCCTCTTCTCCCAGCTCCAGCGCCTCATTAAAGCGCTTCCGGGCTAAATCCAAATCCTTAGCGCGCACATATTCCAGCGCCAGTTCTTTTAGATAAAAGGCTTTCACCGGCGCTTCAAAATCGGGATCGGCCTCTTTGGCTAAGCTCTTTAGCTGGCTTATGCGCTCTTTACGCACCCGGTTAAGCTCATCCTCATTATTGCTCTCTTCAAAAATATATTCCATAAAAGCGAGAGCGGTAACCGAATTGGCATCCGGCGCCTCGGGAAAAGCCACTTTTCTAAGCTCAAAGAGGGCTTTACTGGACTCGCCCCGGCGGGAGATGCAAATAGCTAGAGAAATGCGCGCCGCGCCGGACCAAATGGGTGCCTTTTTGGCCACCGCCGCTTTAAATGCCTCTATAGCCCCCTCCTGATCACGGCTGAAAAAGAGCAAATCAAGGCCGGTTTTATAAAGAATTTCCGCTGCTTCGTCGCAGTCGGGATATTCCTGCAAAAGGTTATTTCTGGCCGCTCTTAAAGCCTCTAAATCTCTATTTTCTTCGTGAGTAGCTATCTCTTGTAAAAGTTCTTCCAAAGCCGGCATGATTACCTCCAAACGGGCGTGCCCAAAAGCGGCAAAAGAGTAATATCTGCGAAAGAGTAAGTCAAGAGGCCAGAGTTTATTGGTTGTCACGCAAGAAAGACTTTTTAGTTGACTCAAAAAAAAAAAAAAATAGACTACTTTTGGTTAGGTTATCAACAAATTACCTAACATGAGGTATATCTACATAAAAAACCTTATGGAGGTTATATGAGATCGTGGGTTTTATTATGTTGTGGGCTCTTTTTATCACTTCTTAGTGCTGCTTGTAACAATAAACCTGTTGGTAGCAATAATTCCCGCCAACTTGGTGAAAATTGTGACGAAATCAACGCCTGCGATAGCGGGATGTATTGCGATTATGGTATTTGCCGCTTGGTGTGCATTGATACTGCTGATTGTGAAGCTGGCCAGGAGTGCAAAGATGGGCGCTGTGTAAAGAGCGTTAACGGTAAAACCAATGACCCCGGCGATAATACCGATAAGCCCGGTCCCGGTGATAACACTGATATTCCCGGTCCCGGCGATAACACCGATATTCCCGGCCCAGGTGATAACACCGATGTTCCGCCTGATAGCAATAGCGATGCCCAGAGTGGTGTGCCGCCCGGCCCGCAAGATAACCATGCTTCTTCGGTTACCGGCACCCCTGTTTCCGTTGGCGGCAAAGTTTCCAGCAATAGTTTTGAAGTAGAAGTTACCGGCGGCGCAATAGTGCAAAAAGCCGAGAGTAACTCTTACGTTGTAACAACAAAAGATGGGCACTGATAGCCCAAGGAGGATCTTATGAATAAGCAACTTAAAAGAGCATTAACCATATTTTTGGCCGGAGTGCTGCTCGGCTCGCCGCTGGCTAAAGCCGAAGACTCCACCATTGCCGTACCCATGAGTTTGGTACATCAAGGGCTCATTCGCAACAAAGACGGCGCTTTAATAAGCGGCACGCACACCATCAAAGCCACTATTTACAATGCGAGCACCGATCCGCAGTTGCCCATTGCCACTAAAGAACTTACTGATTACGAAGTGGTAAACGGCTATTATGATATAGCTATTGATATTACCCGCGATCAACTCGTGGCCGCTGGTGACAAGCTGGAGCTGGAGCTTATTATTGATAGCGAAGTGATGAACCGCAAATTGCCTGTTAGCGCGGTGCCTTTTGCCATTCTTGCCGACACTGCCGACACAGCTTTAAATGTTGATTGTAACGGCTGTATCGGTGAAGGCAACTTGTCTGCCGAAATAGTTGACGCCATTAATAGCTTTGCCACAACAAGCTCTGTATCAGATACTTATGCCACCAAGGCCATGGTAAATGCTATTAAATATGCTGCTTCCGATTCAGTCGGCGGCGCAGCCACTAAAGCCAATAAAATTAATACTTCCGCGGC
>JAEEGL015995927.1_pt1 | contig 14159 bp, 13 predicted proteins | sample 9134231 | NCBI WGS metagenome assembly JAEEGL01 (sample SAMN16246548, study PRJNA631951) | gut metagenome | biome: gut microbiome; feature: rumen; material: fiber-attached | host: Bos | place: Iran: Karaj | collected 2018-10 | reverse complement strand
ATTCTCTGGGCTAATCCCTGAGTAAGGGCTGTTTTACCAACGCCCGCGTCGCCTACATGCAGCGGATTATTCTTACTGCGACGGCAGAGCACCTGAATTGTGCGTTCAAGCTCTTCTTCCCGCCCGATAAGATCATCAAAAAGACCTTTTTTTGCAAGCTCGGTAAGATTTGTTGCAAAACGTTCAAGGCCGCCGGTATTATTTGACATGAATTCCGGATAGCCGTTCTGATTCTGCTGGCGGTTACGCTGGGCATTTGCAGCTCCAGAGCCAGCTCCGTCGCGAACATAAGGTCTGTTACGGCTTATATTTTCCAGAAGGCGCAGACGATCCACGCCGCTTGTTTTTAAAAAGTAAGAGCAGTAGTTACGGCTTTCATCATACATGCTGACAAGAACATCTGTAATATCAATTACATCGCTGGAACTTGAAACGCAGTAGAAAACCGCCTTATTCATCATATTCTGAAAGCCCGCAGATTCAACAGGGCCTTTTACAAATTCCGAATTAGCCTCTTCCGAAACAACCGGCATTTTTGTATTCAAATAATCATGAAGATGTGTCTTTAACTGTTCAGAATTTGCACCACTGTCTGCAAGCAGGTTAATTACAAATTCATTTCTTATGGCCGCTGCAAGCACATGCTCGGGCGTAAAAAACTGATGATGAGACTGTTTTGCATTTAAGAGGGATTCTGACAGAATCTTTGTAAGCATTGGGCTTACCTTCATCTGGCGCACGATACCCCTTTGTGAATCATCGTCTTTTGCCATTACTCAACTTCTACCCTTAAAGGAAATCCGTTTTTCCTTGCAATCTGTTTTGTAAGATTTGCCCGCGAAACGGCAATATCAAAAGTATATACTCCCACTACAGAAGAACCTTCCTGATGCACAGTCTGCATAAGGCTTTCTGCTTCATCGTGAGTTTTATTATAAATTGATACAAGAACGTCTACCACAAAATCCATTGTGGTAAAATCATCATTATAGAAAACTACCTTGCGTTCCGGTGGAAGTTCAATGCCAGTTTCTTCAGCAAGTCCACTTCCCGCATTTTCCATCTGATTATTATAATCGCTCATAAACATTAATATACCACAAAACAAGAAAGTAGAAAATAAAAAAATATCCATATATAATAGAAAGTATGGCAAATAAAAAATCGTTCTTCGGACTTAAATTTATATATGATGCACCGGCAACTTTGACCTTTGCTTTTGTATGCATAATCCTTTTTGTACTTGATGCCTTTGTTTTTAAACAGAAACTTACATCCCTGATTTTGACTTCGCCGGTAAACGGGGGCGCTGCAGGAGTATCTGGCGGCGCTTTGGGAGTTGCAGGGGCAGCCGCAAGTAATCTTGCCTTTTCTGCTTCAAATCCTCTTTCTTACCTGCGCCTTTTTTCTTATGCGCTGGGAGCAGCTTCGGGTGAAATTCTTGTCTGCAACATGATTTTTGTACTTTTGCTGGGACCTTCAATGGAAGAACGCTACGGAACTGTGGTAATTGCCATCATGATTTTTGTTTCTGCCCTTTTTTCAGGCGTTTTGAATGCCTGCTTCTGTAAGATTCCATTAAACGGCTGCGAAGCAATCATTTTTATGATGATTTTTTTAAACTCCTTTGTTTCGCTTTCTAAAAAGAAAATTCCTTTCAGCTTTGTACTTGTCTTTATTCTTTTTGTGCTGAAGGGAGTTTTTGCAGCAGATTTTAAAACGGCATCTTCGACCGCAATTCAGATTATCATAAACATTGCAGGCGGTCTTTGCGGAAGCCTTTTTGCCTTCCTTACATCGCCCAAAGCAAAGGCAGCAAAGAAAAGTGAAAAGCAGGAAGGAGGCCTTTTGAACCGGGCAGAAAGCTACCGCGAAAACGCAAAGCCTAAAAAATCACTTTTCGCAAAGAAAAATGATGATACAAGACAGGAGCAGACTTACAGCGGAGGAGACGAAACTGTTATAAGCAGCATGAGGTTTGACGACTAAAATGACAGAAAAAATTATCTTCAAGGCTTTTCTTTTTCTCTCTCTTACAGCAGCAGCTTCCTGTTCGCTCAAATATGCAGACACCGTAGATGTTGACGACACCGTACCTGAACTTTATTTTACAAAGGCAAAAATTACACGCTACGAAAATGACAGGGTTACAGTAGAAATGGCTGCCGACACAGTTGAGCAGTACAAGGATTCCTCTGAAAGCTATGCCAAAAACCTGACATTTGCCGCCTATGATGACGACAACCAGCTTTCAACAGAGGGCAGCTGCGGCTATCTTTTTGCAGACACCTCAAAAGAAGTATACGAGCTTTATAACGGAATTGAACTTTACAATCATTCTGACAAGACAAACTTTTTTGCAGAGGTTTTACGCTGGAATAAAAAAACAGAACAGCTTACAAGCGGAGTAAATTCTGAGGTTCGCGTAGAAAAAGATGATACAGTGATGACAGGACTGGGCTTTTCGGCAAGCGGAATCAGTAAGACCTTCTCTTTTTCGGGCGGCGTAAAGGGTGAAATTGAAACTTCGGAAAACGAGAGCGCAATAGAAGATGATGATGAAATGGAGGCTGAAGAATGAAGAGAGCCTTGAGTCTTATCGTTCTATTAACGTACTGCTCGCTACCCGCTCTTGCAGAAAAAATCAGTTTTTCGGCAGATTCTATGAGCGGGCAGGCTGGAAATTCTAATACAACTACCACAATGAACGGAAATGCCAGCGTTTCTACAGAATCAATTGAAATTAAGGCCGACTCCCTGAAGCTTTCGGGCGAAGAATACAGAAATATTTCTGCAAACGGCAATATTTCGGGCAAAAACCTTGAAACAAACATGGAGTTCAACTGCGATGAACTGAATTACGACCGCATCACAAAAAAAATCATTCTGAAAGGAAACGTAAAGCTTGTAGATGTGGAAAACAACGTAACCTGCGGAGCCCAGATTATTGAATACGACCAGGATAAAGACATTGCCATCATGCAGATTCAGATTTCACTTACCCAAAAGGATAATGTCTGTTCGGGAGCCTATGCAGTTTACTACAAGGACCAGCAGCTTCTGGAAATTTCGGGCAATGCCCAGGTAAAGCAGAATGATGATACCTTCCGTGCCCAGTTTATTACCCTTGACTTAGAAAGCCAGGATATTACGCTTGGCGGAAACGTTAAGGGAACTGTTACAGACACCAAGGAAAAGAAAGGCTCTGAAGGCAGCGAAGAAGAAAGTCCAAATCAGACAGAAGAAGCGGGAGAGAAATAATGGCAGAAAATCACACTTTACGAGTTTCAAGTTTATATAAAGCTTTTGGCCGCAAGGAAGTTGTACGCGGAGTAGAATTTTCCATGCAGGTAGGAGAGGTTCTGGGGCTTCTGGGCCCTAACGGAGCCGGAAAAACTACAACCTTTTACATGGTTGTAGGCTTTTACAAACCGACAGCAGGCGAAGTTTTTCTTGATGATATGTGCATTACGACTCTTCCCATGTACAAGCGGGCCCGGCTTGGCATTGCATATCTTCCACAGGAGCCTTCGGTTTTCAGAAAGTTCACAGTAGAAGAAAACATCTGGTCTATTCTGGAAACAAGAAAGGATTTAACTACCGGAGAAAAACGTGACCGCCTTGAGCGTTTGATTGACGAATTTTCTATCGGACATATACGAAAGCAGAAGGCCTTTACCCTTTCCGGTGGTGAACGCCGTCGTACAGAAATTGCCCGTTCTCTTGCCATGGAACCTAAGTTTCTTTTGCTGGATGAGCCTTTTGCAGGAATTGACCCGATTGCCGTTGCCGACATCAAGGGAATGATTCACCTGCTGGCAGAGCGTGGAATTGGAATTCTTATTACCGACCATAACGTACGCGATACGCTGGAAATTACCGACCGCGCCATTATCATAAACCGGGGCACAATCATGACCCAGGGCAGCAAAGACGATATCTTAAATTCCGAACTTGCCAGAGAGATTTATTTAGGTAAAGATTTCAGTATGTAAGGGAAGCAGCTGTGCTACTTCAAAAGGCTTACATCGTATACGCCATCTTTTATCTTCTGCAAAAGCTCACTTCTAGTCATAGGCTTTCCAAAAAGATAGCCCTGAAGGCGCTGACAGCCGATTGAACGCAGAAAATCACGGGCTTCTTCTGTTTCCACACCTTCCGTAAGGGTCTGCATACCGATTTTCTGGGCAAGACTTACAACGCTCGAAAGAATTGGCTGAGTCTTTGCATTTTCAGAAAACTGACTTAAGAATTTCATGTCAATTTTCATCATATCAAAAGAAAAATCCTTAAGGACATTCAAGCCCGAATAGCCAGAGCCAAAATCATCAAGCCATAAAGAATAACCTGCAGCCCTGAAATCTTCCATAGCCTTCTGAAGCTTTTTATCGCTGTCCAGAAGGGCACTTTCCGTAATCTCCACGTGAATATCTTCTTTTGAAAGACCATAGCTTTTTATGCAGTTTTCAATTTCCTGAACCGGAGAAGCAAGCTCAAAATCAAGACGCGAAAAATTAATGGAAGCAGGAATTACTGCCTCGTGATTCTTATAGGCAAACTGCAGGTCTTCGCAAACCTGACGCATAATGCACATGTCAAGCTTATGAATCAAATGATACTCTTCCAGAACCGGAACAAACATAGCAGGCGACAAAAATCCGAATTCCGGGTCATTCCAGCGAGCAAGTGCCTCTACTCCGCAAAGTTTTCCGTTTTCTGCCCATACAACCGGCTGATAGTAAGCCTGAATCCAGCCTTTTTCAACAGCATTATCAATATTATTAATAATGTATTTTTTCTGCTTAAAATCTGAATCCATCTCCTCATTATATTCAGAAATAATTTTATTATAATGCTTTTTGATTGCGGCACAGGCATAACGCGCGTGATCCAGCGCAATAGTTGGGTCTGTATAGCGGGCCTTAGGAGTATAAATTCCAGCTTTAATTCCAAGCTGTATTTCGCTTTCTTGCACTCTGATAAGGTCTCTGATCTTTTCAAGCTTTGCTTCAAGCCCATCTGCCTTTGCAAAAACTACAAAATGATCATCAGACAGGCGGGCAGTCAGTTCACCTTCAAAAGTCTCTTTGATTATATTTCCGACAGTCCTCAAAAAAGTATTGCCTCTTCTAAAGCCGTATTTTTCGTTATAGTTTTTAAAATTTTCCAGATCAATATAAATAAAACGCATGGAACTGACTTCAGTATTTTCATTCTGAAGAAGGGTAATTGCAACACGCTGAAAGCAGTCCAAATTTGCAAGTCCTGTCAGTTCATCAATAAGAGATTTATTTTTCAGATAAAGATTCAGTTTTTCAAGATTTTCATCCTTCTGGGCTTCTATTCGCCTCTGATGATGAATATTTATTCCGGACATCAGCATTGCAATCCAAAGTGTAAAGGAATTAACCTTTATGCTGTAAGTAAGTGGAGCAAGCCTGTTCTGAAGATAAAGATAAAGACCGAAAGTCAGGGTAAGAATTATAAAAGTAAGAAAAGGATGCCAGATTAAAAGTCCCAGGCAAAAAACTTCCATAGTAACAAAAGCAAAGACCTGTCCGCTTTTATCATAGCTGATATAGGAAATATAAAGGCCGAAGGCAAGACCAGTCACAGAAAAGAAAATCTTAATTCCCTGCCCTATCAGTTTGTTTTTGATTTTTCCATTAAGATAGAGAATTGCATATATGAACATTATTACGGCTGTGGACAAAAGAAGCAGATAACAGCAGGTATGCTGAATAATCCAGAGGAAGCTTCTCTGGCCGTCGCTCATAACCACACCGGAAATTACATTAATCAGCATCCAGATTTCAAGCGCGGAAACAACCACGCTCAAATAAATGCTTGAACGAACATCAGAAACAAAAAGATATTCCTTAACATAATCGCTGTAGAACAGATGCTCTGCGATTTTTTTTATAGTTCCTTTGATTCTTATAACAATATTTTTTATAAAATTCATCAAATTTGATTATAACCCCTGCTTAAAGGAAATACAAAAGAATTATAAGACTTTATTTAATAACGTTTTTTTCCAGTAACGATTTTTTCCGTTTTTTGTGTTTTTTATAAATCAATTTTCGAGGTAATTTATGAAAAAATGCATTCTTATGATTTCAGGACTTTTACTTGTTTTAGGCTTATATGCCGTCCAGAATAAAACAGAATTAAGGCAGCCGCCGAAAGGTATGCCTCCAAAGGATTTTGCAGATGGGGAATTACCACCACCGCCAGACGGACTTCCGCCGGAGGGTATGCCCGGTCAGTTTGGCCACATTCCTGATGAAAAAGAACCGGAGCTTACAGCTACAATTACAGTAAGCGGCGAAGAAAAAACAATTAGGTCTGGCGAATACACTTGTGAAGAAGCTGATAAAAGCGTTCTTCTGGCAGAAAACAGAGCAAAGGTCAGCGTAAGTGATTCAAGTTTTTATAAAAATGCCGGCGACTCTTCAAATGGAGGCCAGAGTAATTTCTTCGGGCTAAACGCGGCTGTAATTGCAAAGGGAAAAAGCAGCCTGAGCCTAAAAAATGTAAATATTACTTCTGACGCAGACGGTTCTAATGCTGTTTTTGCAACTGGAGAAGGTACTGTAATTGAGGCAGAAAACCTTAAAATCCGCACAGAACAGAATTCATCACGAGGTCTTGATGCAACTTACGGCGGAAAAATTCTTGCTAAAAACGTTGATATCGAAACTAAGGGTGCTCATTCAGCAGCTTTTGCAACTGACCGGGGCGAAGGAGATATAATTGTAAACGGCGGTAAGGCTGTTACAAACGGAGAAGGTTCTCCTGTCATTTATTCAACAGGAAATATCTGTGTAAAAAATATTGAAGGACAGGCAAATGGCTCTGAAATTGCAGTTATCGAAGGAAAAAATTCTATTTTAATAGAAAACTCAAAGCTTTCCGGCGGTACAAAGAAAGCGGAAGCAAAGCATCACAAGGAAGCTTCCAAGGCAATCATGCTTTATCAGAGTATGAGCGGAGATGCAGATCAGGGAACAAGTGTCTTTACTGCAAAGGATTCAAGACTTACAAGCACTTCAGACGGCGCTTTCTTCTATATTACTAACACTCAGGGAATCATCAATCTTGAAAATACAGTAATTGAAAACCCCGGCGATGTTCTTTTGCAGGCAGAAGGAAATGAATCTGAACGCGGCTGGGGACGCAAAGGCAATAACGGAGGAATGGTAACCGTAAATACTAAAAATCAGATTCTTAATGGAGATATATTTGCCGATGAAATCAGCTTTATAATTCTGAACTTTGGAGACGGAACAGAATACACAGGAGCCATAAACAAAATGATTAAATCAACTCACGTGAATCTCAAGCTTGACAAAAAGGCCAGTCTGTCTTTGACTGGGGATTCCTATATTGATGTGCTGGAGAATGCTGATAAAAGCTGTAAAAACATAATTTCAAACGAACACACCCTTTATTACAATAAAAAATCCCCGGAAAACAAATGGCTGAAAGGAAAAACAATTAAGCTGAAGGACGGAGGAATGATAAAAGGCATTTAAAATATTTTACAAGCCTTTTACTATGCGTTTGCTCATCGTTCGTTAAAATGCTATGATAAACTCTATGGAACTTTCACACGAATTTTTGGTTGAAGACAGAGATTTTAAAGATTACGACGATTTTAAGGCTCATTGCCGGCTCAAGACTATCCCTGACTTCAACTTTGCCTACGACATTGTTGACCGCTATGCAAAGGATTGTCCGGGCAAACGCGCCCTTGTCTGGATTGACGATAATAACGACGAAGAAATCTTTACTTTTGATGATATTTCACGCGAGTCTAAGCGCGCTGCTTACTGGCTCACTTCAAAGGGAATTAAAAAAGGCGACACTGTAATGCTGATTCTGCGCCGCCGCTATGAATGGTGGATTTTGATGCCTGCCCTTCACAGAATTGGTGCAATCGTAATTCCTGCCACTGACCAGCTTTTGCAGACTGATATTGAATACCGTACAAACGCTGCCGACGTTAAGATGATTATCACTTACAACAACCCTAACATCATCGGCGAGATTGAAAAATCTATGCCAAAGTCGCCTAGCGTAAAATATCTTGTAACTGTAGGGGAGCCTCGCGAAGGCTGGCTCAGCTTCCATGAAGAATACGAGCGTCTTCCTGCAGAATTCCCGCGCCCGGTAGGAGAACTTGCAACCCACAACGACGACCCTATGCTTCTCTACTTTACTTCGGGAACTTCGGGCTATCCAAAAATGGTTTTGCAGAACTTTGACTACCCGATCGGACACATCATCACTGCAAAATACTGGCACGGCGTAATTGATGACGGACTTCACCTTTCAATTGCAGAAACCGGCTGGGCAAAGGCAACCTGGGGTAAGCTTTACGGCCAGTGGATTTGCGGAACAGCTCAGTTTGTTTACGATATGAATATGTTCAAGCCTGCAAAAATGCTTGAAATGATTTCTAAATACGGACTTACAACCTTCTGTGCCCCTCCTACCGTTTACCGCTTCCTGGTTCGTCAGGATCTGGACAAATATGATTTGAGTAAATGTCTGCGCTTCAGCACTGCGGGCGAGGCTTTGAACGACGAAGTTTTCAACAAGTGGCTTGAAAAAACCGGAAAGAAGATTTTTGAAGGTTACGGCCAGACTGAATCAACAATCATCTGCGGAAACTTTATGGAATATTCTCCGATAAAGCCTGGTTCAATGGGTCGTCCTAACCCTCTTTACGATGTTGCAATTTTGAACGAAAACAATAAGCCTGTTCCGACAGGAGAAGTAGGTGAGCTTTGTATTCATGTAGAAAACGGCCATCCTTTCGGACTTCTTGTAGGCTATTACCGCGATGTTGTTCTTACAGCAGACGCTTTTGACGGCGGCTGGTACCACACAGGCGATAACGTTTACATGGACGAAGACGGCTATGTAATGTTCGTTGGCCGCAAGGATGATATCATCAAGACTGCAGGTTACCGTGTAAGTCCTTTTGAAGTTGAATCAATTTTGCAGAAGCACCCTGCCGTTATGGAATGTGCAGTTACAGGTGTAGACGACCCAAAACGCGGTATGGCAATCAAGGCTACAATAGTGCTTTCTCCAGGCTATGATTCTAAAGACCCTGCCGATATGGAAAGAGAGCTTTCAACCTTTGCAAAAGAAAACACAGCTATGTATAAATGCCCTAGAATCTTTGAGTTTGTAAAAGAGCTTCCAAAGACAATTTCGGGAAAAATCCGCCGTGTTGAAATCCGCGAAAAAGACAAGGGAAAAGACACTCAAAACATCAAGCAGGATTTCTAGCCGTGAGCGAACGCTGCTACAAATGCTTTAAACCCGCCTCTAACTGTTTATGCCGCTTTACCCGCGAGTTAGATCCGGGCGTAAAGTTTGTATTTTTAATGCACCCGAAAGAGGCAAAGCGAAACCGCACAGGAACAGGTCAGCTTGCCCACATCAGCCTTAAAGACTCAGAAATCATACAGGGGCTGGATTTTTCCCAGAACGAAAGATTACAGACTCTCTTACACGACCCTAAATATTTTCCAATGATGATGTACCCCGGCAGTGAAGCCTGGAACGCAAAAAAAGAAGGCTTTAAGGAAGCTGTTGGTGACCGCATTCCACTGATAATTATTCTTGACGCCACCTGGTTCTGCGCCAAAAAGATGATTGATCACAATCCTTTTTTACTGGAATATCCCCGTCTCAGCTTTTTCGGTGATTACCGCTCGATTTTTACTTTTAAGCACGAACCAAAACCCGAATACATCAGCACAATTGAAAGCTGCTACTACATGATTAAGGAATTACAGACCTGCGGACTTGCCAAGGCTGACGTAAATCCCGAGCCTCTTATGGATGTCTTTAAGGAAATGATTAAGTTCCAGCTGACTGCCGAAAACGAGCGCATTATGGGGCTGAGACCAAGCACCCATAATTATGATGATAAATATAACAAATTAAGAGAAATTCCTGACTTTTAAAATTACAGAGAAAAATCCAACCGTCAGCAATTTTGCGAAGCAAATTGCTGATTATAGCGCCTGACTATTTCCGGAAGTTAGAAAACTCAGTTACCGGCGCTATAAGGCTTCTCTCCTATTGCTTCAAACTCGCCTGCAAGAACAGCAACCATAGCGCTTAAAGAATAATCACATCTCCAGCTGTAGCCAAGAAGAACGGTATCGGCCCAGTTCAGGCGTTCACCAAGCTTTGGAGACATTGTATTCAAAATGATGATACGCTTTCCGCTTCGTTTGAAATACTCGGCAACTTTGGCGTGGTTTTCGCTTGAAACACAGATGATAAGGGTGTCGTAACCGGCGGCAATGCCAGGCATATTATCGATTACCCACTGGGTTCCGTTTGGACCTAAATCGTAGTCAAAGCGGAAAAAGCCCGCATCCGGCCAGCGTTTTTTAGCTTCCTCAAAAAAAGTGGGAAGGCTTCCCGCAAGAAGAATTCGGCCGGCGTTTGCCTGGGTAAGGGGCATTGTGCCCTTCTTTTCAATCGTAATGGAACGGCAGGCCTGTTCAAGGAAGAATTTCATTCCTTCACGGTCCGGCACATAATCATCAATCGTTTCAGGATTAGGATATAAAGGCGCTGGATTTTCGCTCTTAAAATACTCAAGCTTTGCCTTAATAACGCGGCAGGCCGCGTCCTTTACCCGCGCACGGAAGGCAGAATCATTATCCATTAAATCAAGGTTTTTTACCCAGAGCTGCTCGTTCAAAAGCGGTGTCGATGAAGAAAGGATTATGTCGTTTCCGGCTTCAAGCGCCATTCGGAAGGCAGCAGAAAGAGAACCGGCATAGCTTGTGGCGCCGACCATAGCCATATCGTCTGTGATGATAAGCCCCTGATAGCCAAGCTGATTTCGAAGAATTTCAGTAAGAAAATATTTTGAAAGGCTGGCAGGAGCTCCGCTTGTTTCAATAAGAGGGAAGCTCAAATGCCCGCTCATAAGGGCCGGGCAGCCTTCCTTAAAAAGATAAAGATAAGGCACAAGCTCGCGTTTTTTAAGGGTTTCAAAATCCACATTAATAACAGGAAGCTTTCCGTGCGAGTCAAGGCTTGTGTCTCCGTGCCCGGGAAAATGCTTAACAGTCGGAATTACGCCTGCGGCTTCGCTTCCGCTGAGAAAAGCAGAGCCAAGAATGCCGGCCTTGTCAGGGTCGTCGCCAAAGGCACGGGTTCCGATAATCGTTGAGTCGTGGTTTGTAAAAAGATCAACGGTCGGGGCAAAGTTCATGTTGATTCCCAGCACCTTGATTTCGCGGCAGATGTAGTAGGCGCTTTTCCATGAATCAATCGGGTATCCCGAAGCGCCGATTGCCATGTTGCCCGGCGCAATTGTAGTGTCGCCTTTTACGGGACGCACCCAGCCGCCCTCCTGGTCTGTTGCAACAAAAAGAGGAATCTGAAAGCGGCCTTCTGCCGATTTATGCTGCATGGTCGCAACCGATTTTGCAACCGTGTGAATATCGTCTGTATTCCAGCCGAAAACCTTAATGCTGCCAAGCCCGCGCTCAACCCACCAGTGAAGCAAAAGCGGAGGTTCAGCTCCAGCCCAGCCGAACATAAAAGTCTGGCTTAGAAGCTCAGAATTTGTCATCTGGTCTGTAATCTGGCGGGAAAGCTCGTCGGAAGGAATGTCTGACCAGAAGGTGACATTTTGACCGCGTGAAGCTGAACTTGCGCCGGAAGTGTCACTTCCCTCATCAAAAAGATTTATCTGCTGGGCAAAAAGCGCGCCCGCCCCCAAAAGAAGCGATGCCACAATTACGCATTTAACTAAGAAGCTAGGCTTTTTCATCTATTTTTCCGCCTGTCTGATTTAAAGATTTTAATACATTGAGGATTGCAATTTCCTCGTAGTCGTAATGTTTAGTTTCGGCTGGAATAAATTCCAGAAATCGTTCGCCGGAAATAAACTTATATATAGAAGGAATCCATTCTGTTTCACCATGAACTGTCTGAAGCCAGTAAGTAAGATAAATCAGATTTTTTCCATAAACATATTCCTGCTTGTGACACAAGGAAGATTTAAAATCAAGCTGATGAATTGAAGTCTGCTTTTCTGATTTTTTTGAAATTTCGGTCTGCTCAGCAATTTTAGCAGCCTTGAAAATCCGGAGAGCCGATAAGACAGCTTCTTCATCTTCTTCAATTTCCTTAGAAACAGGATTTATATATTTTTCGTATTCAGCCTTGATTCTTTCAATTTTTTCTTCTTCACTAAGATTAATTTTTTTCTGAAGAACGACATCTTTTCTTTCTGGTTTTACAAATTCCTTATCTCCAGCCTCTTCAAAACGGGAAAGTTTTTTAGAAAAATTCGAAAGTGCTTCTGTAATGTTTTTCATCTTCACCCCTTATTTTTCTAAAAATTTCTGAGCCGCATGGGCCGCAATTGCACCATCACTTACAGCCGTTACAATCTGACGGAAAGGCTTTGAGCGCACATCACCTGCAACAAAAAGCCCTGGCATTGCAGTCATCATATTTTCATCCGTTATGATATAGCCAGCATCATCCTTTGGAAGCATATCAACAAGAGAAGTTTTAGGCACCATTCCGGTAAAAATAAAAAGCGCGTCAGCAGGAACTTCAGTCACCTTTCCAGTCGAAAGATTTTCCAGCATAAGCCATTCCACTTTCTGCTCGCCAAGAACTTCGCGTACAACCGTATCATAGAGAGGCTTAACACCGGCATTCAGCATTTTTTCTACAACAGCCTTTTGAGCGCGGAAGGAATCCCGGCGATGAATGATTGTTACGTCATCTGAAATATTTGTAAGGAAGCTTGCCTCGCTGCAGGCTGAATCACCGCCGCCAACAACAAAAATCTTCTTTCCGGCAAAAAAAGGCCCGTCACAAACTGCGCAGTAAGAAACACCCCGGCCCTGAAACTTATCCTCACCAGGAATTCCAAGCTCTTTATGAACGGCACCGGTTGCAATACAAAGGGCCTTTGCATAGTAAATTGTCTTTCTTGTAGTGACAATAAATGTGTCATCCCGCTTGTCGATTGAAGAAACAAAGGCTTCTACAATTTCGGCTCCGAAGGCTTCGGCCTGTTCTTTCATTTTCTGCATAAAATCAGAGCCGTTCTGAGATGGAAAAAGTCCCGGATAATTTTCGAGATCAGAAATTTGTCCAACCTGCCCGCCAGACATTGAGGCATCGAGTACTACGCACAAAAGTCCTCCGCGTGCAGCATATTGAGCAGAAGCAAGACCAGCCGGCCCAGCCCCGATAATTACATAATCGAAAATCCGAGTATCCATACTTAAATTATATACAATTTTCCGCCCTTAATCTTAAAAAAACAAAGAAATTTATAAAAAAAACTTGCATTTTACTGATAGTTTATCTATACTTGTGATAGTAAGGCTATCACACAGAAGAGCATACTTCAAAGAAAAAGCTTAGGAGGCTTGATAAAAAAATGAAAAAAATTACTGCTATTCTTGCTGCTTTATTTATCGGTTCTGTATTCTGCTTTGCAGATCCTGCAGAAGGTTACTGGATTTCTTATGATGAAAAAAACAACGAGGCAACTGCCGGCTGGTACATCTATGAAAAAGACGGAAAATTGTTTGGTACTATGACTGCCGTTCACGGTGAGCCACAGGATCAGGTTGCTTACGGTGCAAAAAAAGCAACTCCAAAAGATTTCCCAAAGCAGGGACCTTTGTGCGAAATGGTAATGATTGGAACAGACTGGATTTACAATCTGGAAAAGCTTTCTGAAGGCGTTTGGGGAAAAGGAAACATTGTTGACCCGGGCGACGGAAGCAAATACACATGTAAGATTACCTACCATGCAGCAGATGGTAAAAAATATGAAGTAGAAACACTGGAAATGCGCGGTTCTATCGGACCGATTGGTCGCAGCCAGTACTGGAAGAAAGCAACAGAGGAAGAAGCCCGCTCTATCCGTTAATGAGCGCCAGTAAACTTCCTGCCATAATTTAGCTCCTTTTTTTAGATATATTTATAGCCGCCCGTGAGTTTTTCATAGTTTCTCGCGGGCGGCTGCCTTTTTATGACGTGGTCGTAATCTTAACACCAACTTCCAGATGCCCGTAACCACGCCTTAACTTGCGCAAGCGCAAGTTGTAGGAATTTATCTTGTTATATTCTTT
>JAEEGL013571196.1_pt1 | contig 14159 bp, 10 predicted proteins | sample 9134231 | NCBI WGS metagenome assembly JAEEGL01 (sample SAMN16246548, study PRJNA631951) | gut metagenome | biome: gut microbiome; feature: rumen; material: fiber-attached | host: Bos | place: Iran: Karaj | collected 2018-10 | reverse complement strand
CTTGCGCTCGGTCTGCCCGGGATGTGGTTCGGTAAGATCTGGGAGAAAATAACGAAGCGCAGCCCGGTCTTCGCAGAAGTATTGAGGCTGGCTTTTCTCGGGATGCTGATGATCCTGGCGGTCTCGTCCGTTGTCGACAGCGGATATGACCCGTTCCTGTACGCGATGTTCTGAGGAGGCTGGAAATGGAAAACAGACTGAAAAAGATCTTTACCCTCCTTGCTCTGACGGTCATGCTGCTCGCGGGATGGGCCTCGCTGCGCTTTCTGCCTTCTTTCGATCCCGCAGCGGACGAGGCGGACCTGAATGACGACCTGATCCTGCGCAGGCTTGTTCTGGTTCCCAGCAAGGCGTGGAACGCGTTTTTGGGAAAGACATATTTTCCGGACGGCAGGCTGCTGATCATGGAAGACGGAAGGATTCTTGCGGCAAGCGGAAGCCATACTCCGCAGAAAGTCGAGAAGCAAGTCCTGCAGCTGCGCGATTTTTGCGAAGAACATGAACTGAATCTTCTGTATGTGATCCTCCCACCCAAATATTCGGCGGATGAAGAGATGGACAGGTACGGCGTCAGGACACTGACAAACTGGAATGTGGACCGGATGGACGCCATGCTGGAGGAAGACGGGATTTCTCATATCGATATGCGGGAGATCCTGCAGACTTCCGGCAGTTATGACGATTTCTTCTATAAAACGGACCATCACTGGAACACGGACGCCGGATTGCTGTGCGCGAGAACGATCGCGGAGCGGCTGAACGATGAGTTCGGCTGCGGCTTGGATACCGGACTGCTGGATGAAGACGGTTTTAAGCGGGAAGTGCGGCAGGAATTCTGGGTCGGTGAGACCGGAGAAAAAACACTGGGCATGTTCTGTCCCAAAGAGGATCTTATTCTTCTGTCTCCACTGTTCGAGACCGATCTTTCCTACTGGAATGATAAAAAAGACATCGATCGGAAGGGATCATTCGGGATACTGACCTTTCCGGAACGGCTGATACCCGATCCTATACGGAAAGGACTGGAGTCGTCTTATTATTACTATCTGTATTCAAATGATGCGCCTGCGCATATCACGAACCGGAAACAGTCGGAAGGGAATATTCTGCTGATCAAGGATTCCTTTGCCATCGTCGTGGCGCCGTATCTTTCCCTGACAATGAACGAACTGACGCTGTGGGATATGCGCAGCAATCCCGCAGTTCTGAGCTATCTGCTGGAGCATCCGGAGATCCGGACTGTGGTGGTCGCCTATAATCCCGGATTCCTTGATAATGCCGGAATGTATAATTTCCAATGAAACCGTGCAGAAAAAGTCCCTGTGGATTGAAACGCAACGATTTGATACACTGTTAAAGAACGAATAACAGCGCCGCTGCTGCGGCAAACCGGAGGTCTATATGAGTCAACAGCCTGAACTGACGATCCTGATGCCCTGCCTGAATGAGGCGGAGACACTGGCAGTCTGTATCGAGAAAGCAAAACGCTTCCTGGAGGAAGCGCAGATCGACGGTGAGGTTCTTATCGCGGATAACGGAAGCACAGACGGTTCGCAGCAGATTGCTAAAGAACACGGCGCACGGGTCGTATCTGTCCCTGAGAAAGGATACGGTGCTGCTCTTCAGGGCGGCATGAACGCCGCACTCGGCCGTTATGTCATCATGGGAGATGCTGACGACAGTTATGATTTTCTTCACCTGATGCCTTTTGTGGAAAAACTCCGTGAGGGCTATGAACTTGTGATGGGAAATCGGTTCAAAGGTGGGATCGCGCCAGGCGCAATGCCGTTTCTGCACAAATATCTCGGAAATCCCGTCCTGAGTTTTATCGGAAGAGTCCTGTACAAAAGCGACGTCGGTGACTGGCACTGCGGGCTTCGCGGATACCGCACGGAATCCATGAAGGCGCTTGGGCTGAAGACGCCGGGGATGGAATATGCCAGTGAGATGGTGGTGATGGCGGCGATCCACGGGCTGAAGACCGTGGAAGTGCCCACGACACTGAGTCCGGACGGAAGATCCAGACCGCCGCATCTCCGGACGTTTCGGGACGGGTGGCGGCACCTGAAATTCCTGATCACGCACGTTCCCAAAAAGAAATAACAGAAAAGGTCCCGGCAAAAGCCGGGACCTTTATATAATATCAGTTTTCACGGAAAAGACCGGTTCACGGTTCCAGGTAATACAGGGCGTCCAGGCACAACAGCATGGCGGGAGAAAGAGACGCGTTGCCCCAGTCTCTGGGATCGAAGGCGTCTGTATCCGCCAAAGAGTCCGCCGTGTACAGAAGCTGGCCGAAAGTCAGACCGCGCATCTCCGAAACAGCTGCCAGCGCGGCACATTCCATCTCGACGACAGAACATCCCTCTTCGACCCGACGGCGAACCTTTTCCTTCGTTTCCCGGAAAAAACCGTCCGTCGTCCAAGTCACCACTTCCTGATAGCGGAGGCCGTGTTCCTTCAGTGCTGCCCGGATCGCTTCCCGCGCGGCACTGCCGATCCCGATGAAGCGGGATGCGGGAACATAATGGAAAGATGTTCCCTCGTCCCGCAGCGCGCGGAAGGGAACCAGGAACACATTCTCGTCGAAAGGGACCAAAGCGCCGCAGGAACCGGAACTGATCACTCGCCGGACACCGTTGCCCGCGAGCCAGTCCAGGAACTGGGCAGCGGCGGGGGCGCCGAGCGGTGCCTGAACGACGCAGACCTCTTCTCCCCGGTGCTCCAGAATATATACGGGAAAATCTTTCGTGATGGTCCGGAACACGCCTGCGACCCGGGCGTTCTGTTCCAGACAGTAGCGCTCGACCTCATCTCCAAGAAAAGCAAATGCCGCCTTGGAGGGGAAGGGTTCGTAAACGTCATCATGTCCGGGCATGATCACTGCCTGTTTGTCCGGACTGAATTCCAGCAGCGGGATGCGTTCTGTCATTTTCTGAACTCCTTTGAAAAAGAGATCTCCGGTTTCATCGCGGAGAGCATGGATATCATTTCTTCAGCAGCGGATCGGAGACTGTTCTGTTGAAGAAATCGATGAAAGGACCGAAACCCAATGCGGAGACCAGTGTGCCGAGTCCCACGACTCCCCCAGACAGGAAGCAGATCAGCGTGCACGCACCGTCGCAGAAGATACGGCACCAGAAATACGGTATCTTGTCCAGCTTGCGGTCCAGGATCAGTGCCTGGGAATCGTAAGGGGAAACACCGAGGTCGGAACGCTGGTACAGGCTGATACCCAGACTGCATAGCAGCATGCCGATGAGCATGACCGGGATCCGGAGCAGGAGCGAAGACGGTTTCCCTATCATCTGTACGAGTATCGTGTGGCATCCGTCGGCGATATGCCCGAGAAGCAGCGCGTTCACAACGGTTCCCAGACCGATCAGGTCTCTGCCGAAGAACAGCTGGATCGCAAAGAATATCACATTGACGGCGATCTGCAGGAACGGATAGGAGATCCCGATCTTGGCGGCGAGAGCCATATTCATGCCGTTGAACGGATCATTCCCCATGGCGGACAGCCTGAAAAACGCGACGCCCGCGCCGAGAATGACATTTCCTGCGACACACATCGCGCATCGCTTCGGGCTCAGAGAACTGAGATACGTGCGGATATCCAACAGAATACCTCCATACTGCGGGAACGGCGGGGATACGAAGATCCGTCTGCGTTCCGATTCTTCACATTATACTTCATAAACACAGAGATGCACAGAGTACGGGAGATGCCGTGCGCCAAGAGACAGAAAAAGGTCCCGGTCCTTCTGGACCGGGACCCGGTCAATTTAGAGATCAGTCGTTTTTAAAGACGAGCTGTGCGTAATCGTGGAAGGCTGCTCTCCAGACTCTCCATTCATGGTAACCGGGATAGATCTTCTGGATATAGTTGATGCCTTTCTCACGGCAGGTCACGCGCTCCTGTTCGAACAGGGGCAGAGAGACTTCGTGGTCGCCGATCGCGCCGAAGAAGGGATTGACTTCGCGGTTGAAGGTTTCCGCGTCGTCCAGGACTTTCAGCTGTTCGGTCTGGTCTCTGCCGGTATAACCGGGAGCTACGGGGTAGGTATAACCGGTGAACAGACCGGCGGAACCAAAGACGTCATAATGGCTCATGATCATCTCGCCGGAGAGCAGGGAACCCATGGAAAGACCGGCGATGGCGCGGTGTTTCTTATCCGCGATGACACGGTAATGGGACTCGATGAACGGGATGCAGTCCTTGATGACCATCTCGTTGTATTTGCTGGTATCCAGATGCGGATTGCCGTCGGTGTTGACCTGCATCATGGCGTTGTTCATGACGATGATGAAGGGGACCGCTTTGCCTTCCGCTATCAGGTTATCCATGGAGAAGTTCGTCTTGCCGAGATGGATCCAGCAGGCTTCGTTCTCACCGCCGCCGTGCTGCAGGTAAAGCACCGGATACTTCGTGTCGAGATCGTCGCGGTATTTCGGGGGCGTATAAACGTAGCAGCATTCCATTTCTCCCGTCACGGTGGAGTAGAAGTATTCCTGGGAGACGGTTCCGTGGGGAACGTCCTTGATCAGGATATAATCCTGCTCCGGATCCGGCACCTCGATGTAGTTGATGCCATAGCCCCAGCCGTATCCGATAGGCGCCAGAGGGTTGACGACGCGGACGCCGTCCACGAAGAAGATGAGCTGCTTCAGACCGGGCTCGTCATACTGGATCGTGCCGGTCCACATGCCGTCTTCCTGCTTTGTCAGTTCAACATAGTGATCTTCGGTCTCGCCGGGATTGGCGGGATAGCCGGCTTTCACTTCTGTTGCGGTAGGCCCGTAGAGCGTGACCCACACTTTTCCGTCCGGGTACACTTTGTAGCCGACCGTACTTCCGTCATACTTTCCCCCAAGGATCATGTTGGGGATCAGCTGACGGTTGAAGCCGATGGCGCGGGAATCAAAGGTCTGGTTGTTCAGAAAACTTTCAGGAATATTCATCATAAGCGTCCTTTCCACGGGATCCCGATGGGACTTCCCATACATTTTTCTCATATTCATCATACCACTTTTGGCGCCGTTGTACAGACTCCAGACGGTTCTTCAATACATTTTTATACAAGTTGTATGCATATTGGCAGACAAATTTTCACCAAACGATGGGGATATCTTTCTGCGAACCTATTATGCAATGGTTCAGAATGGTATAATTTTGGCAGAAACAGAAATGGGGTGAAGGGTTCACCTCCGGGAGAGAGAAGGATGGAGAAGGTCATAGTCTGGGGAGAAGAGCGGGTCTACCGGCAGATCGCGGAGGTCGTCCATGCGCTGGTAGAAACGGGCGATGCGGAAGTACTTGCTGAATTCGCAGAAGACGGATTGCCCGATGAAGCAGTGTTTTATGAGCCGTTATGGTCCGCAGCAACATCGGTGCTGATCTGTGTGCGCAATTATACGGACGATCTGATCGCCTCGGTCGTAAGTCACGGTGTCCGCAGGGAACTGTTGGTTCCGTCTGACATGCTGTACAAGCCCGGTTTTTCTTTTACCAGATACATGGCGCTCCTGAAAAGCAGGATCTCGATCCTTTCGAATTATTGCTGGGGAGGGCTGACCTATCATTATTTCCATCTTCCGATGCTTTCGCCGACGATCAATCTGTTCTTTACAGATGGCGGCTACCTTCACTTCCTGGAAGACCTGGATTCAATGCTGGAAAAAAGTCCGGTATTTCTCCGGATGGATCACGATGATTATCTCGGGCACGACTTCCCGGTATTTGAGGTCAACGATGTCAAGATCTTCATGAACCACAGCAGAAATGCGGAAGAAGGTCTCGACGCCTGGAACCGCAGAAAGGGCAGACTGAACCGGGAGAATCTGCTGGTCATGATGGCTACGGAAGCTCCGGAGTCATTGGAACGGTTCAGCGCGCTTCCTTTCAGCAAGAAGATCTGTTTCGTCACGTTCGATACGGATCTGCCCCATTGTTTGAAAGTGGATCCGGGAAAAGCGCCAATGAGCCGCTATGTCAACGATCTTGCGATCGGGATCCGCAGAAGATATGATCCATGGACACTTCTGGAAACGGGAGAGATCGTCGAAGCAGACGGTTCCTGGGAGGAGGCGTTCTTCCACCCGGATACCATTGAGAAACGGCTGGGGGAGGCACAGAAGATCTTGATCTACGGCGCGTGGGAACTGGGGGAGAAGTCCTTCAGGATCATGAAACGGACCTTTGGGACGGATCGCCTTGCGGGATTTGCGGTGACCTCCATGCAAGGCAATCCCGGACAGCTGCATGGGCTGCCTGTCCGACCATTGGGCGAATGGGCGGAGTTCCTGAGGCAGGAGCAGGTCCCGTTCAGCAAAGTACTGACGATTTTAGGCCTGAATCCGCGGTTTTACCGGGAAGTACACGATGACCTGCAGAATCTCGGACTGGAGAAATCCATGTCACTGGAAGAACTGGTCTGGGGAGAAGATATGAGGAGATAAACTTCCGCACAGTTTAGGTTTTTACTTCCAGGGAGAGGAGACGCACTTTTCTGGCTGAAGGCATCAGAAGTGCGAAATACAATATGAAAAAAGCAATTGGTTGTTTTATGATCTGTCTGATTCTGTGCTCCCTTTCCGGGTGCGGATCGGAGCAGAACACGCTGGTACCGCTGCCGGGAGGACCGGCAGGGACCGGAGTGGGTGGAGAACACATTCCTGATGAAAAAACGGAAGGATCAGCAACCGGAGGAGACGCGGAAGAACCGAATCCGGATGAACAGGTGCTGCCGTCAACGGTAAGGATCGTCACGGATACCGGACAGAACGGGACCGGATTTGCGATCGACGGCGGGTATATCGTAACGAATTATCATGTAGTCTGGGACAGTGAGGACGGCATCACGGTGGTGACTTCCGACGGCACGGAGCATCCCGCTGCCCTTTTCGGTTTTGACGGAATGACGGACATCGCGGTCCTGGAGATCCCGGTGATCCTGGAACCGCTGGAACTGGGCAATTCGGAAGCGGTTCTCGCGGGAGATCCCGTGACTGCCATCGGATACCCGGACGGAGAAACATCGGTCTCGAAAGCTCCGGGCATAGTACTGGAGGTGGATCCCGATTTTCTGGATCTCATTGACAGAAACAGAAAATATCTGTTTTACGATGGGAACGCCGTTTCCGGTTTTTCCGGCGGTCCGGTATATGATGCCCGGGGAATCGTGATCGGGGTACTGAACAACCGGTATGTCGGGGACCTGTCGGCGTATGATTACGATAACCTCTGCGGGATCATCCCTGCCAATACGGTGAAGGAAAGCATCAGAGCCATTCTTGAAAACAGCAAATCAATTGATGATTGATTGGTAAATATATAACCAGACGAACGGAGAGTGAAATATGGAAAACAGACGGAACTGGAATCTGAACTGGCACTTTACGGAGGGCTTTTCCGAAGAGATGCTGAAAGAAGGATATTTCAGTGGGGCGCCGTTGATCCATCTGCCGCACACGGTAAAGGAACTGCCCTATAACTATTTCAGTCATGACGCTACCCAGATGATCTCCACGTATGCAAAGGAGTTCAAACTGTCCGCAGAGGAGACTGAGAAGCGCTCCGTCGTGGAGTTCGAGGGAGTCATGACCTATTACGATCTCTTTGTGAACGGCAGTTTCGTCGGTTCGCACAAGGGCGGTTATTCCCGCTCCAGGTTTGAGATCACGGATTTTGTCCGCCCCGGAAACAATACGATGGTCCTTATGGTGGACTCGCACGAAAGGGAAGATATTCCGCCGTTCGGATTTGTCATCGATTACCTGACATACGGAGGCATCTACCGGGATGTGAATTTCCACAGTCTGAACAAGGCGTTTATCTCCGATCTCTATTTCCGGTATGACCTGGAGGAGACGACAGCCTCTGCGTATCCGGAATTCGTCGTGGACAACAGCGGCGCCGCTTTTGACGGTACGCTCCGCTATGTCCTTACGGACAGGGAAGGCAGCACGGTCTTTGAGGCGGAACAGGACCTGACTGTTCCCGCCGGTATTTCACACTTCACGATGGAAAAGAAAGAGATCCCGGGGCTGAAGCTCTGGGATACAGACGAGCCGAATCTGTATACGGTTCATGCTGTTCTGTCAGCGAACGGAAACAGACTGGACGGTCATGAGGTCCGTGTAGGCTTCCGGACGATGGCTTGCAAGCCGGACGGTTTTTATCTCAACGGCAGGTACACGAAGATCGTCGGTATGGACCGGCATCAGTCCTATCCCTATGTGGGTTACGCCATGGGCAAGCGCGCGCAACGTGCAGACGCGGATCTGCTGAAGCAGTACAACTTTAACGGTGTCCGCACTTCCCACTACATGCAGTCCCGGTATTTTCTGGACCGCTGCGACGAGCTCGGACTCCTCGTCTTTGAGGAGATCCCGGGCTGGGGACATATCGGCGGCGAGGAGTTCAAGAAGGTCGTGCTTCAGGACGTGAGAGCGATGATCGAGACGGATTTCAACCATCCGTCGATCTTCCTCTGGGGCGTCCGCCTCAATGAGTCGATGGACGACGACGAACTCTACACGAAGACCAACGCGATTGCTCACGAACTGGATCCTTCCAGATGTACGGGCGGCGTGCGTTATCTCCAGGGCAGCAGTTTCCTGGAGGACGTCTACACCTATAATGACTTCTGCCACGCGGACGACCCCGGACTGGATCACGTCCAGCTGGATCAGCACGAAGTGACGAAACTGCCGTATCCGGTGCCCTATATGGTCACGGAGTACATGGGTCACACCTACCCGGTGAAGCCCTTCGACAATGAAAAGAAACTGGACGAGCACACCAGAAGGCACGCCCGAATCCTCGCGAGAACGCTGGCGCGCAGAGACGCGCTGGGGTCCTTCGGCTGGTGCGCATTCGACTATAATACTCACGGCGATTGCGGCTCCGGGGATAAGATCTGCTATCACGGGATCTTTGACATGTTCCGGATCCCGAAGTATGCCGCCTGGATGTACCGTTCACAGAAGTCCCCCGAGGAGGAGATCATTCTGCAGCCCATCACCAACTTTGCCCGCGGTGAGAAAGATCTGAACGGGATCACGCCGTTTCTGGTCGCCACGAACTGCGATTATATCGAGGTCTATATGTATGGGGAGAGCGTCGGCATCTATTATCCCAGCGATAAATTTTTCGGTCTTCCTCATCCGCCGATCGAGGTGACTTTCAACGACAAGACGTTCTGGAACAGACCATGGCAGGACGGGAAAGTCATCGGATACCTGAACGGGAAGCCGGTCGCGGAATACCGTTACGCCCGGGACGCGTATCTCGCGGAACTTCGCGTGCTGCAGGAAACGAAAGTCATCTCCTCTTCCGAGGTGGATACCTGCCGCTTTGAAGTCACGTTTGCAGATCAGTACGGCAACCCGTGCAATTTCATCAATACGCCGCTCCATTTCTCCGCGGAGGGAGACCTGGAGATCATCGGACCGTCCTATGTGTCGCCGGTGGGCGGACATATCGCATTCTGGGTACGGTCCATACCGACAGGGAAGAAGGGAACGGGAACGGTTCACATCACCGCATTGGAGACCGGCATGCCGGAGCAGGTGCTGAAACTGGAACTGGAACCCTGACGGCCGGAGTTTTACGAAGGTGCTCGCCCGGGAAAGGGAGAGACATAACTCATCGCACATACCCAAGGAGGCTTACCATGGGCGCAGTCAAAAACAAAAAGAAACCGGTCTGGCATGACTTTATCCATCTAGTCAGACAGGTGCGTCTACCGTGGCTGCTGATCGCCGCCGCATTTGCCCTGAATCTGGGCAGAGCGGTAATCGCGCTGAAGATTCCGGAAAAGATTGCGGATATCACCGCTGTGGATCCTTCCGGTGGCAGTTCGGCTGTCGCAGTCGCCGGATTGATCTGTCTCACACTGTTCCTGCTCGCATTGCTGGAATTCGTGGGCGGACTGATCGCAACCTACGTCACGTATCTCGCAAAAGCCGGCATCGACCGGGATTTCCAGAAGATCGCGCTGGAGAAAGTGTTCCGCCTTCAGACGCCGGATGTGGAAGAACGGGACCCCAAGGAATTCATTTCCCGCATCACGACCGATACGGAGTTCATCAGCGAGTTCCTGATCGATCTGATGGTGAACGAGATCCCGCGTCTGTATTTCATCATCAGTACGCTCATCAAGGCATCGCAGCTCGGAAACGGTTCGCTCATTCTGGCATTCCTGCTCGTGATCCCGGTGATCGTGATCGGATCGCTATGGTCCGGCAGTGTGTCCTTTAAAGCGCAGAGTCAGGTGCAGAACGCTGTGGCGGCGCTTACAGCAAAACTGGCCGAAAAGGTCGGACATGTCGAAACGGTCAAAGCTTACAACATGACGGAAGCGGAGATCTCGGAAGGCGACATTTCCATCGATGAGATGAAGGCTGCCCAGAAGAAGACGACCAGGGCGGCGGCGTTCAATACCCTGATTTCAAACATTCTGTTCATCGTTCCGACGCTGATCATCGCGCTGACGGGTGCGTCCGCGCTTCTCAGTGGCTCGGTCACGGTGCAGCAGTTCATCACCTATTTCGGGCTTGGCTCGACATATCAGACTTATATTGCAGAACATCTCACGCTCTGGGTGCTGGCGAAAAAAGCGCAGGGCGCGACAAGCCGTGTTTCCGAAATGCTTCTTCTTCCGGATGAGACCGGCGGGACAGGAAAAGCGGAAGGCGCCGGCACTCTGGAATTCCGCAATGTCTGTTTCTCCTATGGGAATAAAACGATCCTTTCGGATCTCAGTTTTACCATTGAGCCGGGAACGAAGACCGCCATCGTCGGCAGAAGCGGGGCGGGCAAATCCACGATCCTGAATCTGATCGAACAGTTCTACCGACCGGACAGCGGCAGCATCCTGCTGGATGGCAGGGAGATCAGCGGATATGAGATCCGGCAGTACAGAGATCTGTTCTCCTATCTGCCTCAGAACGCACCGGGATTTTCCGGTACCGTCCAGGATATGATGGTCTACGGATCGAAGAAAACGCACACGGATGAAGAACTGCAGGAACTTCTGAACAGAGTCGGCATGGCGGAAAGCATCGCGGAACTCGGCGGACTGGATTATGAAGTGGGCACGAATGCTTCCAGACTGTCCGGCGGACAGCGGCAGAGACTGGCTGTGGCGCGGATGCTTCTTCAGGATGGAAAGATCGTGCTGGCAGACGAATCTACAAGCGCGCTGGATATGGAAGGTGCAGGGAAGATCTCGAATCTGATCGATACCTATGCGGGTGACAAGACCCGCGTGATCGTATCCCATCATCTTTCTGTGGTCGAGGATGCCGATCAGATCCTGGTGATCGACGGCGGGCGTCTCGCGGATCATGGGACGCATGAGGAACTGATCAGGCGGTGCGAAGCTTACCGGACACTTCTGAATGAAGGAAAGGAGGAAGACCGATGAAAACGAACCGCAAGAACCGGAACAAGGCTGAGAAACCGTTGAAAATGCTGTATCAGGGCGTGAAACTCCCTGTTTTCCGCACATTGCTCGGATCGCTGCTCTATGTCGTGGGGACGTTGGTCATCGCGACGCAGGCGGATGCGATTGCGGCAATCTCGTTGGGCAATTTCACCGATCTGTCTCCCATCTTTACCTACGCACTCATGTGTGTGATCGGCTATATCTTCTTTTACATCAGCGTCGTGGCAGATCTGGGTTTCGTGGAACTTGCCGCGAGGATCCGGAAAAAGGTCTGGAAAAAGACCATGAATCTGCCGCTGGAATATTTTGACAGGGAAGGCGCTAACAGGGTCATCAGCCGGATCACCGCGGACCCGGAATCCTCCTATCAGCCGTTCAAACTGCTGCAGCTGACCTTTACGCTTTTGGCCTTCCTGCTGATCGTCCTTGTGGGCGACGCAGCAGTTCCGACACTCGCATTGATGCTGATCGTCGGTTTTATCCTTACGATGGTGATCATGATGGTCACGTCCAGGTACAGCGAACGCGGTGCATTTTATGTGGCCAGAGAACTGTCGGCGTTCACTGCGTTTCTCGCAGAACGCCTCGGCAGGATCCGGTTCATCAAGGCAATGAACGGACAATCCGTTGAGACCGGAAACGGAAACCGGCGTATCGACGCCCGTTATGAAGCGGGCAAATACAACGCCATGGCGATGACGGCAGTTCAGTTCGGACAGACATTCCTGCGGTTCCTGCTCTTTACGATTGCGTTCCTGTTTGGTTCTGCCCTGCTGAAAAAAGGTGAGGTCGATACCCCTGCCCGCCTTGCGGCGTTTTACGCTTACGGTGGAAACCTGATCCTGGTCTTCCAGTTCTTCGCACAGTTCCCCGCAGTGTTTGCCCTGACCAGAGGCGGAAGCCGTCAGATCGTTTCCATGCTGAAAGAACAGGAAGAGGATCTGGACAGCGGAAAAACAGAACTGAATCCGGACGGAGATCTTCAGTTGCAGGACGTTTGCTTCGGTTATAACGAAAGAAACGCGGTACGGAACGTTACCGTTTCCTTGCCAAAAGGAAAACTGACGGCGGTCATCGGACCGAACGGCAGCGGTAAGACTACGCTGCTTCGCTTGATGGACAGACTCTATCCCTGCGGAAGCGGAAGCGTCCGTCTTGGTACGGAGGAAGGGAGCGGAATCTCCCTGCGTGCGTGGAGAGACCGGTTTGCTCTTGTGGGACAGAACGCGGATCTCTTCGACGGAACGATCCGGGACAATATCTGCTACGGTATGAAGGATGTCAAGGAAGAAGAGATCCAGGCGGTCGTGAAACTGGCGTGCCTCGTTGATCTGGTCGCCTCCCATCCGGAAGGACTGGATTTCAACGTCGGCGCGAACGGAGAAAAACTGTCGGGCGGTGAACAGCAGCGGGTCGCCATTGCCAGAGCCATGCTGAAGAATCCGGACATCCTGCTTCTGGATGAAGCGACGGCAAACCTGGATCCAGTGACGGAAAAGCAGGTGAGTGACAGCCTGAACGCGCTGATCAAAGGAAGGACCGCTGTCATGGTGACGCACAGCTGCCGCGCAGCTTCCGCGGCGGAATATGTAGTGGTCATGCGGAACGGGTCTGTGGAAGACTGCGGAACGCCTGAAGAACTTTTGGAGAGAAGCGCCTATTACAGAAAATTTGCTTCCGGAGAAGCCTGCTGAAGGGTTTTCAGCGGAAAAGGGGAATGATCATGATTTTGAAGTACATCGAGTGGCTCGGTCTGGCCAGAGATATGAAGCGATATCAGACGGTAGATGATTTCAAAGGCGATGCGAAACCGAATCATCTGTACAAGTTCTATCCGGACGGAGCCGTCTGCAGCGACGGCAGTCCGTATCACGCGCTGTTCCGGAAAGGCAATCAGAACAAACTGCTGATCGTCCTGGACGGAGGAGGAATGATCTTTGACCGTCTCAGCGCGGCGTATCCTTCAGGGGACACGTATGTCGAAGGTACGCTGTCCTTCTACGACGCGACCTGCAAACCCAGCAAGAACGCCTATGCAAGGCTTGGCATGTTCCACGAAAAATGCAGGAAAAGTCCCTGGTTCGGATGGACGATGCTTTATGTCCCTTATGCCAGCGGGGACTTTCACGCAGGCGCGGGAGATTTCCTCTACAAAGACACGGAGGAGAAAGAGAAGATCTTCCATGCGCACGGGAACGTCAACCTGCACCTGTGTCTGGATTTCATCAAGCAGTTCTGTCCGCAGCCGGAGCAGCTCACAGTGCTTGGCTGCAGTGCAGGCGGATTTGCGACTGCGCTCGTAGGCAATGACATCCTGAACAGTTTCCCGGACTGCGGGAACTGCAGCTGTATCGTAGACGGCGCCGCTTTCGATCTGGATTTCCGGACGTGTGCGGAAGAATTGTGGCATGCGCCGGAAACGGTCCTGGAGGCGATCCATACTTCGGATATCGTGGCGGACGGACTCGAATATCTGTACGGGCACCAGAAGGACCGCGTGAGCATCGGATATGTCATCTCCATCAAGGATTTTGCTTTGACGAGATTCCAAAATTACGTGGATACCAGAAAAGAAATGGGATGGCCGCCGGAGGCGACCGAACGCATGTATCGAATCATCTCCGGTACGGCAGGGCGCCTGAAAGCGAATATACCGAACATCAGCTATTTCCTGTATGATTACAACTTCAACGATATCAAAGGAAG
>JAEEGL013465038.1_pt1 | contig 14159 bp, 8 predicted proteins | sample 9134231 | NCBI WGS metagenome assembly JAEEGL01 (sample SAMN16246548, study PRJNA631951) | gut metagenome | biome: gut microbiome; feature: rumen; material: fiber-attached | host: Bos | place: Iran: Karaj | collected 2018-10 | reverse complement strand
TTGCCCCACAAGCATTCAAGAAACCTGCGCTCCGACACAAGCTCCACTGCAAGGGGAGCTGGCGCAGCTTGCTGCGACTGAGGGGTGGAGGGCTTTCTTAAAAGCCCGACTTCGTATGCCATTACATCCCCGCCAAATTCCAATTTTACTTTTCGATGCAAAAAAATGGGGAAACTCAAATTTGAAATTTGATTTGCACACAGGTGGGTTTTGTGGTATAATCATACCGTGAGAATTTGGCGTTAAATCCCGAATCATACATTTTTCGCCTGACAGGAAGTGAAAAAATGAAATATCCGATAGACCTGCATACGCATACCGTAGCAAGCGGTCATGCGTACAGCACATTCAAAGAGAATATAGACTATGCCAAAGAGATAGGGCTTAAACTGCTTGGTATCAGCGACCATGCGCCTGCGATGCCGTTTTCGACGGGGGATTTTTATTTCATCAATACAGGCATTATACCGCGGCAGTTCGGCGAATTAAAACTAATGGTTGGTGCGGAGCTGAATATTCTTGATTTTGAGGGCGGTATCGACCTTAAAAAGTATCAGCTTGAACGCATCGACTATGCCATAGCAAGCCTGCACCCGCCCTGTATAAAACCGGGTACCGTTGAGGAAAACACGGCGGCGCTTCTGGGTGCGATAAAAAACCCGTATGTCAATATTATCGGCCACCCCTGTGACCCGCGCTACCCCTTTGATATGGAGACAATCGTGCGTGTGGCCGCCGAAAACGATGTTCTTTTGGAGATAAATAACTCTTCCTATAATAAAGGCAGCGGCAGAGCGGGCGGCGAGGAAATGACGGTCGGGATGCTCAGACTTTGCAAAAAGTACGCCCACCCCGTTATTTTAGGCAGCGATGCGCATTTTTACACGCATATCGGGGATTTTTCGCAGACTTTCCCCGTGCTTGAAGAGGCGGATATGCCCGAAGAACTGATAATAAACACAGACGTTGAAAAGACGGTCTCATTTATGGAGAAAAAAAGGAGAGCAATATGAAAAACGATTTAAAAAGCGGCGCTGTCGATCTTTTGTTCAACAGCATTTTGCAGCTAAAAAACACGGACGAGTGCTACGAATTTTTTGAAGACCTTTGCACAGTCCATGAGATACAGTCGCTTGCACAGCGCCTTGAAGTGGCAAAGCTTTTGAAAGACAAGGAGACCTATGCCGCCATAGCCGCAAAAACAGGTGCTTCCACAGCGACCATCAGCCGTGTGAACCGTTCGCTTGCCTATGGCAACGACAGCTACACAATGATTTTTGACAGACTTGGAGAAGAAACAAATGATAAATGAAATGATAGATAAATTAAATCCCATGCAAAAACAGGCCGTTCTTACCACAGACGGCCCTCTTTTGCTGCTTGCGGGCGCGGGCTCGGGCAAAACGCGCGTGCTCACTCACCGCATAGCCTACATAATAGAAACAGGCAAGGCAAGGCCTTTCAATATCCTTGCCATCACCTTTACCAACAAGGCCGCAAGAGAGATGAAAGAGCGTGTTTCCGCCCTTTGCGAGGAGGGAAAGGATGTATGGGTAAGCACTTTCCACTCGACCTGCGTGCGTATTTTGCGCCGCGATATAGACAAACTTGGCTACACGAACCAATTTACGATATTCGACTCGGACGACAGCGAAAGGCTGATGAAAAATATCTATAAAGAGCTGAATATAAATGACAAAGTCTATCCCGTAAAGGCTGTTATGAATGTGATAAGCAAGCAGAAAGATGCCCTTGTCGCGCCGCGTGAATATATGATACAGGTGGAAAAGGATTTCCGCATGAAAAAGGTCGGCGAGCTGTATGAAATTTATCAGCAGCGTCTGAAAGACAACAATGCGCTTGATTTTGACGACCTTATTTTTAAAACGGTCATGCTTTTCCGCGGTTTTCCCGATGTGCTTGAAAAATACAGACAGCGTTTCCACTATATAATGGTGGACGAGTACCAGGACACCAACGCTTCGCAGTATCAGCTTATAAAGCTGCTTGCGGGCGGTCACGGCAATCTTTGCGCCGTGGGCGACGACGACCAGAGCATTTACGGCTGGAGAGGTGCGGATATACGAAATATCCTGAATTTTGAGGATGATTTTAAAAATACGACAGTCATAAAACTGGAGCAGAACTACCGCTCGTCCGAAAATATCCTTAATTCGGCAAATGCCGTTATCCGCCATAACAACGCGCGTAAGGCGAAAAGCCTGTGGACGGAACAAGACGGCGGCGAAAAGATAACCGTCTACCGCGCTTCGGGCGACAAGGAAGAGGCAATGTTTATCGCAAAGACCGTGATAGACGGCCATGATGCGGGCAAGCCCTACGGCGATTTTGCCGTTTTGTACAGAAACAACGCCATTTCCCGTACCATAGAAGAGGCGCTTGTAAAAGCGGGCATCCCCTACAGACTTCTTGGCGGCACACGTTTTTACGACCGCAAGGAAATAAAGGATATGCTTGCATATCTGCGCTTTATCGCAAACCCAAACGATACAATTTCTTTAAGCCGAATAATCAATGTGCCCAAACGCGGCATAGGCGATTCCACGGTGGCAAAACTGCTGGCTTACTGCGCGGAAACGGGCACTCCGCTTATGACGGCGCTTTCCATGCCCGAAATGATACCCGACATAAAGTCAAAGTCAAAATCTCTTTATGATTTTTATACATTTATAAACGAATTTACTGCGCCCGAAAAGCAGGAGAACGCAGCACAGCTTCTGAACGAGATAGTCATAAAAAGCGGCTACAGGGCGGAACTTGTGGCGGAAAATACGGAGGAGTCGCTCGGCAGGGCGGACAATATAGACGAACTTATCAGCAAGGCGGCGGAATTTACGCAGTCTGCAAGCGGGCAGACGGGTCTTGCGGGCTTTTTGGAGGAAGTTACCCTTGTTGCGGACGTGGACGGACTGGAAGAGGGCGAGGAAGCGGTCGTGCTTATGACCCTGCACAGCTCCAAGGGTCTTGAATTTGACACCGTATTTATTGCGGCATTTGAAAACGGCATTTTCCCGGGCTACAGGGCTATGCAGTCCGATACACCCACCGCCATGGAAGAGGAACGCAGGCTTTGCTATGTAGGCATAACCCGTGCAAAACGCAAACTTTACATAACCCTTTCAAAGGAGCGTATGCAGTTCGGACAGACCCAGTACAACTCCCCGTCGGACTTTCTGAAAGAACTGCCCAAGGAGCTTTTGGATATAGTCGATCCGACAAAAAGCAAGGCAAGGCAGACTTCCATAGAACCGCCGAAGCCAAGCCGACAGGCTTATGTCGGTCAGACCCGCTTTACGACAAAACCGTACTCCATGCCCGCTCCGCAGAATGCGGATGTGGTCTTTGAAGTTGGCGACAAGGTAAAGCACCTTAAATTCGGCATCGGTACCGTTAAGAATGTAACACCTGCGGGCGCCGATTACGAACTGACGATAGAGTTCCAGAATACCACAAAAAAGCTGTTTGCGAAACTTGCCAAGCTTAAAAAAGTGTGATAATTATTACTAAAAATTCGGAATTTTATTGTGCAAAGTGTAAAAAGTAAAAAAAAATCGTGTTTCAAATTGACTTTTTGCGATTTATCATTTATAATTAAACCTGTACAAATATGTTCTTTTGGGGTGTGGTATACCCAGAAGAGGGTATTAAAAAATAAAAAAGGAGGAAGTACAATTGAAAAAAACAACAAAAAGAATTGTAAGCGCTATACTTTCCGCAAGTATGCTTCTTACAAGCGTTTTTGTTAACCCTGTATATGCTGACACGGCAGTTGCCGAGAGCGCAGTTAAAGCAGCGGCAGCAGAAACGATAAGCGTTGTTATGGGTGATATTGAGAAAGTTAAAGCCGACGGCGATTTTGTTGATGGCGACGTTGTTTCAGAAAACATCAGCATCGTACTTAAGGCATCAACACCTTTTGCGGCAAAATCTGTAAATGCAACATTCAACAGTGGCGCAGCAAATGAAAAGACTTTCAGCAATGAAAACGGCATGAACGCTCTTCAGATCGGTAACGGTAACCAGAAGATTGCAGCTGATGATGTTGTTGTAGGTTACTCACCCGCAGATGACGTTGAAAAAGGCTTTAGAATCACAGTAAACAGCGCAGCAGATATTACCGTTTACGGCGCATTAAGCACATCCGGTAAACCATCCGCAAAGTTTGCTCTTATCAAAGATGACGAAAATTACCAGGTAGTTGACGTACAGGAATCTCTCAGACCTAACGGCGAGGGCACAAACTATACAGTTCCTACTCTCCATGTTGAAGAAGCAGGTGACTACTTATTCTTCATCCCCGGTAAAGTTTCGGGTCTTAATGTATTAGAAGTAGATATTACTCCTACAGGTGATGCTCCCGTTGTGGATACCACAACAACAGAAGCTACAACAGTAGAAGCTACTACAGAAGCTACAACAGTTGAGACTACAACAGAAGCTACAACAGTTGAAACTACAACAGTTGAGGCTACAACAGAAGCTACAACAGAGAACGGTGAACCCGCTCCCGCTCCTGCAGGCGGCGACAACCTTCTTGACGGTTTAACAGCTGACTATGCAGCAGGCGATACAATTGTTGACAACGACAACGTAACAATTAAAGTTCCTACATCACAGGCTAAGGGTCTTGCTCACAAGGATGACAACCCCGGTGATGCGGTAGTTGGCGATAAGGAATACCTTTCTCACTATCAGACAGGTGGTACAAACACCGAAAATACAAGCCTTGACACTACTCTTACAGGTACATTCCGCGAGGCACTTGAAATTGACGTTAAGAAAGACGGTACAATTTCTATCGACGCTAAGGTAAACGACGGTAAGGCTGCTGCTATCGTTAAGAAAGCAGATGACGGCTCTTACACAAGTCTTGCTCCTACAGCTATCGTAAACAATACAGATGCACCCGCAGCTACATTTGAAACTCTTACAGCTGATGTTAAGGCAGGCGACAAGGTATTCTTCATCGGTAAGGGTACTAACGTTCCTATCTACAGCGTAATTTTCGCTGCAGCAGGCGGCTCTACAGTTATTGAAACAACAACAGAGGCTACAACAGAAGCTGCAACAGAGACTACAACAGCCGCTGTTGAGGGCGCAGGCGAGATCAATGTTTACATTGGTCAGTCTTCAGCAGTAGTTGCTGATGACGTTAAGGATGCAGGCGTTACTCAGATCGAAGTTCCTTTCTATCTTGAAAACAGAGCAGAGGGCTTCAACAACTTTACATTCTTTGTAAACTACAATGCAGACGTACTTGAAGCTACAAAGGTTACACTCGGCGATACAGTTAAGAATGACATCGGTTTTGATGAAGACCTCTTCAACAAGCAGATCTCTTATACTGTAAAGGCTGAGAACACAGATTACACAGCAGACCAGGTTGGCAAGACAGCAGCAGCTGTTGGCCGCGTTAAGTTTGCTGCATTCAGCAAGAACGAAGACACTAACTATGTTGTAAAAGACAGCGGTCTTCTCTTCACAATGACATTTACAGTTAAGGATGCTAATGCCGGCGAAAAGGTTACTCTTGAAGACGGTGTTGCAGCTAAGACAGGCCTTGGTATCGAGCTTGTACAGGAAGGTTTCAGAGATGAACTCGGTTCTGTAAACGCTCCTATCAGCACAGGCGTATTCAACACAGTACTTATTAAGGTTACTGACGAAACAACTACAGCAGCTACAACAGAAGCTACAACAGAAGCTACTACAGTTGAAACAACAACTAAGTCTTCATCTTCTGATGACGACACAACAGAAGCTACTACAGCAGCTGCAACAGAAGCTACTACAAAGGCAGCTACAACAGCAGAGGCTACAACAGAAGCTACTACATCCAACGCTGCAACTACTACTGTTAAGCAGAGCAGCAGCTCACACAGCGGTGGCGGCGGCGGTGGAAGTTCGCACAGACTTACAACAAGCGCTAACGTAGAAAAGGATACAGAAGCAACGACAAGCAGCACAAAGACTAGCAGCGATGCTCCTGCAGGTTCCTTCTATGTTAAGGGCAGAAACGGTGCTGATGTTCTTATCACACCTCCTACAGACAGAAAGACTGTAGATGATTTCCTTGATGTACCTAAGTCTCACTGGGCTTATGACTCTGTTATGAAGCTTGCTGAACTTGGCATCGTTAACGGTTACGGCGACGGCAACTTCGGTCCTGCAGATCCTTGCAAGCGTGCTGACTTCGTAATCATGATCAACAATACTCTTGGTATCAAGGGTTCCGCAAATGTTAACTTCAGCGACGTTGCTGCTAACAAGTACTACTATAATCCTGTAGGCGTTGCTTACGAGATCGGTATTGCAAGCGGTTACGGCGATGATACATTCAAGCCTGAGAACTATTGTACAAGAGAAGAAATGATGGTACTCGTTGCTAAGACATTCGAATTCTTAGGCGAGACTGTTACAACAACAAGCCAGGATAACCTCACAAGATTTGCTGATTATGAAGAGATCTCCTGGTGGGCAGCTCCTTACACAGCATACCTTGTAGAAGAGGGTATGGTTTCCGGTACAGGCGCTAACTTCGAACCTAAGGTATACATGAACAGAGCATCTCTTGCAGTTCTTCTTGCTCAGGTATATGACAAGGTAGTTGCTATGGCAGCTGAAAGAGGCACTTCTGTTGAGGAAGTTGTAGAAGAGATCGTTGAAGATGCATCTCTTGAAGAAGCTACAGCAGAGGACATCCTCGCTAAGGCTGACGAAGTAACAGCTAAGAGAGACAAGATCGTTGAGACTATTTTCTCAAGCTTAGCTTCTGATGTACAGTCTAACTTTACATCCAGAAATACTGAGTACGATCAGTTCCTTAAGACTCTTTCCGAGGATATGAGCGAAGATGATATCGCTAAGGCTCAGATCTCCTTAAATGAGTATGACGAACTTTTCTCTGACATAATCTTCGATTATGAATAATTAAAGTTTGATACTTTAAATATAAGAGCCGCTGCTTTTGCAGCGGTTCTTTATTTGAAAAATACTGATATTTTAATTATTTTTTAAAATGCTATTGACTTATCGGCTTTATTGTGGTATAATAAAATAGTTGTGAAACAAAAGAATATAGGGGTGTGGTCAAATGGTATGACAGAGGTCTCCAAAACCTTTAGCGAGGGTTCGATTCCTTCCACCCCTGTTCCAAACGACGGAGTTTATCCGTCGTTTTTTTTGTGTGAAAAAGTAATGTTTGCTGTTTAATGGCTACATATAAATTGGAATTTGACGGGGGAGATAATGGCACGCGAAGTCGGGCTTTTAATAAAGCCCTCCACCCCTCAGTCAGCCTGCGGCTGCCAGCTCCCCTTGCAGTGGAGCTTGTGTCGGAGCGCAGGTTTCTTGAATGCTTGTGGGGCAAGATTCTCGGCTTTCGACAGCGTTGTGACTGCGGGGTGTGTTTCTTGGCTCCCCTGCAAGGGGAGCTGGCAGCCGCCATTTTATCGGCTTTTGACACCAAACTACAACGGCTGACTGAGGGGTTTGCGGACTTCGCTCGGTCATTGCCTCGCGCAGAGGGATAGAAGTCCGCTGTCCCTGCCATAAACACCCCGACAAATTCCAATTTGTTTAAGATATGGGGACGGTTCTACTGCCCACTGTCTCTCACACAACATATCCCGCCAAACAAATTTTTATATCCGTAAAAAGAACCCCGTACACACTTTAAAATCGTGTGTACGGGGTCGATCTCATTCTACCGTATATCTCATGCTTGTGCCGTCGCACTTGACCTTAAGCATTGTATTACCCGATAAATTAACATATCTGATACCATCCTTAAGCGTTACGCCCGAGCCCGAATTATTGACCACAATAATATTTTTATTATGCTGTAAAACAGCTTCTTTCAATATGTCCATAATGGCCGCGCGCTCTTTGGCACTCTTAATGCCTGTGCTGCTTAAAAGGTCCTTATCAAGACAGATAACAACTGTCTTTTTACTCATATCATTTAAATACGAACGCAGATACCGCAGCTGTTCGCTGCCGTCTGCGGTAAGTGTTCCCGTTGAGCTTGCCAGGGTCACAAACGAGATATTTCCGGCCTCTTTCGTTTCGTAGGTATTGGACCAGGCACCGTCAGCACCGAGACCGCTCTTGGCGGCAACAACAAATTCGGGACTGTTTACGCTTTCAAGACTTCCTCTCAGCGGGTCGGCAAAATCCTTAGTCATGGAGGACGAACTTCCGCCTATCACCGCACCCACATTGTCAACATAGACCGTGCCGCTTATCTCGTCCGTGGTGTTGAGCGCCTCAACACAGATTTTTTCAAGCCTTAACGGAGAAACTGCACCAGCGGGAACAGCCGCTGTCGCCTGCTTCCAATCAGCACCCGCAAGCGCTCCGTCTATCGTCAAGCCGTAGCTTTTGTCGTTCGCATCCGTCACAATGGCTTTTAAAAGACAGCCGTCACCGCCGCCTTTGTACCAGAACGAAAGGTCTCTCGTACCCGCGGGAAGTGCCACGGGCTGCCTTAACTCACAGAAAACGGACTGTGTCGTCGTTTTGTTCCCCGAAAATCCGTATTTTATCTCGATAGAACGCTTGCCGTCTATGGCTATGCCGTTTGCCTGACCTGTGCTGCCCGTTACGCCCTCGCCCGAATAGCTTGCGTAAAGACTGCGCTTGCCCTCAAAACTCATAATACTTGCGAACTGCGTACCCACAGTCACATTAAGACTTGCCGAGGCAACGCCGCTTTTTGCCGTTACTACCGCATCGCCCTGCGCCTTGCCGTAAAGCCTGCCGTTTTGCACATAAGCAATATTCTCGTCGTCAACGCTCCATTCAACGCTGCCGCTCTGCGCGGGTATTGCAAAACCGTCGCGGTTGATTATGCTTGCATTAAGCTCCGTGCTTTCGCCTATATCAAGGCTTCCGCTTCCGAGACTTACCGCAAGACTTGCCGCACCGCCAAGTACCTTGGCTTTCATAGTACCTGTTGCCGTGCCCGCAGTCGCGGTTATTATACATTCGCCCTCTTTTGCGGGGGTAAAAACATTGCCGTTCCAGGTGCCCTCCACATTTGCCGAGTAGGTCACATTCTGCGTTACGGGTGTCGGTTCAAGGTTGTTGTCAAGGCCTTTTACATAGACCGCCGAACCAAACCCGCTGAACATTATCGCATCTTCGTTGTCAAGCGAAAGTGAAAGCGAGGAAAGCCCCGTGCTTTCGCCTACACCCGACACACCAAAGGCGTTTGCGACACGGCGCTGTGCACCCTCGCTGGGGTCGTTGGCAACATAGCGCCCTGTGCCGTCCTGATTTTCAACTACCATAGTGGTCGAGCCGCCGCCGTCAAAATGTATCGCATCATAACAGCCGAGGTCGGACATTATCTCTGCCGCCTCGTAATGCGTAGCGCCTATGCTCTCGCCGCGGCCGTCTATGCAGACCACATAAATTTTTGTCTTGTCCTTATTTACACCTATCATCGTTCTGGGCTGTCTGCCGCTGATGATAAGGCCGTTTTCAACGATCTCGCCGTTTCTCAGTATCTCGCCGCCGCCCGATATGCCCAGCGCAACGGAGCTTATCTCCTTTTCGGGGCGGAAAACAAAGGTCTCGTTTTCGGAAAATCCAACTCTCTGACCAACCGAAAACTTGCCTAAATTAGCGGCTGCGGTGGATTTGTTCATCACAATGACATATCCGCCCGACTCTAACGGCGGTACCTCAACTGTTTCGCCTGCGCCGCTTATATCGACTATCGTGCCCTCGTTCACCACGATCTTTGCAAGGTCGCTTCGGTGGCTGTCGATGCCTGCCGTACTGCCTATGGTCGTTCTGTCAAAGTAAACGGGCTTGGAAAAATCCGTGTACTTGTTTTTTGCGCCCATTTCAAGATTGGCATCGCCCGCGCCGTAAAGCCCCATAGTCGATTTTACATAGTCGATAAAAGGCGTTTTGTCCGTGCCGATAAAAAAGCCCGCATAGCGGTTGGCAGAGCCGTTGTAGTAGTTCTGCGCGGCCTCCATTTTGCCGTTTCGCACTACCTGACCCATACTGCTCATAGGCGAGCCCGAGCCAAAGAAGTCCGCGTTTACGGCGGCTTTTACCTTATAGGTATCGGCATAGTCGCTTACGGTGTGCTTGCCGCCAAGTTCCGAGGCGGATTCAAGAACTTTCATGCCGACATTCTCGTCCTGCGCGTCTATCTCCACAACATAAATATCCATCCAGCCCGCTTTGTACAGGCGGGATATCTCCTTGTAGACAACGCCTTTTGTCAGCGTGCGCACATCCGCCTTTTCGTATAAAAGGTCAGTCGCTGCCGCATTGACGTTAAGGGGCGAAAGTGACATGATAAATGCTATTGCGGCACTTAAAGCCGCTTTGAATTTATTTTTCATTTTCATCTCTCCCATATTCAGATAAGAAACTTATTTTATAATACCACTAAATCGACAAAAATTCAATAAAATCGGCATTTTGTAAGAAAATCGTAATACAAAAAAGAGCCCGCATTTGCGGACTCTTTGGAAATTATCTTCTTAATTTGCCTCTTCTGAGGAAAGGCGGTATGTCGATACTGCCGTTGTCAAGCTCGGATGCCTTGGAGTGTACCTCGTCGTAGTGTGTACGCTGCTGAGGTGTGGGCTCGGGCTCAACGGGAGGAAGTTCCTCCTGTACGGGGGCGGTAAGCTCCTGCTGGGGCTCGGGCTCTTTAGCCTCTTCTATCTGCTCCATGTGCTCGATAGTCTTTGTAAAACTGGGGCGTGTGCGTGTGATAGGTGTGCCTATTACGCTGCCTTTGTCAATAAGACCCGTTGCAACAATGGTAACAACAACGTCGTCGCCAAGTTCCTCGTTAACGGATGTACCGAAGATAGTTTCAACATCGGGATCGAGTGAGGATGAAACCATTTCTGCGGCTTCAGCAGCTTCAAGGATAGGCAGGTTGGAGCTTGAAGAGAAGTTGATAAGAACGCTCTTTGCACCGACAATGCTTGTTTCAAGCAGCGGAGAGTTGATAGCTGCCTGAACAGCGCCCTCTGCTGTGTTTGCACGGCCTACGCCAAAGTGTGCAAGACCCTTGTCGCGCATTACCGTACATACATCGGCGAAGTCCACATTTATCATACCGGGTTTTGTTATCAAGTCGGAAATACCCGTAACACCCTGGTATAAAACGTCATCTGCCATTTTGAATGCCTGTATCATTGTAGTTGTCTTGTCTGCTATTTCAAGAAGTTTCTGATTGGGAATAACGATAAGCGTATCCACATTTTCTTTCAGCTTTTCGATACCGTCGATACCGTTATTCATGCGCTTTTTGCCCTCGAAATTGAAAGGCTTTGTAACAACGGCAACGGTAAGTATACCCATGTCATGCGCCATTTTTGCGATAGCGGGTGCTGCGCCCGTACCCGTGCCGCCGCCCATGCCTGCGGTGATGAATGCCATATCCACACCCTCAAGTACAGACTTTATCTCGTCACGGGATTCTTCAGCGGCCTTTTCGCCGATCTCGGGGCGGCCGCCTGCACCAAGTCCCTTTGTAAGCTGTGTGCCTATGGTTATCTTTCTGTGAGCGTTTGAATTATTCAGCGCCATTGCATCCGTGTTTACGGCCACAAAGTCTATACCATCCACATTTTCGTCAAGCATACGGTTTACGGCATTGCCGCCGCCTCCGCCGACACCCAAAACGATGATTTTGGCCTGATTGTCAAATAAGCCGTTGTTTTCGTCAATTAATTCGATCAATTTTGTTTCCTCCTGCGTTTTTTTACTTCTGTTCTATATACTGACCGCGGTATGCAAAATACACCCCGCGTGGATAAATCTCCATACTCTTATTGATTATACTACAAAAATGAGAACTTTTCAATATATTTCAAAGGAAATTTAAAAAAAGTTAATAATTTCAGAGGTGCTATTTAGCTTGTATAGGTAAAAGTCGGATTTTCAAGCGTCAGATCGAGAGTGCCGGGGACACTTGTATCCAGCGTTTTAAGTATCTCTATAAGCGTGAGTATGCGGTTTGTGGAGCCGTCGTTTCTGCCGTAGATGACCTGTACGCTGCCGCAGTAAAAGCGGATGTCGCGCGGGTCGCTTATATCGACTTTAAGCACATTGTTTATAAGCTGATACTTGCTGAAAAGCTCCGACAGTTCTATAAGCGAGTCAAAGGCCTCGGGATTGTCGGTTTTAAGCGGTTCACCCAGGGTGAATGAGTCGAATTTAAGACCCATTATAACGGGGGCGGGGTAGGTTATTTCGTTTTTTACGTCTATTACAAGGCCGTTGTCGCTAAGACAGAGATAACTGCCCGTATACTCCACGTAACCCCTTATTTTGCGTTCCGTTACGCGTATTTCTATCGTGCGCGGAAAATGCTTTATCACGCGCGCTTCCTGTATATAATTGTTTTGTTCAAGCGCTTTTTTTGTCTTGTGTTTATTGTAGGCAAAAATATTGGTGCTGTTTTTCTTTGCGACGGCGGTTATCGTATCGGCCGAAACAAGCTCGTTGCCCGTGACCTGTATGTCTGTTACGTTAAAAACAGGCAAAAACAGCAGCAAAAGTATGGTAAGCACGATGCACATACCCAAAAGCGCAATAAGTGTGCCCGATTTTTTCATATTTATGTCCTTTCTTTATGAATACTTTCCTATAATATATAATAAAACCAAAACGACTGCCTTGTCAAGTAAAATACTGCATTTTTACACCGATAAGCGACATCTTTTTACATATATCCTCATAACCGCGCAGAATATAGCCGCCGTTTTCTATCACAGCGCCGTTTTTTGCCGCAAGCGCCGCAAGTATGAGCGCAGCCCCGCAGCGCAGGTCAAAGGCTTTTACGGTCCTGCTTTCAAGCCGCCTGTTTATGCCGTGTACAAGAAATTCGCGCGGGCTTTTTTGCTCAATATCCGCACCCATTTTGTTAAGCTGGGGTATATGGGCGCAGCGGGTCTCAAAAATGTTTTCCTTTATAAGACAGTCGCCGCATTTTACGGCAGCAAGGGCGGTCAGCTGCGGCTGCATATCGGTCGGGAAAAGCGGGTAGGGCGCAGTTTCGACAAAATCGGGGTTATAGAGCTTTTCGGGCGAATCTATATACATACCCGTTTCGGTTTGGCGAACCACGGCGCCCATTTGGGTCAGAATATCCGCAAAGGGGCGTATATGCTCGTATACGGCGTTTTTTAAAAACAGTTCCCCGCCCGTTACGGCGGCAGCGGCAAGGTAAGTGCCCGCTTCTATCCTGTCGGGCATGATGCGGTGGACGGCATTGCCTAAAAGTGCGTTTTTGCCGTTTATTTCGATCTCTTTACCGAAACGGATATCTGCGCCCGCAAAGTTCAGAAAACTGCACAGGTCTTGTATTTCGGGCTCTTGTGCGGGGCTTTTGATGACGGTTCTGCCGTCGGCACAGACTCCCGCCATTACTGCCGTTTCGGTCGCTCCCACGCTTGGGAACGGAAGAGTTATATCCGCGCCTTTGAGACAGTCGGCTTTTGCTGTGATGCTCCCGTTGTTGTATGTTATTTCTGCACCCATTTTTGCAAGAATATCAAGGTGTATATCAATGGGGCGCGCGCCAAGACGGCAGCCGCCCGGGGCACACATTCTGACATAGCCGAAACGGCATAAAAACGGCGCGGCAAACAGCACGGAAGACCGCATGGCGCCACATAACTCCCGCGGTATCTCGGCGTTCCCGTCCGTGTCTTTTCTTATTTTAAAAGTCCTGTCTCTTGTACATTCAAATCCCGCTGTTTTAAGTATCTTTGCCGCCGCCTCCGTGTCCGAAAGCACGGGACAGCGGCAAAGCTTTGCACTTCTGCACAGCATACTTGCCGCCATTATCGGCAAGGCCGCATTTTTCGCGCCGCTTATCACGACTTCGCCGCTTACGGGCATTTTAAGCCCGTCTATAACAAAATATCCCATCTGCTCACCTCCGGGGTTGTTTTACTGGGTTTAGGGTAAATTGGAAGTTGTCGGGGTGTTGATGGCAGGGACAGCGGACTTCTATCCCTCTGCGCGAGGCAATGACCGAGCGAAGTCCGCAAACCCCTCAGTCAGCCGTTGTAGTTTGGTGTCAAAAGCCGATAAAATGGCGGCTGCCAGCTCCCCCTCCCGGGCGGAGCCCTCCGGGCGTGAGCCTT
>JAEEGL012704452.1_pt1 | contig 14159 bp, 12 predicted proteins | sample 9134231 | NCBI WGS metagenome assembly JAEEGL01 (sample SAMN16246548, study PRJNA631951) | gut metagenome | biome: gut microbiome; feature: rumen; material: fiber-attached | host: Bos | place: Iran: Karaj | collected 2018-10 | reverse complement strand
GAAATATGCATGAAACTTACCGGCTGGCGCGTACGCAGCTATCCACTCGAAATCTATGCCGATGACCGACTTATCTGGAGTGGTGAGACAGCGAAGAGTCTTGGCTACATACACCTTACGATACCACCTGTGAGCACACAGACCGTCACTCTCCGACTGAAAGGCAGCAGCCATGACGAGGATGCGTTCGGCGGTATTGTGGAAGTAGCTGAGCCAGCCGCCGGCGAACTCGACCTCTTCAAGGCCAAGAACGGGAATGAAACCAATCAAGAACTGCGCATTGTGGAGATAGAATTCAAAGAGAAAGTAGGGTGCAGACCGTGAAAAGCAAAAATATAGAATATTCTGTGCCATTCTAAAAGCTTTATCGGATATTTTGACTATTTTTGCAGTTCGAAAAAGAAAGAACAATGCCAGCATTCTCCCCAACCATTACCCCCCGAAGCGACACCTTGGTGCTTCGCATCGGGACGAGCGAGATACTCATGGTGCTGCCTTACGGCGACCGCATCACAGCTTCCGAGTCGGCCACTTTTGTACGCAAGAGCGGCATGTCGGCCACGGCCAACCTGCGCGAGGCTTTCAAGACCTGTCCATTGCTTCAACAACCCTTCTCAGGCATACAGGTGCTGGCGGACGCCCCCACCATGCTTGTTCCCGAGGAGGAGTTTCGTGATGGCGAGAGTCAGGCCCTTTTCGACCATGTGTACAAAGGATTCGAATACTATCAGAAGGCCAGCAGCGAGTTGCCCGAACTGCACAGCACTGTGGTATATGCCATAGAGAAAGACATTCTCACCGTTATCGGCGACCACAGCGAACACTACCAAATACTACCCACCAGCCTGCCGGTATGGAGGTATATGCACCGTCATGAGCAGGGTAAGAACCGCCGCAAGCTTTTCGCTTACTTCCACGATGAGAAGATTGACGTGTTTTCGTTCAGCCACAACCGTTTTATCTTCGCCAACACCTTCAAGGTGGACAATGAGCATGACGCTCTCTACTTCATTCTCTATACCTGGAGCCAGATGAAACTGGACAGTGAGAAAGACGAATTGCACATGATAGGCGACGTGCTGAACCGCCGTTGGCTGAGCGAGCGCATCAATCAATACCTGCGCCGTCCTTTCTTCGACAGCATTGAGCCGTTGGCCGGCAAGATGGCTGCCTCATGCAAACCCCTGCCAGCCGACGTACAGGCACTGGCCGACCTCTAACATGACCATTGAGCCCAGGAACTCTCACTAACAGCAAAGCCATGAGAATCATCACAGGCCGTTACAAAGGCCGCCATTTCGACATCCCCCGCAACTTCAAGGCCCGTCCCACCACCGACTTTGCCAAGGAGAACCTTTTCAATGTGCTCAATGGTTACCTTGACCTTGAAGGAGCCACCGCACTTGACCTCTTTTCCGGCACGGGCAGCATCACCCTCGAGTTGCTCTCTAGAGGCTGCTCAAAGGTAATCAGCGTTGAGGCCGACCGTGACCACCATGCTTTCATTAAACAATGTCTCAAGAAAATAGGCAATGACGACTGCGTTGCCATACGCGGCGACGTGTTCCGTTTTCTGAGGAGCTGTCATCAGCAGTTCGATTTTATCTTCGCCGACCCACCCTACGCATTGGAACGGTTGCCAGAGATTCCCAGTTTGATACTCGACAATAATCTGCTCCTGCCCGGCGGCGTGTTCGTATTTGAACATGGCAAGAACAACGATTTCTCGCATCTGCCCCAGTTTGTGGGGCACCGTGAGTATGGAAGCGTAAATTTCAGTCTGTTTTTGGCTGGAGAGCCGTCAAGCGAGTCAGGCTCAGAGCAAGGGGGAGAAGAGTCTTGCCACCGAGCCGATGATACGGCTGAAGAATGAGGAGTCGTCCAACATTTCATCATCAGACACACAGCTAGTGATGTCGTCCTCGAAAATTTTTCTCATACGTATGGTCAACTCCTCATCATAGAAGAAGACATTGGCCTCGAAATTGTTTTCAAAGCTTCTGAAATCGACATTGGTGGAGCCGCAACTGCATATTTTGTCGTCCACCACTAAAAGCTTGGAATGATTGAAGCCCTTCTTATAATAATAAATCCTGACACCAGCCTCAGCCGCCTCGTTCACGAACGACTTGCCCGCCAAGCCCACCAGCCAGGAATCCGTTTCATAAGGCACCATCAGCCTTACGTCGACCCCAGCCTGGGCACTGGTCTGCAGGGCAGTGAGCACAGGTTCTGTAGGCAGGAAATAGGGTGTCTCAATATAAACATATCGTTGAGCCTGCAGAATGACCTTCATGTACCCCTGCATCATCTCAGGCCATGGACTTAACGGGCTGCTCGTCACCACCTGCGAGATGCAGTTGTTGTCTATCAGCTGAAGGTCAGAAGGATAGTATTTTTTGTTGCTTATGAGCGTGCCGTCAACGAAGTACCAGTCGACAAGGAAGGCACACTGCAGTCCATATACCCCACTGCCTTTGATTCTGAGATGGGTGTCACGCCAAGGAGTCCCGTTTTGTCCTTTCACATATCGCTGGGCGATATTCATACCGCCGATGAATCCTATCAATCCGTCGACCACACAAATCTTTCGATGGTTGCGGTAGTTGATACGCCTTGTGAAGGCAGGAAACCTCACTGGCATGAAGATGTGCGTGTCGACACCTTCATCTCTCATCCGCTCAAAGAAATCATCAGACACTTTCCAGTTGCCCACAGCATCGTAGATGACCCTTACCTCAACACCCTGGCGAGCCTTCTCTATGAGAGCGTCCGCCACAAGATGTCCCAAAGGGTCATCCTCGAAGATATATGTAGTGATATGAATATGCGAATTGGCCTGACTGATGGCTGCCAACAGGGCAGGAAAGAACTCATAGCCATTGGTGTAGACATCCACTTCATTGTTTCTGAAAGGCAGAGCATAATTCTGGTTGAAGAACAGCCGGGTCAGGATTTGAGAGTCGTCGGGCACATTAAGGTCTTTCTGCTCCACATAGCTCAGCATGGAGCGGCGTGACAGTTGGTCGAGACCTTTCTTGCTGATGATACGTTTCTTGCGAATGTTCTCACCAAAGAAGAAATAGATGATGATACCCACATAAGGCAGGAATGACAGCACCAACAACCAAGCCAAAGTAGTTGCAGGTGATCGGTTGTCCATCAAGAGGTGAATGGCCACCAGCAGAGCCAGCACCATGTTCAACATCGACAATATGCCAAACCAATCGAACATATCCAGTTCTAATCTTTCTTTTCCAAACGTTGAATGTATGCCAGTTCGTTGATAGCGAAATCGCGGTTGGCCGGATCTTCAAGCATGGTATTAAGTAATGCCTTGGCCTCTTCCATGCGTCCATGCTCCACCAAGAGATAGGCTTTGCGTCTGTTAAGGAAAGCCACGAATGCAAGCAGGAAAGCCTCCGGCTCATCTTCGTCGCGCAGGCGTTCACTCATTTTCCCGAGAAGATCATCCACCAGATTGAGTGCCCTGAAATCGCCCATATTCACCATCACGTTGACATACTCCTCGGTGTATTTCACCCGATGCAGTTGCTCGATAATCTCAAGGTAATATTGAGCTCTTGTGTACTGATGCAGCTCGCTGTAACAGAAACCGACCATATAGCCCACCTCGAAGAAAGCATCACGGAACTGTGACGACAGGTGTTCATAAGCGTCCTGCAGTTGCCAATAAGCATTCTCCAGATAGAGCAAAGCCTCATAATAGCGTCCTGAGACAAACAGTTTGTGTCCTTTGTACAAGGTTTCGGCCATCTTAGGATTGTCGACGAACCATATCAGTCTCTGTTCTTCACTGAGCGAATCGACATCACCTTTCTCCATCTTGTCGGCGGCATCCTGCCACATGTAGTTGAACTCATCTGTCCACTGTTTCACCGACACCCTGTCCATGGCCATGAGCACGCTGAGGGGAAGTAGCCCAGACTGGTGCTGAGGTTTTTCTTTAGCGAGTGGTGTGTGGCAAGTGGTGACGCGGAACCAGACCGTATGCTTGTCATCACCTTCAAAGCTAAGCTGCAGTGTCAACCACTGTTCTATGCCCGGCAAGGCAGGATTGATATAAACAAGACTGAGCACGGCTCGTTTCCTTGGTGGTCTGTTTTCGGGGCAGATAGCCTTGGCCAAGTCGAAATCAAGAATATTCTCCTGCCATTCTTCCGAAGCATCATCAGCAAAGAGATTCAAGGAAACAGGAGTCACATCGGTAAGTGACAGTGCCTTATCAAGAAACTGCCCCAAAGATATCCGGCCAGTGCTGTTGGTTCTCCATTCGCCTGTGGGCTGCCGCCGCATTTCCTGCTGTCTGAGCAAGAACATTTCGCGGTCGAACTCTTTATTCGAGGCCTCCAGGTCATCGGTCTTGTTTTTCTTCTGTTCCTCGAGAAGCGACTCAAATTTTCTCACAAAGGCAGTATGCCATTGGAAAGCGTCGGTCATGTTTCTCACCATTATGGCCTGTGCGCTCGACTCCTCAAGATACAGCGATGTGACGATATGCAAGTCTATCTCCGATTTTTCCTCGTTGATGGAATAGATAACCTTGGTAAGGTCGGTATTGATATTGGTCTGATTGCACAGCGAACGTATCAGGTTCAGATTCTCCATTGAAGTGGAGAAAAACACCGGGTACGTGAGGTTTACATAAGGAGACGACTCGTTAAAGTAGAGTCGGAAATTGCCACTCTGAAACACGAAATCGAGCATCTGGTTCGAACCAGTGCCCTTCCACTCACCTTGGCAATTGAGGTTCTTCAACACCTTTTCGACAAGAGCCTTCATCTGTTGCACATGTTCTTTGCCAACAGGGAGAAAATTAGCCTCTCTACCGGGAGTGGTATTCTTTTTCTTTCGGAAAAAATCAATCATAACAAAAACGTTTTTCAGTTGATGCGTCCAAGTCTTTTGGCAAATTCTGTTCTAAGTTGCAGGCATCTCATATATTTCGACTGCAGAACGGCTTGTTGTTCTATATCCTTGGTGGTGAGCAGGGCGTTCTTCAACTGTTTTAGTTGTTGATTCACATACTCCAATCTGAAATCGCTCAGCATGTGCTGTATGTGATTTGCTATCTGCTCGTAAGTGGGATTGAGCTTCAGACTCTCCGACACATGCACCTGGTCTGTAGCCATTTGTGTGCCCAGTTTACTTACCTCCACATCAGGATGAAGGGAAAAATAGCGTGAAGCTACAAAGTCAGTATCATGAACATGTGCCACAGCCTCTTCAAGTATCTGCCGGCACAAAGGATTGTTAAGCTGCAACCCGTCTAAGTTCAAATCATAGTTCACGAATTCAGCGAGTGTCAGGTCGGCCACCCTTCCGTCTTCGAGTTCCACATCGTAGAAAATCACCAATTCGCCATGACGCACCACTTCCTGCACTATCATATACTCTAACTGGCTGATGGCAGGAACATTGTCGGTAAAAGGTTGATGCAAATTTCCAGCCTTGTCAGCTGGAGGCGCTAATGCCGCTTCGGCCTGTTTCTGACGCTCTTGGCGCTGCAAATCGCGGTATTCCTGTTCTTTGTCCTGCCGGATAAAGCGGTTCATCTGACTTATCAACGTCTTCTCAGCTATGCCTATGCGCTGTGAGCAGTCTTTTATGAAAGTAGCCCTCTTGATAGGGTCACTGATGACAGAGATACTCTTTACAATACTGTTGATCGCCTCAGAACGCTTCACTGGGTCTGTCACACCTTGCAGCATGACATTGGTCTTGAACTCCATGAAGTCGGTCTGGTGTTCTTCGATATAAGTTCTGAAGTCGGCAGCGGTATGGTTGCGGGCAAAACTGTCAGGGTCTTCCTGGTCGGGCAGCAGCAGCACCCTTACGTTCATTCCCTCGGCCAGCAACATGTCGGTACCTCTCATCGCAGCATGGATACCCGCCTCGTCGCCATCGTAGAGCAGCACGATGTTAGAAGTGAAGCGGTGCAGTAGTCTTATCTGGTGCACGCTGAGCGCTGTGCCCGAATTGGCCACCACATTCTCTATACCACATTGGTGCATGCTGATGACATCGGTGTAGCCCTCCACCATGTACACACAATCGAATTTGGCGATGGCCTTTTTTGCCTGAAAGATACCATAGAGCTCATGATCCTTGTGATATACGGGAGAATCGGGCGAGTTGACATATTTCTGGCTCACTCCCTTGGTTCTCGAATCAAGCAATCGGCCACCGAAAGCCACCACTTTGCCGCTAACGGTAAACCAGGGAAAGATGACCCTTCCGGCGAACCTGTCGTAGAGTTCACCGTTCTCACGCTGCCCGCACAGACCGCTTGCTATGAGATACTCAGCCTTGTAGCCCTTATTGATGGCAGCCCTTGGCAAGGCATCGCGCTGCACGGGTGCGAATCCAAGGCGGAAACGCTGAATCACATCATCTCTGAAACCGCGTTTTCTCCAATACTGCATGCCTATTGCCACACCATCGCTGTCTTCGTGCAGGATGTGCTCATAATAGTCGGCAGCCCATTCATTCACAATAAGCACACTCTCACGCTCGCTCTGCTGCTTTTTCTCCTCATTGGAGAGTTCACGCTCCTTGATTTCAATATTGTATTTGCGCGCCAGCCACTTCAGCGCCTCCACATAAGTCATCTGCTCATGTTCCATCACAAAGTTCACCGCATTGCCGGCCTTTCCACAGGCAAAGCATTTATAAACACCTCTGGAAGGAGACACTGAGAACGAAGGTGTGCGGTCATCATGGAAAGGGCACAGTCCTTTATAGCTTGTGCCACGTTTTTGCAGCGACACAAACTCTGACACCACCTCCACGATGTCGGCAGTGTCGATGATACGGTCTATAGTAGCTCTGTCTATCATTTCAACAATACAAAATTACGGATATTAGGTCACAATGCCATAAAAATCAAAAAAAAAGTGTAGAAAAGGCTTTTTCAACTTTCCATTATTGCACAAAAAAGGCAAAATGTGCACAATGAAGTCCGATTTGTGCAAATTAGCGTTGATTATTTTGTCAAGCACTGAAAAAAGTGTACCTTTGCACCGCTTTTGGTAAAAGTGATGGCGACATCGCTTTTGTTTGTAGTGATATACATTTTATTTTTATAATATCATTTCTATGAGTTTGAACATTGTTGTACTTGCCAAGCAAGTACCCGACACCAGAAATGTGGGCAAGGATGCCATGACCGCCGAAGGTACTGTCAACCGCGCCGCATTGCCCGCCATCTTCAATCCCGAAGATCTGAATGCATTGGAGCAGGCCCTCCGTCTGAAAGAACAGCATCCTGGTTCTACCGTGGGTGTGCTCACTATGGGTCCTCCACGTGCTGGTGAGATTATCCGCCAAGGTCTGTACCGCGGTGCCGACACCGGATGGTTGCTTACCGACCGTCTGTTTGCAGGTGCTGACACACTGGCCACTTCGTATGCCCTTGCCACCGCCATCAAGAAGATTGGTGATGTGGACATCGTGATTGGCGGTCGTCAGGCTATCGACGGCGACACCGCCCAAGTGGGTCCCCAAGTGGCCCAGAAATTAGGCCTGAACCAGGTGACCTACGCCGAGGAAATATTGAAAGTGGAAGATGGCAAGGCCCTTATCCGCCGTCACATTGATGGTGGTGTGGAAACTGTCGAAGCGCCGCTTCCCGTAGTGATAACCGTGAATGGAAGCGCGGCACCCTGCCGTCCCTGCAACGCCAAGTTGGTGATGAAATACAAACGTGCCACCTGCCCCATGGAGCGTCCCGCCGAGGGCACAGCCTACGACTATCTGTACGAAGAGCGTCCCTACCTTACACTGAACCAGTGGAGTGTGGCCGATGTAGACGGTGATGCCAACCAGTGTGGTCTTGCCGGCTCTCCCACCAAGGTGAAAGCTGTGAAGAACATCGTGTTCCAGGCTAAGGAGTCGAAGACTTTGACGGCTTCTGATGCTGACATAGAAGGTATGATCAAAGAATTGTTGGAAGAAAAGATTATTGGCTAACATCATATGAACAACGTTTTTGTATATTGCGAGATAGAAGGCACAACCGTTCAGGAGGTTTCTCAAGAGTTGTTGACCAAGGGCCGCAAGTTGGCCAATCAATTGAATGTTGAGCTTCATGCTGTAGTGATTGGTACCGGCATCAAAGACAAGGTAGAGGAGCAGATTCTGCCCTACGGAGTAGACAAACTCTTCGTCTTCGACGGCGAGGGCCTGTTCCCTTACACCTCGGCTCCCCACACCGACATCATGGTGAACCTCTTCACCGAGGAGAAGCCCCAGATTTGCCTCATGGGTGCTACCGTGATAGGCCGCGACTTGGGTCCGCGTGTGAGCTCATCGCTCACCAGCGGTCTTACTGCCGACTGCACACAGTTGGAAATCGGCGAATATGACGAGAAGAAGACAGGCAAGCACTATGACAACCTGCTCTACCAGATACGTCCTGCTTTCGGCGGCAACATCGTGGCCACCATCGTGAATCCCGACCATCGTCCTCAGATGGCCACCGTGCGCAGCGGTGTCATGCAGAAAGCTGTCTATGAGGGAACCTGCCGCAAAGAGGTGGTTTATCCTGAGGTATCCAAGTATGTTTCTCCCGAGGCTTTCGTCGTGAAGGTGCTCGATCATCATGTTGAGGCAGCCAAGCACAACCTGAAAGGTGCTCCCATCGTGGTGGCCGGTGGCTACGGCATGGGCTCAAAAGAAGGTTTCGACATGCTTTTCGACCTGGCCAAAGTGCTTCACGGTGAGGTAGGTGCCAGCCGTGCCGCTGTCGACGCCGGTTTCTGCGACCATGACCGTCAGATTGGCCAAACGGGTGTGACCGTTCATCCCAAGGTGTACATTGCCTGTGGTATCTCCGGACAAATCCAGCACATCGCCGGTATGCAGGACTCTGGTATCATCATCTCAGTGAACAACGATCCTGACGCTCCTATCAACAAGATAGCCGACTACGTGATTATCGGTACTGTGGAGGAAGTTGTTCCCAAGTTGATTAAGTACTACAAGCAGAACTCGAAATAGAATGAAAGTGTTAGACATTCTTCTCATTATTTGCGCCATAGTATTGCTTGCCATCAGCTATTACGTATACAGTTTGGGTAATGCTGAATTAGGTGCTTTAGTGTCATTCTGTGCAGTTGTGTGTGGAGTAACTTTCGGAGCAAGATGGGGAGAAAGACTACATAAAAAGAATCAAGAAAACAAGTAATTATGGCAAACTATTATAGTGACCACCCTGAGATAGCGTTCCATCTTGACCATCCACTGATGAAGCGCATTGTAGACCTCAAAGAGAAGGACTACGCCGATGCCAAAGAGCATGCCGATGCTCCCGTTGACTACGAGGATGCCATCGAGAACTACAAACAGATACTTGAGATAACGGGCGACGTGGCCGCCAACATCATTGAGCCCAACTCAGAGAGTGTAGACCTTGAGGGTCCGCATCTGGAGAACGGCCGCATGATTTATGCCTCAAAGACCGTTGAGAACCTCGATGCCACCCGCAAGGCAGGCCTATGGGGCGTTTCGATGCCCCGTCGTTATGGTGGTCTGAACCTTCCCAACGTGACCTTCTCCATGCTGAGCGAAGTCATTTCCGCCGCCGATGCCGGTTTCCAGAACATTTGGAGCCTTCAGAGCTGTATAGACACCCTCTATGAGTTTGGCGACGAGGAGCAACGTCAGAAATTTATTCCCCGTGTGTGTGCCGGCGAGACCATGTCGATGGACCTCACCGAGCCCGATGCCGGCAGCGACCTGCAGCGTGTGATGCTGAAAGCCACCTACGATGAGAAAGAAGGATGCTGGCGCCTGAACGGAGTGAAGCGTTTCATCACCAATGGCGACAGCGACATCCATCTCGTGCTCGCCCGCTCAGAAGAGGGGACGAAGGACGGCCGCGGTCTCTCCATGTTCATCTACGACAAGAATCAGGGCGGCGTCAACGTGCGCCACATAGAGCACAAGCTCGGTATCCACGGCAGCCCCACCTGCGAGCTGACTTACAAGAATGCCAAGGCTGAGCTTTGCGGCAGCACACGTCTGGGTCTGATTAAATATGTGATGGCCCTGATGAACGGTGCCCGCCTCGGAATTGCCGCCCAAAGCGTGGGCGTGGAGCAGGAAGCCTACAATGAGGGACTGAAATATGCCCGTGAGCGTGCCCAGTTCGGTCAGAAGATTATCAACTTCCCCGCCGTCTACGACATGCTCTCCCGCATGAAGGCCAAGCTCGATGCCGGCCGCTCACTGCTTTATCAGACAGCCCGTTATGTCGATATCTACAAATGTCTCGAGGATATACAGCGTGACCGCAAGCTCACAGCCGAAGAGCGTCAGGAGCTGAAGCGCTACACCCGTCTGGCCGATGCCTTCACCCCGCTGGCCAAAGGCATGAACTCAGAGTATGCCAACCAGAATGCCTACGATGCCATCAGCATCCACGGCGGTTCGGGTTTCATCATGGAGTACAAGAGCCAGCGCCTGTTCCGCGATGCCCGCATCTTCAGCATCTACGAAGGTACCACCCAGCTTCAAGTGGTGGCCGCCATCCGCTATATCACCAACGGCACCTACCTCAACATCATCAAAGAGATGCTGGCAGAGGAAGTCTCCCCCGAGATGCAGTCTCTCAAATCCCGTGTCGAGACATTGGTGGCCCAGTATGAAGAGGCTTTGGCTATGGTGAAGGAAGCCGGTAATCAAGAGATGCAAGACTTCCTGGCCCGCCGTCTTTATGAGATGACCGGCAACATCGTGATGTCGCTGCTCATCCTGCTCGATGCCACCCGTGCTCCCGAGCTCTTCGCCAAGAGTGCCAATGTGTACGTACGCCATGCCGAGGCAGAGTGTGCCGCCCACTTCGCATTCGTGAAGAACTACAAGGCTGAGGACCTTGACTCCTATCGTCAGGAATAACTAAAAGGCAACACTCAGATTTAGATTGAATCTGCATAAGAACCGGCCATTGGATATGCCCAAAATGACATTTTCCAATGGCCGGATTCTTTTTGCTTATCCACAGTCACCCCATAGGGTATGGTCGGTAAGTTCTGCTACAGAAAGTATGATTGGATGTGCATGAACCTTACTCTGTTTCCACCACCCAGGGAGAACCCTTGTCGATACGCACCGCACATTGTCCCGGCTGCAAGTCGGGAGCGTCTTGGATTGTCGGGTCGAGTGCTATCAGTTCTTCCACCGAAAGAGCATCCAGGTCATCGTCACCGGGCTCACTATCGCCCAACGCCACCCAATCTTCCTCATCGTCAAGACTGAGCACCATGACACATTCCTTCCCCTCCATGATGGCCCGAGTGGTAATAATGGGCAACCAACCGTCAACTTCTTTTATTTTCATACTTATTTCGTTTTTTCAAGCAATACTTATCGGCACATGGCCGCACAAATCTTATCCTGGAAGGCACGTGCATCGGAGGCCCGTTGCTGTCCCTGACAGAATATGGCAAAACACAATTGATGACCATTGGCGGCACGACAGTAACCAGCCAACGTGCTCACCCCGGTGACAGTGCCCGTCTTGGCATGCACATTGCCATGCTCACGTCCCTTCTTCATCCGGTTCTGCAAGGTACCGTCGCGTCCGGCAATGGGCAACGACTGGTAAAAGTAGGAATAAAATGAAGGATGATTGTAGGCATATCTCAGGAAAGCCACCACAATTTCGGGGGTGAGAAAATCGTAGGGAGACAGTCCGCTTCCATCTGCTATCGAATAGGGAGCCGCATTGTAGCCCATGCGCTGTATGAGCTGTTTCACAGCCCTCTCCCCATCAGCGGCCTTTACAGGCATGGAATGTGTGCCAGCCGCCACATGATAGAACATCGACTCGGCATAGAGATTGTCGCTTTCCTTCATCATGCGTTCCAGCACAAGAAGAATTGGTGTGGACACATCCGCCACTTCGACAGCGCCCTGAGGACACCTGCCTTGTCCCAATGCCACATCAAGAGTAAAGCCACGACTGGCCAGCACCGTGCGAAATTCCTGCACGAACCGGTCTTTCTTGTCGACGAGCAAGGGCGACAGTGTAGGATTGGGGTCGTCCCAACACCATCCACTGCCCAGCATGAGCGTGTCTTTCATCGACTTGTCGGCAAGTATTTTCCCCTCTATGCACCTGATGCCCGCCTTGTGAAGGCTGTCGGCCAGTCCGACAAGCGTGGAGCGAGTCAACGTGGGGTCGAACCCACCCACGCAGTAAAGGTTGCCATGGAGTGTGTCACCCTGCACGGTGCCCGTGTAACGCAGATAAGTATGGTACTTGTAATCAGTGCCCAACATATCGAGGGCAGTGACAGAGGTGATTACCTTCTCCACCGAGGCGGGACGCATACGGTAGCGCTCATTCCAACGGTAGAGAGGGCGCTGCTCGGTAAGGTCGTAGACCATCATACCTAATTGCACAGTTTGCAACAAAGGGTCATCCGTCACTCGGTCCAGACGCGGACGGAGCCAGTTTTCAGTGCTTTCAGGTATTTCCAACAAAAACACCGAATCGGAAACAGAGAATTCATTTCTGAAATCATCTTGGGCTAAAAGGGACAAGGGTATCAGCCATGCCCATAAAAAAAATATAGTATGTCTCATTCTGGTTTCTGTAATTGCATCTTCTCCACCTCCCACAGAAAGGCACCCTCATTCTCAGGCATCACCACCACATAATGATGATGGCCATACTCTAAAAGCACATAGTCAATGAGTCCGAAAAAACGGCTGCACTTTTGCATGCGCCATATATCCCCCACCCTGATGCGCCGTGTCCGGGAGAAACGGCCCCTATAAATTACGAGCCATCCATCTTTTGTCAGGGTATAGGTAGTGTGAATGATACGTTCCACCTGCACTACTGTGAGGGCAACTGCCACCACACCCAACAACACACTCATGCCCTGCCGCTGCCAAAACAGGAAAAGGGCGGCAAAACCCGTGATAAACGTGCCTAAAAAGGCATGCCATGTGATTCTACTGTGGAAAAGACGGTTCATAGGCTGCAAAATTACGAAAAATCGAGAGCAATATGAAGAAAATAGACATTATTTTCTTTCTATTGCCGAGATGGAGAAATTTCGACAAATGTCAAAATTACGAAAAATCGAGAGCAATATGAAGAAAATAGACATTTTTCTTTTAACTAACCATAGATGCTATAGAAACCTTATAGTTTCCTCAGAATGGGAAAAAAAGTCAATAAATTTCATCCTTATAGTTTTTTTTATTACTTTTGTATCATATTACTAACCAAACCTTATGTCATGAAGAAACTCTTTTTTGCCATTCTGTCGTGCTTTGTAGCCACTATAGCCATGGCACAGACACAAAAACTGCGTGTGTCATCGCCCGACGGACTCCTCACCATTACAGTGAATACAACAAGGACACTTACCTGGAGCATCAGCCATGACGGCGAAACCGTGCTCAATCCCTCAGAGATAGGTTTGTACTGCCAAGCAGGCAAGCAAACGTATGAGTTAGGGCCGCTTACTGCGAAAGATGAGAAGCGCATCAAAGTGACACGCTCCTCCAGCAATTTTTCTTTCGACACCCCTCTCTACAAGAAGAACAAGGTGGACGACCATTACAATGCGCTCACCTTAGATATTGGAAAATTTTCTGTGCAGTTCCGTGCATACGATGATGGTGCCGCCTACCGCATCATGACCCAGATAGGCAAGCCCTTCAATGTGATCAGTGAGAAGTCGGTCTACCAGTTCGCCGCCGACTATCCCGCCTTCATTCCCTATGTGAACGACAACCGATCGGGCGAGCGCTGGTGTTACTCGTTTGAGAGTTTCTACGACGAGGCACCTCTTTCGAAGATGTATGCCGACTCACTCGCCATCACACCTCTGGCCGTATGCCTGCCCCATGGCAAAAAAGCTGTGGTGATGGACGCCGGTGTGGAAGACTATCCCGGCATGATGCTGCTGAAAGGCAAAGGCAACAGTCTGTGCGCCGACTTCGCTCCCTATCCGCTTGAAGAGGAAGTCAGCGGCTACGCCCGTCTGAATCTTGTACCCACCCGCCGTGCCGACTACATTGCCCGTATCAACAGCAAGGCACCCTTTGCCCTCCCCTGGCGCACCGTGCTGGTAAGCCGCAAGGATGCAGACCTGCTAAACAACGACATGGCACAG
>JAEEGL012043846.1_pt1 | contig 14159 bp, 6 predicted proteins | sample 9134231 | NCBI WGS metagenome assembly JAEEGL01 (sample SAMN16246548, study PRJNA631951) | gut metagenome | biome: gut microbiome; feature: rumen; material: fiber-attached | host: Bos | place: Iran: Karaj | collected 2018-10 | reverse complement strand
TGTCTTCCTAAGCTTATTTGGAAAGAAGAAGTAGATAAAGAGCAACTTGAAAAATTAATAAGAGAAGGTTTAGTTTCTCAAGATGCAGTATTTAATCTATATCATGATGGATTAGGACGTCCTAAAAAGGAAAACGGTTATTATTATGCTTCAGATGTTTTGTTAAAAGACTTAGATATGACTTATACCGGATATCTGAGAAAGAATGGTTTTAAATTCTCTGTTTCATCAACTCCATCTTATGAAGATCCAGAATTCTTAGATGTGGTTATGGAAGGAGAAGATTCAAAATCTTTAGTGAAGATACTAAAAAAGATAGAAAAAGAAAAAGAAAAAAAGAGAGAAAATGAAGGTAAACCTGGAAGCAAATCTACTTTGCGTGTTACTACTGTTTACGATGTTCTTCCAAAAGGAGTTCTTCCACATCCAATTAGAAGTGAACAGGCAAAAGTTGCTGCAATAGTTGCTAATTTAAAAGCCAGACCTTATAAAACTGAAATTATACAGATGGATCCGTTAAGATGGGCATCTGGCCGTATGGGTATGCTAAATTCCAAAGGCGAAATAGATATGGCCAAGTGTGAAGGGCAAATAATAGATTTTATTATTCGTGTTCCAGATAAAGAAGGTTGGTTAACCGCTGAGATGCTTAAAGAAATAAAGGATACTCCTTGTGAATATGTGCTTTCTCGTTATAAAAACGGACTTGAAGTTGTCGAAGGAACAAGGTATCTGCTTCATGATATTTACTTTGGAAAGCTTAAATTGTCTTGGGAAGAATGGTTAGAAAAGCATGGATTAAAATGCCCTGAATTTATAGAAAAACCAGAATATGCATCAGGAGTAATTCCTATACAAATACATAGAGTTAACGGTGTTTTTAAATCCTTAGATGCATTAAGTGTATGTCAGATAAATTTTGTTGAAAAAAGCAATTTGGTATATCCACAGGAAATAATGAGAGTTTTTCCACCGAAACCAAAGCCTGAAAGAAAGCAGACTATTAAGTTTGTAAAAGAGTATACCAAAGCTTATCAAGGTAAAAGTGTTAATGTTCACCTTATGGTTTGCCCTGATGGTAAGTCTTATACAGAGTTAGGACAAAAGCGTATACAAAGGATGATGTTTAACGATACTTCCAAATATTTTGATGTAACAGAACAGGATGTAATAAATTCATTACAGCAAAGCGAATAAACAGATAACAAAATGATAAATATATCCAGTTTAATTACTCTTATAATAATTATAGCTTCTGTTAGATTCTTTTCTGTTGCAGATACCTTAAAAACAAATCTGGATATTATTTTTCGTCCTGGAACAAGTGTAAATTCTGTTTATTATTCTTCTAAGGTTTTATTTGGTATTATTGCCATCATTGCCTTAGTTTTCTTCATAAAAACATTAAAAAGAACAGATGGAAAAGTTAAAAACGGGTTCTTTTTCTTATTATTAATTTTTTATGTTATTTCTGGTTTATCTCAAAGAGATGTATATAAAAATTATTCATACCTGTATGTTTTACAGGCTTATAATATTAAGTTTTCTGACTTGATACCATTATTTGAACAAGATCTTTTTTTTGAAGAGCCGTATATATTCTGGTTTATTTTGTTAATGTGCGGAATATTCTATGTCTTAAGAACGAAAAATATGCAGGAATACGCTATTCCTTTATGGATAATTCCTTTTTATTTCCTGGATTTCCCATTAAATTGTGCATTTGTTCTATATGGAATAACGCTTCTGATTATTGCTATTTTTGGATTTAAATATTGCAAAAATAGTTCAGCCATTTATTATCATTGTTTTCAATTCTTAATTTATCTGATTATCGTATTATATGCTTATTATTCTTCATTTTGGGAAGACAGAATTATTTTAATTTATTCTTTAGAAATACTATTCATATATTTTGTTTTAAGCACTTCTTTAATATTTTATCTTATAAAAAACAAAACTAGAGGAGCGATTGCTTCTACTTGGATGATACCTGCTGCGACTTTTATATTAATAGCAATGCCAATGCATAAAAGTGAATTATACAGTGGATTAACCATCAGTACATCCATAGTTAACAGTCTGTTCTTCTTAGGTAATATTTCTATCGTAGTCAGTTTTGTCTTATTATTGGCTTTAATTGCTGGTAAAATAAGTAACAAATTAAAAATGTTTACTTTTTATTCTTTGTCATCAATTGTAATATATTATTATATTATTGATTCTTTCCTTTATCATTACAGTCACTTCCGCATTAATCAGCAAACTCTTGCGTGGACAATGGCAATGGATGATATTGTTGGAACAACTGTAAAGACTTGTTTAAATTATACTGACTTTACGACATGGTTATTGATTTTTTTATCAATTGTTATAATTGCGCTGCTGCTTAAAAATTCCAACAAATTATTTAAGAAACAAAGCAGTTTTAGGTTTTTCTGTTTAGCATTTATTCTTTCATCACAAATTTGTTCAATGTTGTTTCCAATTGTTTCTAAGGTAGCCATATCAGAATTGCAAGACCCTTTTTATTCTATGTTAAAAGGAGTCGAATTATTTAAAAAATCAAAAGGCTTATCTGATGACGAAATTAAAGCTGGTTTTGCTGAATGTAAAATACCGGTTAAAGAATATAATAATACAGAGTCTTTAGTAGGAAATGGGTATAATTGTATATTTGTTACCTTAGAATCTGTTCATTGGCGCTATCTTGATATGTTTTGCCAAGATAAACAGACTTGGCCGGAAATGAGCAAATACAAAGAAAGAATGGAAATTTTTCCTAATTTTTATTCTTGTTTCCCTGAGTCTACAACAGGCGATGTTACTGTAGTTTCTGGTTTACAGGCTTTTACACCAAATAATCTTATGAATAAAAATATACTAACCTGTCCTACCGTTGCTGATGAATTAAAGAAATTGAATTATGAAACCTATTTGTTTACTTCTGGAAGTATAATTGACGGGAATCTAATTTCTATTGTTAAAACAATGAATTTTGATAGTCTTCTGACTTACACTTCTTCAATGGTAAAAAATCAGGAAGATTGCTGGTATTGGGGTATAAAAGAAGAAAAAAATGTAAAAAATATTATTGAAGCCTTAAAAAAGAGAGATAGCAAAAATCCATATTTTGTCTGGTATAGGACTGTTTATCCTCATGCGCCGTTTACTGTTTTTGAAAAACCGCAGGACAGGGTTTTTAAAACAGAAAATATATTGGTTAAAAATGTTATTTTTGATTATAAAAACTGTCTGATTTATCTTGATAAACAGTTAGCTAAATTAGTTAGTGAAATTGATAAAATAGATAAAGAAACAAATAAAAAAACAATACTATTTTTTGTTGCAGACCATGGAGAAATGCTAGGTGAAAAAGATAATTTCGGACTATTTGGTCATGGATTGTATGCTCAGTCTAGGCTGACAAATTGTCCATTTATAATATTATATCCAGATGCTAAGGGATTTAAAGTCAATAAGAAGTTTGGTTCACAAATAGATGTGCTACCTACAATGTTGGATTGTTTAGATATAAAGCCTTCTGTAAAACGTTTTGAGTTTGGAGAATCATTAATTAGAAATACTGACAATAATCGTCCAATATATCTTACTAGTGTAAAATCTTATGCTCTTGTCGAAAATGGTTATTATTACTATTTTATTGATAAAGCATATCCTCAGTGTTTAGTAGAAAAAATAGAGTTAGATCAAAATTACAAAGCAGTTTTCAAGAGAATAGAAATAAAAGAAAATAAAGACAAAAAAGCAATAATAGAAAAATATAATAGAATTAAAAAGTATTATGAACTACAGGAAGAATTCTCTTTAAGATATTAAATAAATAACAATAAAGTATTTTAATTCTATTGACTAATTTTTTTCTAGTCATAGAAAGAGGAGTAATAAGATATTTTCTTTTTAATATTTATTTAAGAACTACAAATATCAATATACTTGACACTGCATAATAGATTAACAAAGCAAAAATATCGTTGCATGAAGTTACGAATGGGCCTGAAGCAACTGCGGGGTCAATTTTAAACTTGTTGAATACTATAGGAACAAGAGCTCCATAAGTTGTTGAGAAGCTCATTGTGCAAAGCATTGCTATTCCAACAGTCATTGAGAGATAAATAGCCTTCATTGCTGGCGGATTTGGTGAAGTAACAATCAGATATTGCGCCCATAGACCAATAACTAAGCCGCAGACTGCTCCCATAAGGGCACCAGCAGCAATTTCTTTCCAAAGTTTTTTGAATACATCACCAAGAGAAATGTCATTATTCAAAGATAGGGCACGAATTGCAAGGGTTGACGCTTGAATACCTGCGTTGCCGCCCATTCCGCAAACTACTGGGACAAAGAAAACAAGCACTGCGATGCTTTCAAATGATGCCATAAAGTATTTTAAAATGGCACTTGTTACAAAACCGGTACAAAGAGTTATCAGAAGCCATGGTAATCTTGATTTGCAGGTTTTGAAGGGTGAATCTGTTTCAAGTTCTTCATCAGAAGTACCAGCCATTTTCATGATATCTTCGTTGGCTTCTTCTTCCATAACGTCCATGATATCGTCGATGGTGATAACCCCTAGAATCTGCTGTTTATCATTAACAACAGGCATGGCGATGTAGTCGTATTTTGAAATCAAAGCAGCAACTTCTTCCTGTGGGGTTGCTGCATTAACTGATACTATGTCTTTTTCCATAACATCAGAAACTAAAGCATTCGGATTAGATGAAATTAAATCTCTAATGGAAATGATACCTTTTAAGCGGTCTTCATTATCAAGAACATACATGTAGTAGATGTTTTCTACATCTGCTGCTACAAGCCTAATATGAGCTATTGCATTAGCAATAGTAAAATCATCATAAATAGATATGTATTCGGTGGTCATAATACCACCAGCAGTGAACTCGTCGTGTTCCAAAAGTTTTCTTACATCACTGGCCTCGTCAAGGTCCATGTGGTCTAAGATTTCTTTTGCACGGTCCTGGTCAATATCCTGAAGCAAGTCTGCTGCTTCGTCAGGATCCATTTCTTCGATAATGTCAGAAGCTGTTTCTGTATCCAAATCTTCAATGATTTGAATCTGGGTTTCGGAATCAGCTTCTGCGATGGTTTCTGCAGCGACATCTTCATCAAGATTTTCTATAACAGAAACTCTGTCTTCATCGTCTAAGTCTTCAAGGATATCCGCCAAATCAGCAGGATGAAGGTTTTGCAGATTGTCAGAGGTTTCATCTGTGGTAATGGTTTCAAATTCATCATCAAAACCTATGATTTTATCCCATTCTACGATTTCTGGTTTTAAATCACCGTTGAACCATGAAGCAACGGTTTTTGAAACGTTGTATAAACCTAATCTTGTTAAAGCTGATTTTAAGCTGATGTCGACACCGCTAACCTGAATTACTTTATTCTTTTCGCAAATAAGAGCTAGATCATTGATAGTAATGTTTTTTACATTGACTGTATCAATTACTGTTTTATCCCATAAATCAGTTGCAGTAGGCTTTTTGTCGTCTTTGGCATAGGCTGGCAAATCGCTTAGAGCGTCTTTTAATTCAAATTCTTTTGGAGTAAAAGTTTTAAAGTTATGCAAAGAAGCAAGCTTGTTTGTTGATGAGTCAAAATCATAAACAATAGCTTGTTCAAAATATAGTTTGTGGTCTCTTAGAGTTAAAACAAAGTCTGTTATTTTCCCAGACTGTCTGCCTGCTTCACTGTAAACTGGGGCGCCAATTAAATCTGTTAAAAAATAAATGGTCTGTGTCATAATCATCACTATCCTGATTCATTTAATTTGCGCCCTCCTTTACTTTTTTTTAGGATAGCTATTCTACTATTTTGAAAGAAAAATTGCACGAAATTTTACTTAAATTTTATTTTGTTTGTTTGGGAAAGCATTTCGAAACTCTCAAAATATAAGAGTTACTTATATCCGTTTCAAATATATTTTCAGAAGCCAATTCATCAGGTATTACCGAATTAGAATAGGGTGCTTTTGTTTTTATATCTAGCATCTGAAAAGCTAAATAAAATTTACTTTGGTTTTGGGAAAAGTATTCTTTAATTGCAGTATTTATGTTGGGTTTAATGTAGTAGTTATATCCAACGGAACTATAACCAAAGGGAGTATATAGATTGGGTTTATAGTGAATTAGTATATATTGGCTTTTATCGGGGAAATTCTTTTCTAAGAAACGATTACAGGTATAGAAGTCTAAATATGGCGATAAATCATTTTTATTGATATAAGACCAACAGCCTGAAAAATAAGGAATTAACAGAATGAGGATAAAAACATATTTGCAGTAAATTAACTTTTTACTGATTTCGAAAAGGAGATAAACAGACATTATGACTAGTATAGGCAGAAAAATGATTCCAAGTCTGTTAATAACGGGATTGGTTAAGTCTATCCAACTGTAAATGAATCTAATAAGAGCATGGAGCAGATAGAAGGTAAAAACAGAGAACCAAAAAGTTTTATACGAAAAATGATCTTTATCGTCTATTTGTTGTTTTTCGTCATATATTGGCTTATTTAAAATAAGTTTATAGATAAACAGGATAAAACCAATTACAGCTAAATAGCTTAGAATATAATTAATACCGTAATTGCTATTCCTTGAAAAATAAAAGGAAAACGCTTTTTGAGTATTTACTAAAATCCAATTGATTCCAAAGCCTCCTTCTAAGCTGTCTACTTGCCATGATTCAGCATTGTTAGTTATCAGTCTTAACCATGCTGGAGCTACTAATAATAGAGGGAAGATTACAAAATTATAACTTAGTTTTGAATATTCTTTGCGAGGTAGAACCAAGAATACTAGCGGTAAAGCTATAAAGAGAGCTAGAACAGATTCATAACGGCTTTGGCTCAGGAGAGGAACAAAGAGTAATAAGACTTCAGACCTTGTTGCGTCAGGATTTTTTATAAAGTTATATAAACAAACAAAGAATATAAGAGAACAAAGCATATTAAATACTTCGAACCCGCCAGAATTTGTGTATCTGATAAATAATGGATATGATGCTAAAAATATTAATCCGCTGATTCCCCAGTATTTACCCCAGAAGAGCTGAATAAGATAATAAAGCAGAATTAGCGATAAAAAACCTGACAAAAAGTTTAATACGAAAGCATTCTCTGGCCGGTATCCTGTTAAAAAGTGAATTATAGATATTAAATATGGAAACAGGGCTGGCCTTTTATCTAAAACAGCAGCAAGAATTACTTTGCTTCCATTTGAGTATTCTAGCACAGAGTGAGTAGTATAGCATTCCTGGGCCTCATATAGATTTTGGGAGTCTGAAAGCAGGTTTATTTCATCAGCAAAAATGCGAAATTCTGGTTTGCAAAAGTATGTTGAAACTAGCATTAAGAGGAAGGATATTATTATGGCAATTCTATGGTTGTATAGAAATGCTTTTGCTTTGTTGATAGACTCTTTTGGGCTGTTAGAATTAGAAGAGTAAACTCTTAATACTGAGATAATCCATAAAATAATATTTATAGTCAGAAACCAGAAAACATAATCTTTGTAGAGTTCCAGCATTTTAAAATTATCAAAAGCAAAGAATCCAAACCAAAGAGCAAAGATTCCTGATATGACAAAAAAAATCATTCTGTTCAAAATAATAGCATCCTCTAAATGACTTAATAGAGCAAAAATAATTATATCACAAATACATCTTTGCTATTGTCAATTCATACCAATTGGGTTGACTTCTATAAATATTTTTATATTTTTATAATTAAACTATTTGGAGTCAGAGAAGTAAAATGACTACTTATCGTAAATTACATATAATTGCTATATTGTTATTTTTTTGTTTTGCCTTGATTATGCCAGCTTATTTGTGTGCTGAAGAAACCAAAGAAGTAGAAGGAAATGCTATAAGTAGTCAAAGCACAGGCAATAACCTTTCTTCTCCTATATCTAAAGATTCAAGCACATATAAAATTTTGGTAGGATTAAGTGTTGTCTCTGGGCTAATAATCTTAATAGTATTAAGAAATATGATTTTAAGCATATTTGCTTATTTGTTTGTAATCTCTTCTTTTATTTGGACTGGTTATTCGGTCATACTGCTTTTTGGCAGAAAAGATTTGGAATTATTGGATTTTGCTTCCTTGGGCTCGGGGATTTTATTGATAATTATATCCTGTGTTGTTCTGCATCTTGTAAATGGTAATCCTACAGGTAGCAGCATGAAAAGCAGTAGTTCAGATTCGGTATCTTCTTCGAAAAGCGAATATGATTTATTATTGAAGCGAGCAAAAGTTGCTTTCATAACAATGAAAAATGAGGTCAGCCGCGGTAAATTAGAAAAAACATCGGTTTTTACTAGTGATGAACTATATGAGCAGTTATCTATATCTTTAGATGCAATGAAAGCAGAAAAGTATCAACTTTGTTTTGATGATTTAAGAGTAAAAAAGATAACAGTGAAGAAAAAGGCTGTTGAAAATCATATGAATAATCTTTATGTGGAAGTTATTGGTTCTGCTACACGTTATAAAACAGATTTAGAGAATAAAAATATTATTGAAGGCAGCCAAGCTAATGGAGATTTTACTGAAATTTTATGTTTTTCAAGAAAAGCAGGCTGCAATGTTGCTAAAAAAGGTCTTATAGAAGGTGTCTGCCCTAGATGTGGCAATCCTATAAAGGGGAAAAGAATAGATACTTGCCCTAAATGTAATAATGAACTTCGTTCCGGAGAATTTGATGTAATTCTTACGGGTATTTCTTATCCTGATTAAAAAGAGTTTATTTTCTGGGTATAAATAACATTATTAATTTGAGTTATTAATCAGATAAAAACCATCTTCGATATTGCTTCCTATAAGAGCAAGATTATATTTGGGTTCAATAGTTGAAAGTATTGGCGAATCCCAGCATTGAGCTATTCCTTTTGGAGGTAATAGTAATTTTAAGCCGGACTGAGTAATAAATGTCCTCATAGGTATCGGGGTTAATGGTTTGATTCCATCAATAAAAAACTCTTTTGCAGAATATGCCAGATTAAAATTCCATAAAAATAAAAAGAAAGAAAAGAATAATAAAGCAGATTTTAGCTTTTTATTTAAAGTTAGATTTGGATGGGCTGTTTTTATTATTAATATACTTGTAGAGAAGAGTATAACAAATAATCCATTGGCAAATCTTGGACATGGGGCTAGGCAAAACCAGAACAGAATAGAGCATATTTCAATAAGAAGCAGATAAAAAAGCATACCGGGTTTTCTTAATGACTCTTTATTTTTGATTGCTGAAATAAGCCATATTATCATTAATAAAAGAGAAAGCATTGTTAAGGTTATAGAACCAAATCCCCAGTTGTTTACGGTAGAAGGGAACAAGACCAGAGTAAGGATTATCTCTAAATTATCAAACCAGTTTTCGCCAGCATATATTTCTTTGTCGTAAAAGTTTCTTGTTAGCCACAATGGTATCCATGCATAGTTTTTTAAAATTGGGGAATTTATATCAAAAGTTGTTTCGCAGCTTCTTGAACCTGCATAAACATTATTTTCCATTTTTTGGGCTAAATCTTTTGGAACTGTCCATTGGAAGTTAATTTTGCCTATAGAAGAAGGGAAAAGAGGATAGCCTGTTTGTATGTAGCCTCTTATAAACCAAATGAGGAAAAAACTACCGATAAAAACAAAAGTCTTGGATAATTGTTTTTTTTCAAAGGATTCAAATTTATATTTAAAATTAAATATTATAGTAACTATTCCAAGGCCTGCAGCGTAAAAGATGTTACTTAATTTAATCGTAATCAGTATAGCACATAAAATTGCTGCAAAAGAGATAAAACCAAGTCTGTCTTTGCTTTGTGGGTAATAATGGAATGCTTCTAAGATGTATCTGAAACTGACAATCTGAATTAAAGTAGAGGCCATATCTGGAGTTGGACTGGTTATCCAATGGTAAGGCATAGGAATAAAGAAAAATAGAGCAGCAAGCATCAAATCAATTGTTGTTCCGTTTAATATTATACCGATAAAGAATAGTGCATATAAAAAGCTGTTGCTGACATGAAAAGCATAATCATTAAGAAATGGATGAAAATTTAAAGAAGCGCAATATAAGAAGAAAGTCTGATTGAAACCTAATCTGGAATGAAGATTTCCTATTCCTTTAATGATATGAAACTCATTGTTCCATCTAATTGAATTTAAGTGATACAACCCGGTATCAAAATTGGTTGGAGCTTGTATAGCTATAGCAGAAGCTACGAATAAGGTTAAAAGTATTACAATAATATTTATTCTGCCTATTGATTTAATAAATTCAGGTAGCTTTTTTGAATATTTCAGGAAAAAATATATTATTCCTGGTAAATAGAATAGGCAGCTTGCAAAAGCATTTATTGGCAGAAACAGATGATATATTGAAAAAAAGAAAATACAGAAAGCAAAACCAAGCCAGATTTTTGCTGTAATTGCTTTGAAACCAGTTATTTTTAAACCTAATATTTTTGCTAAGAACCTTCCCCAAACAAAGAAAGATATTGAAAGAAAAAAACAATATAGCATAATCAAAGTTATGCTGAATATGAAACTGCTTATGTTTATAGAAAGGTTCATAATTATTATTTATAAATATGTATTTTCATGGATGAAAAAAATTTAATATTTTCAATCTATTCTTCTCTTTTAAAAAACACATCCTTCCAATTGGATATGTTGTATATATCTCCTTTAACGTTTTTTATTATTGGAACTTCATCTAATATTACTCTGTTTGAAGTAAAATGAGAAGCATTCCAATAACGTGTATTTTGATATATATCAGCTCCATTAGATTTTCCATCTATTGATAAAATTTTTCCGGTAAAAGGATTTTTTGCTTCAGTAATTATGTCTCTAGTAGCTATATAAGGAACATCAGCATTTGTCATAAAGGTATCATCTGTTTTTATATCTTGATTTTGATTAAAGTCTTTTACCATTAATAAAGGATTAAATGGTAATACATTCCAGTTTTGAAAATCTGTTAGATTCGGAAATCTAATAAAAATATTACCATGGTCAGCAACTAAGATAATTCTACTATTATTATAAACACCTGATTCCTTAAGATATTTGAGATAATTACTTATAATTAGAATTGAAGCCATTGCTGTATGATAGGATTGAAAAGTCTTTTCATCATTAAATTTGTTTACCCCTATATTGGTAATATTTTTTGAGTATTCATAATTCGGAAATTGTAGATAATGCATACTATGAGGCAAATCATTGTTTATAAGAGTGAATGTATTGCCGGATGGAATTATTTTTGTAGTATTCTTTGTATATAGCAAAGCTGAATATGCACTAATAAAAGAATATTCAGATGCATATGATTCTGCAGAAGATTTTATCTCTTTATCTTCAGCGCGCTTTATTGATAATAAGTAGTATCCATCGTTATATATATATTCTTGAATAGATTTGGCAGCTATATTAAAGAATGAATATACATATAATTTTCTTTTAACAAGATTGATGTATTTTTCTCTATTTTCATCATCTGTTTTCATTTGGAATTCTTTATTATATTTGCCGGCCATTTTTATATAATTCAACCCTCTGGAATTATATATATTTTTGAAATTATCATCTTTATAAAAACGCATTTTAATATCAAAATCTCCAACTGGGTCTACTACAGTGGAAATATAATCATTTTTCTTAAATAGAGTTGGTAACATTAAAGATGCTTCAAGCCATTTTTCAGAAAAGTTCCTATTGTCCTTATCTAATTCATAAGGTGTATATTCATAACCACCAACAATCGGCGGATACCCTAAGACAGTACCATGATAGTAGGATACTGTGTTTGGATAGAATACGAATCCTGAATATATTTTCTTCAATTCTGGTTTTTCTTCAAAAATTTTAGGAATAAAAGCTCCTACGAAGCGGTCTAGAAATATTATTATTACATTTTTCCCTGTTTTAGATAATTCTATTTTGCTTGAAAATTGTTCTCTCTCATCATCTTGGGCGATTCTTTTTATTCTATTGATTCCATTATAAAAATCAAATATATAAATACCAGAAATAATCGATTCTGTTATCAAAAGAGTCAGTATTATAAAAGTAATAGGTCTTAAGTAATTCTTTTTTAAAACATAGATAACAGATGTGATTATTGCTAAAAATGCGCAAAGATTTAGCAGTTGAGGCATAGTATTTTCAAAATACTCTTTAATAATAACATCGTTATCAAAAATTAGATTAGTATTTATTGTTCCTATGTTATTTCCAAAATTGATATAATTAAAAACAGAAAAGATATATAGAGGAACTATAATAATAATATAATATATACGATAGTTCTTTTTTATAAAGAAATATATAATCGATCCCCAGAACAGATATAATCCAGAAAGGCATATTAGGTTTTCTAAAATAGATTTAATAAAGTCTTTTGAAATATCATAATAAATTATAAACGAAGATATATCGCTGTTTAATAACCCGATTGGTATTATTAACCCTTGTAAAACAACAAAACCTAAGGCGCTAAATATAAAAAGCTTTGGTATATATTCATTTGAGATATTTTTAAATAAATCTTTATTGTTCGAAATTTCTTTTTTAATATATTTAAATAATAGGCATATTATCGTAATGATTATTGCTATAAACGCACCGGTAAAAAGTATGAGGTTTATAAAAGGCCAGTAATCATTAGTAGCTGGATAGTAATTAATAATAAAATTAAGTGAATATAATATTAATCCATAAAAAAACAATACCCACCAAAACTTTTTAGGATTATCATCCATATATTTATTCTTTAGTAAATATAAAAAGTTATTGTTTGTCCAATATAAAACAAGTCCAGAAGGAGAATTATACAAAAGAATCAAGAATATTAATGCAAAAGAATATGGCTGAATTCGTTCTTTAAAACCTTTTGTTTTTATATATAATTCGCAAGAGAATAGATTAATTATAGTCATTAAAATGGGTAATACATTGATGTTAAAACCACTAATATTTAATAGCATATCTGGTTTAGATAAATCTTTTATGATAAAACAGCTATAACCGTTAAATAATTCTAAATTTGAAAAGAAATGGTATGCTGCGATAAAAAATGGTATTTGAAGTAGTAGACTGAAGGAATTTCTCAAAGCCATGATAGGGTTATAATCATGCTGGCGATAAAGAGTTTGTAGTAAAAAGAATTGTTCGTCGCCTTTAAAATTTTTCTTTATCTTGTCTGCATAAGGTTTTATTTTAGAAAATTTTTCATCTTCTTCTTTACGAATTTTATCTGCTCTACAGTAAAAAGGTAAACTTAGCAAAGTAACACAGAAACTAATTGTAAATATTGCAATTCCTATATTAAATTCTAAGGCATAGAAAAATAATGAAAATAAATTTTCTATTATATACTCCAAAGGAGAAATAATTAATTTATAAAAAAATATCATTATTATATCCTTTCTTCTTTTAAAGGTAACAAAAACTTATCCATTTAATTTCTGTTAAAAATCACTCTTTTCCAATTAGTTTCATCAAAGATATTATTACAAACATGTTTTATTAAAGGATTTTTGCCTATTATTACTCTGTTAGTTATAAAATCCGAAGGATTCCAATCAAATAAATTTATATATATACAGACTCCATTTTCTTTATCATCTGAGGATATTGATTTCCCAGTAAATGGATTTATAGTTTTGTCTACCAGACCTTTTATGGCAATAGTTGGAGTATCAGCATTCGTCATAAACGTATTATTGGTTTTTATTTCAAAGTTTTGATTAAAATCTTTTACCATCAATAGAGGGTTAAAAGGAATAACTGATTTATTTTGAAAATCAGTATATTCAGGCATCGTTAAAAAACGGTTTCCATGGTCAGATACAATAATAATTCTACTGTTATCATAAACACCCTCTTGTTTAAGATAATCTAAATAACTAGCTACCAATATAATAGAAGCCATTGAAGTATGATAAGACTGAAAACTACTCATGTCAATAAACTTATTTGGACCTGTCTGTGTAACTTCTTTTGTATACTCATATTTTGGATACTGAAGGAAATGCATACTATGAGGCAAATCATTGTTAATAATGGAAAAAGTATTTTGATCAGCACTTATTTGGGTATTATCTTTCAAATA
>JAEEGL011797807.1_pt1 | contig 14159 bp, 18 predicted proteins | sample 9134231 | NCBI WGS metagenome assembly JAEEGL01 (sample SAMN16246548, study PRJNA631951) | gut metagenome | biome: gut microbiome; feature: rumen; material: fiber-attached | host: Bos | place: Iran: Karaj | collected 2018-10 | reverse complement strand
TTAACAGATCATTGGACACAAACAATGCGTTTATCTGCTACATTCGATCAAAACTATGATTTACAACTTGGCGGATGGCAGAAATCTAATCTTTATACCCTCGGAACGAATTTGCGTTATTATAATTTGAATACTAATTTCCAACAAAACACTCATACTGGTATTGTCGGTGATTTGGGTGTTGCTTATACTGGGTTTGGCGGAACATTTACGTTTATGCGATATAACGCAGATATTACTGCATTATTCAAATTCTTTGATGACAGATGGCAATTCCGCACAGGTTGGGAATTTGGTTATTTACAATCACTGGAAAGCGATGATTATATACCGCGTGTATATCGCTATTTCTTAGGCGGTGATTCTTTGCGTGGTTTTGATGTTGCTGGTGTTGGTTCACGAAATTGGTATTATACTACTTATTCTTTGGGAGGTATGTGGAAAGCGAATGGTTCAACACAAATTAATTTCCCAATATTTATTCCTGATGAATATCAAATAAAAGGGTTCGTTTTTGCTGATTATGGTATTTTAGGTAGACCTCCAAAGGGTGATCGTGATTATACAAATCCATATGGTGTTACAAAATCTAACATTATCGATCAAGATTGGCGAACATCTGTTGGTGTTGGAATTTATTGGAACACCCCAATGGGCCCAATGAACTTTTCATGGGGTTGGCCACTTAAAATTAACAAATATGATGATGAAAGACGTTTCTTGTTATCGTTCGCAACACAATTCTGATTGTTTTGCCTTGACGAGCAACAAAGATATTTCTTATAATTTAAGAAAGGAAAAGGAGAATACATGAAAAAACTTTTACTTGTTTGTACTTTGGCAATCGTTGGCCTGGGCATGTCTGGTTGCGGTCAAATATATGACAGAGAGCCTGTCAGCATTGGTTATGACAACAATGAATTGAAATTAAGTCCATGTGCTTGCATATTGGTATATCAGGCATAAGAAATATTTGTTTAAGCATGGGGGGATTGATTGGATTATCCAAACGATTTTAATGTACCTGCGTTTTCTGCGGGCAAAACTATTGCCTTTACCCGCACTATTTCTATTTGGATTTTGATAGTATTCTTTTTAATTGTCGCTGCGTGTGGCTTTTTGTTATTAAATATGCACATGCGAAGAAATTTTCCGTTTTTGATTTCTGTTAATCCCATTACAGAAGATTGGACTGTTATAACGTATCCTGGTGAAAAAGAAAAACCTGTGCCGCAATACAAATACATTCAAGAAAGATTAGTCAATAATTTTGTTAAAGACTGGTTCAATATTTCTGGTGATACAGACGTTAATGAACAGATATGGAAGAAATGTTCTTTTGACGAATGCAAACAATCACGACAGTTTAACCCAAACAACAAAGTATGTGCGATTTCTTGCAGATCTAGTGAAGCAGTATTCACAGAATTCGCAGAAAAAGTTGTTCCAAATTATCGTGCAAGAATTCAACAAGCCAGGGAAAAATGGGCTATTCCTTCTAAGAAAACATTAATTAATCCGGTAATGGCATCAGAAAAAAATAGTAAATGGCAAGTTTACGCCACAGTAAATTCATCTGTTATGGGGAATTTTGATGTGTTAATATTCGTAGATGTAGAAAGAAACATTGATTTGTATCCGTCAACTTTTGGATATTACATAAACCAATTTAATGCATATAGGATTGCACAATGAGTAAAATGAAGGCTTTCTTTATTGGGTTATCTTTGTTAGCAATCATTTTAGCTATGATAGTGTTGACGGCATTTATTTATCGTGCAGGAGAACGTTCTTCTGTTAAATCTTATATATTTCAAACAGACAACAATGCAAGTCAACGTATCGGAACACTACAAGACATAGACGATATATCGGCAACAGTTCTACGTAATAAATTAATAAAAAAATATGTTGCTGAATATTTTAAAGTTATCCCTGGCGATAAAAATGTTATGAACAGACCAACTTTGAAAATAATGTCTTATGGTGGAAATGCTTTTGATTATTGGAAACAGACAGAAGCAAAAACGATAGAAGAAATGTCAAATAAAAAGATGTTGCGTCTTGCCCGTGTTCGTGACGATGGTATCGCAACGTACAATAGAACAGACTCTTCAAACGGTGATAAAGATACAGAGAGTGTATATTATAAAGTTCGATATACTACTGCAACATGGGTTGAATCAAATGCGTTAGAAACAGAACCATTATATGATCAAGGAACACTTTATCTTGAAGTACGATTTGAACCGGGATTAAGCCCAAAAATAGAAGGCGCAAATTACGATTTAAGAAACTATTTAGAAGCTGGGAAAAATCCTGCTGGATTGTTCAAATTTCGTGTAATAAATATTGGGGATAATACAAGAAGATGATAAAGAAAATTTTATTTTTAATGTCATTATGTTCAATTGTGCTGTATCCGATGTTTTCGGTTGCTGTTCCTGGATATGACGACGAAGAGTATGAAGAAGATTACGATGATTTGTCTTTTGATGGGTTCGCAACGATTGATGATTCCGAAGATGCTGATGTAAATGTTAATAGTGTTTTCCTCAGCCACGATGAAGATCCCGTTGATGTAAAACATTTTGATATTGCTGGTGCAATGTTAGGGATGGATTATAACGAAATATATAATTTATTTTTTAGTCGTAATTCACTTTATGCACCGCGCGCCAGGAACAGTGTTGTTTATACAGTAAACAAAGAATGGAAATATAATCTTGATTATGAATGCCGTCAAAACAACGTATTTGTTCCTGAAAAATTGGAAAAGTGTATACATTCTTTGGCAAAAAGTCGTGGTTTGTTATATGTTTCTGAAATACACGTAGAACGTACATTTACAGGTGAAACGATTGATGTGTATTTTACCAGTAATGCTACAGACAATCTGGTGTGGAAAATTGTTTATACCAATGATGCCGATAAAACAGAAGGTTCAACAGAAAAGTTTGAAAATATTCGAGAAAAGAAAATATTGGCTTTTTGGCAGGGAGTAATCGATAAATATGGTATGCCGAATTCTGGGGACGATAAATGGATTTCATCCGAAAACGCGTATGATCCAATGATGCAGGCATATTATGGTCAACTAGTATTAACAGATAACGGTTTGAATACAACAGATTCTTCTTTGAACATTCAACAAGCGCGTGAAAATTTCCAGGCGAAACCATATGCTTTCTAAAAAAACATCTTACCAGGTTGGTTTATATTCTGAATTTTTAGCACGCATGTATTTACGTTTTCATGGTTATCGTATCTTAAAAAGCAGATATGTAACGGGCAAAAATACTAATCGTGCAGAAATAGATATTATTGCCCGTCATAAAAACACCATTGTTTTTATAGAAGTCAAAGCCCGCAAGACGGTTGATGCCGCGTGGGACGCAATAACCTCACAACAATCTGCGCGGTTACGTCGTGCTGCGGAAACTTACTTGATGCAAAATCATTGGACGGGTAATGCGCGTTTTGATGTGATAGTTGTATGCGGTCATAAAATACGTTGGGCTAAAAATGCGATTTAGTTTTTTATCACTGCACTTTTAATCAATGTAACATCTTCTTTGATTCCGTCTATTTTTAATTGCAATTGTCCGATACCTGATTCCAATATTGTTGTTCTGTTTTCTAATGCTGTTAATCTTTGCTCTTGTCTTTCTATTTCTGACAAAGAAGAATCTTGGCGCGCCACCCAATAAATCAATCCAGCAATAAAAACTATCAAAAACCAACTGTCGCGTAAAACATCCAAGAAATAAAAAAAATTTTGTTGTTTTTTCATAATCATTTAATAATTTACCATAAAAATTTTATGTTGGACTATTCCCCCTTTTTATAAGATTTTCAATATGATGAACCAGTGAATTTTGTGCTGCCCACCAACGTAAGTCTTCATTTGTAACATTTTGCCCCAAAATGCGTTCTATGGTTATAGAACGCAAATGGGTTAAAACTTGTTTACCCGCAGGTGTAGCAAACGCACGTGCAAATTGTTTTTCGATTTCTGTCATAATTCAAAACCTTAAATTGCCATTTCTTCACGTGCCATTTGTGCAATTGGTGCAATATATTTTAATTCAGCATCAGAATGCAGAGAAATTTTTTCTATCAATCCGCGACGTGCTAATATTTGTAATCCACGTTCACACAAAGGTCTTATAAATTCATGCAACAAACGACCATATGTTGCACCTAAAATTCTTACCATATCTGAATTGCGTGCTAATATTTCCGTTGCGGTCATTTCTTTGTCTGATAATAATCCGAGTCTGTCAGCCAATAGACTGTGTCTAATTCTGTCGCGTAAATCACGCAAAATGATTTGAGAAACATCAAAATCAGCACCACTAGCTAAAGGTGTTAAACCTGAACTGCCAACTGCTTTCGGTATAATTGCACCAGGTGTTAAATTTATATTAGCAAGATTTATAACGCCATCGTCATCGGCTTGCCATATACCACTAACTGCGATAGTGGCATTTTTTAATACCAATTCTACAACTTTATTTGCGGTTTTTATATCTGGTAACGCACGCAATATTGGACTGCGACCATATAATTCACCACTGACTACCGACCAACGAAATATTATGTATGGATTAGTTTCAAAAGTTCCACGTGCAACAATGTTGTTTTCAAAATCACCACCAACATCAACCCATGCTACAAAGTCTGTACCAACCAAAGATTGAACTAATTTTATTGGTGTTTGTGGATCATTCTTTATTGTTTCTTTCATATGATTTGGCAAGGTTAGTGTTGGATACCTTTCCATTAAATCACATGCAGGCAAAGATGTAGTATGAAAAACCGCACCAGGCAATATTGCGATATCTGTCATTGGTATAGCTGTAAATGAAAAAGCTGAATCCGAACCAAGTGGATTTTCAGCCATAAACAGACAAGCAGTACCTAAAATAACTAAATCTAAATAACACTGATGTATGGTTGTATAAAAATTAGAATCATTTAAATGCGCACGCAACATATTAGTAGCATTTTCTGTATCAGGTGATAAATCACTTTCACGAATCAAATTTATCCACAATGATTCTGGTGGTGTTAATAAGGAATACATAGAAGCCGCCAAATTATCCGCCGCATCAGAAGCAGTTGCATCAAATAATGTAGCAACATCTGTATCATCTGTGGGTATTGTATATCGCATGGCTGTTTTCCATCTGGGCAACCAAACTTCTCTTTCATCCAGCGCACGTTTATATAATTGCATAAGATTTTTTTGCATTTTATTTCCTTTTATTTTGGTTATATTTTAAATTCTGTATTTGCATGAATAATTTGATTTCTTTGTCTTGTTGCTCTTACTGGCCATGAATCCATAGCCAATGCACCAGCAACAGCATCAATTCCATCATCATGCTCATTTGAACCCATGGGTGTCCAAGCCAGCATTTCAGATAACAACATCGTCTGTTTTATTCTTTCGTGCATATAAAGACGACCCGTAGTTAAAATCGGTTCAATAGCATTTAATATTCTTGTTTCTTTTTTGGTATGATTAGAAATTTGAACAACATTTATTGGCATATGTTTTTGTGATGCAGTATTACGTATAATTTCCGGCAAAGCATTACCAATGCCATTTACTTCTATGCCTATCCTTATCTGATTGTGTTTTTGCATAAACTGAAGAACAGTTTCACACTGATTTGCCAATGGATATAAATCATCATCCGAAACATATGTATATAATATATCGTGTACAAAGAAAGCACTGTTTTTATCATCACGATAAATCAACACACATACGCTGCCATCTGATTTTTCACGACCAGACGATGGGTCCCAATACAAAGATACACCAGATATTCCATGATTGCCAATTCTTGCAAAATGGTTATCAAATTCTTCCACATAAAAATTGATAGCACCAGGATCCAGATGTATACGTTCTTCCGGTACATATTCCAGCATCATTTGAGCGGAAAAATGTCGTTTCCCTACGATTTGTTCCAATTCATGTATTTTTTCCAAAGGAAACATCTCTGGCCATGCCGAATTTCCGGCATTATCTACTATTGGAATTTTGATTTGTTTATACCCCTTTAAAAAAGGTGTTGCATTATCAAAATTTTCGTTTAATCTAACAGACATGGACTTTACCCCGAAAACTTTACCTGTTAATTTAGAAGCAGAACAAGCCGTTCTGGCTGCGGTACTGATGGACAACCGTGCATTGGAATCTGTATCTGAATTTTTATTACCAGAACATTTTTCTCATCCTGCACACCAAGAAATTTATAAATTGGCATTGCGTCAATTTGCTATTGGTATTCCATTTGATATCATTACCGCTAAAACCTATCTGGAACAGCAAGGTATTCTTGAATCTGTTGGTGGTGTTGAATATTTATCTAAATTGGTTTCGGCAGGTTCTACAGTTGTAAATGTTGAACATTACGGTCGAATTGTTTTTGATAATGCACGACGCCGTGATTTAATACATTTGGGTCAAGATATCATAGATGATGCATATACCGAAAATTTAGATAAAACCGTAAACAACCAAATCGAATCCGCAGAACAAAAACTGTTTAATTTGGCATCTACGGGTCAATCTGAACGCAATATCGTAACATTAGCAGATGCTTTGAAAAGTGCCCTACAAGAGGCTGAAATCGCATATAAGGCAGACGGCAAATTGTCTGGTTTAACAACAGGATTGGACGATTTAGATAAATCTATAAGCGGTTTACACCATTCTGATTTGATAATCATCGCTGGACGTCCAGCAATGGGAAAAACTACTTTGGCATTAAATATCGCATTTAATGCTGCTAACGCGATTCTTAATGGTCGTGCTAATAAACAATACAAAGGTGCCGTTATATTTTTCAGTCTTGAAATGTCTTATCCACAATTGGCGGCGCGTATATTATCTTCGCAATCCAAGATTCCGTCATCCCGTATGCGTGAAGGCAGTAATTTAACGGATGAAGACTTTATGAAGATGTCGCAATATACCGATGCTTTGTCTAAGGTTCCTATTGTTATTGATGATACCTCTGAAATGTCTGTACCAGCGATAAAAACACGTGCACGCCGCATTGCAAGGCAGTTTAATGGTGTAGCCCTTATCGTTATTGACTATTTACAGTTGATGACTGTACCTGGTGGCAAAAGAACAGATAACCGCGTTCAAGAATTATCAGAAATCACACGTAGCTTGAAAATATTAGCAAAAGATTTAGATGTCCCTGTGATTGCGTTGTCTCAGTTATCACGTAAAGTCGAAGATCGTGATGATAAACGCCCTATTTTGTCCGACTTACGTGAATCTGGTTCTATTGAACAGGATGCGGATATTGTTATGTTCACTTATCGTGAAGAATATTATCTTGAAGGCCATTCGCCAGACCAACGTTTGTCTGGTATAACTTCTGAAAATGTATTACAAAACTGGCAGCGCAGATTGGAACAAGCACGCAACAAAGCGGATGTTATCGTTGCTAAAAACCGTCACGGTAAACCTGAAACTGTACATTTGGCTTTCAATGGCGAATTTTCATTATTTGATAACTTACATTTTGGTCCACAAGCAGAACCAGAACAAGATTTTGGACCACAATATGAACAACAACCTGTTCAAAACACCCAAAGCATTGATGATATAAATAGTATTCCTGACGATATTATTTAAATTTTTCTTGCCAATTTTATAAAAAACGGCTACCATTTTGTCAACATACATACAAGGAGTTCATTAAATGGCACAAGAAGAAATCATTTTTCCAAATAACATAAGAAATATTCGCGCCGCAAAAGGCATGAAAATGACAGATTTGGCAAAACGTGCCAATTTATCTTTGTCTGCTGTTTCAAAGATTGAAAAAGGTGTTCGCAGATTAAATCAAAAACAGTTGTTAAATGTATGCACTATCTTAGGTTGCAAGTTGTCAGACATATTTATTCATGAATCTGATGCTGTCGCTCAAAACTGGCAAAAAGAAATTAAACGCCGTTTAACAGATAACGAAGGCAGTGGCTTGAAAGTTTTTGGTTCTGGATTGCGTAAAATACGTCAACGTTCCGAAAAAACTATTGCTGATGCAGCACATGCGGCTAATATGACTTTGTCCGTTTATCATAAAATTGAAGTCGGTCAACGTGAAGTTTACGAAAATGAAATCGACGTTTTGGCCAAGGCATTTGGATATACTGCATCACAATTGTTCGATGAAATTGCTAAATTGTATAACAACGGTGAATTAACCAAACAAATTAACAAAGTAACAGAACGTGTAAAATCTGTATTGGAACCAGGCAATCCTGTTTCTGGATTGGATATGCAAGGTGGCTTGTATGGCGCACAGTTGTACGATAACGCACGCAAAAAATTGGTCCCTGTGTTCGGTACCCCAAATGGCAAAAGCATCAAATTGAAAAAATCAGACGAAAATATGATTGTTGCACCTTCTGCTTTAGAAGGACGCACAGGCATATATGCAGTTATTCCAAATTCAAAACGTTTAGGTGGCTTTATCCCAGAATCTGCATATGTTTTCGCGGATGCTAACATTAAACCAAAATTTGGTGATTTAGCAATATGTATGGATGCAGATTTTTCAAAATTAAATTCTGAAGAAACAACTGATGCACAGATTGCTGTTGTGCGCCAAGATACACACGGCAAAACATATGGTCATATATCTAATCCTGAAGAAAAGATAAGTGCAAAAACAATGCATAAAGTAGTTATGATTGTTATGTCTTAAAAAAAATATAACGGAGAGAGAACATGTCACAACAAGCACATATCACAGCACAACGTTTATTAAACCTTTACCGTCAGGCTCACGTTATTGACGGCGGTTGGGCTGCTGTTAATAAAGTACTTGTTACCGAATCTAATGATATCCAGGTTATTTCAGAATTAGAAAATCTTCCAACTGGCAAAAAACTAATAGAACACATCAAAAATTTACGCGACAAAAAGACCCCTATGAATTCCATAGACAAAGATTTATTACCTTACGGTGGATTGATGTTGGGTATTGAAAATAATATTTCTTTGAGTCCTGATGAAATTAAGGAACTTGAAATAGTATTGAACAATTTTCAACCAACGGTTGAAAATTTAAGCGCGATAAAAAAGATGCCTTTGGTAAAAAAGTTCGGTAACAGTTGGACCCAAGATATAAAAGCCGCAATATCGCACAATGCAAAATTATCTGAAAAATGGCAAAGCGTGATACAAGCAGACAAGGCTTTCCAGGTTTGGGATTCTGCACACCAATTATTATCGCAAACATTAACAGAACGAGATCGTTCTCAAATCCAGGCAAGCATGCCTGAATTTGAAACATATTTACCAATGTTTGGTGATTCCGGACAAAAAATGTTGAATAAATTACGCACTTTCGTTTCATCAGCAAAATAATTATTCTGTTTTGTATATCGTATCCCTTGTATGCGGTGTCCCGATATAAATCATCGAGCCCTTTGGTGATAAAATGAAGTCTAATTCCCGCAATCTTTCACGTAGTTTGATTCGTTTTTGATATGTATCACAAGTATTTGGTACCTCTACATCATCACAAATTATTAAATCAGAACGCATACCTGTTATGTTGCCCGTTATGCCTTGACATATAACAGAAGGTTCCCGAATACCAACAGGACGTTTTATTGTTATTTTATGACTGCCCCACTCTTTTTTTACATCTGGCAATATATCACTGCACCAAGGATGGTTTTCCAATATGTTTTTTATATGAGATACCATCCTGGATGCTAAACTTGATTCAGCAGACAATATTAATATACGCATCTTAGGATTATGATATAAAACACATGCCGCGAATATGCCAACTACCGTAGATTTACCAGAATGTCTGAATGCGTTTAATAATCCGCGATGCGGTTCATTATTAAAAACATCTATTAAAAACCGCATTATTTCCTGATGATGTCGTGGTGTAGTAAAGCCGATAAGTTTATTCCATTCTTCCAAGAAATTAAACACATCTGTAACATTTATCGTATCCATTTGAAATACAATTTCTATCCCGGTATTTTTTCTATTTTTGCCAACCAAGTTTTTATAAGATTTGGTTTTTTGACTTTTATTTTTTTCATTTGTTCAATACTGTCCTGCTTTTTTTCATCATATGGTCTCGCGGTTTCATCACGTAGTCTTTTTAATACTGCATTTTCTGATAAAGAAGCACCTGAATTACCAGTTGCACCGTATTTAGCCCGTTGTTCTGACAATACTTTTTTTATCAAATTTGTTTTTGTGTTTTCATTATCCGCTATTTGCGATAATATTTTTTGTCGCTGATTTTCAGCATTCTTTTTTGAATCTTTGTAATCTAAAACCTTAGTCACATCTGATACTAGTTGTCCCATAAAAACCTCCTATAAATTGTTATATCAAATAATCCCCTTCTGTTGTCACAGACAATATTGTTACTGGCAATTGTTCACTGCTAGATACAGACCATAACGGTTCTATGGTATTTTGCAATGTTCCCAAAGAATTCATTGATAAATCACCAGTATATCCATCGCTATTGTCATCATATACATAGTTAGGAATTTCCATACGATAATTATTCACAAACAATGTTTTCGTTTGCATAACTCTTAAAGATATTTTTCTGAGATGAATTTTCTTTGGTGCATGTCCATTAACAATCATTGGCAACGCAGATACTTTATACGAAAAATTATATTGCCCCGCATCATCTAAACAAGAAGCATCAAATTTTTCAAGATATGTTGTATTACCGCGTTTCACAACAACATATGTTTCATTGTTTATTACTGATACATATTTGAAATTCCCATCTGTTGTATATCTTGCCCAGGCAGCAATGTCGGTATTTAGATGTTTATTAAATACCGCTATATAGCCATCTTCCATGACAACAAATAATTGATAGGTACCTGGATTATACGCGATACTTACCGGATTATTCATCAAATGTTTTGAATACACACACAAATCTGTTGCATTATATTTTTCATTTAATGTATCTAAATCTAATTCACGAATATCTTTACCAGAAGCAGAAATAAATACTGTACTGCCGTCTATTTGTTGTGGCGGTAAAAATCTATTTCCTATACATCCAACAGAAGTATGTTGTTTTATATCAACATTTGATGGTGTTAGTGGCGAATTTGATATCGCCCATTCACCAACAGAAGTCAATATTTGTAATGCATAACTGCTGACAAGCATACATATTTGATGATGTTGTGAAGATAAAAGTGTTACAAAAATTGCTTCATCTTCTAGACCTGTTCCAACATCAAAATTGTTATATTCCCCGACCTTTGACATCCAAATATTATTTGGTGCGGACAAGGTACCCCCGAATACTAATCTATTTTGATGAAAAGAAACAGATACAGGCCAACCGCGTTTATTGCTAAATGTCGCTTCGTACCAATCTGATATAGGTGAATTTGGTAATGTAAAATTACCATTTGTATAAACAGTCGCTATACGTGCAGTTTGCACAGATTCTATAACCCACTGTTTATTATTAACTAACAATCTTACCCCAACCCATGTATTATCCCATATATCAGAATTTGTGGTAAATACCGCATGATTATTATCTATATCACTGTTAGTTATGGTTATGGCGATATTTTGTGTGTCTTCAAACCGCATAAAAGGTATATTAACACTGACATCAGTATTGACGTAAAAATGAAAATTTTCAATTTTGAATCCTGATGATGTCTTGGTTAATATTTGTGGATTATAATTTGGATGTACAAAAAATATTTCATTAAATCTTTGTACATATTGCAATTTTTTCAAATCTGCTGTATGCCATGGTGTAACCAATGTTGTTATTTTTTCATCATTTTGAAAAACATCTATGGAAATTTCATGAATTACCAATAAATATTTTTCTGATTCGCTTATTACAAATGGAACCAATATTGAATTATTTGCTATGCTTTTTATTTTTTTTAATCCGTATCTTCTTTTTAATCCGCCAGATTCCAAGATATCCATATTTTCTAATTTCGATACACCGAATAAATTATTTACCGCGTAAAATTCTGGTGCAATTTCACCATTAGAAAAAGAATATTGTGTTTTTATAAAATTTCCCATAATGTAGTCCTTTGGTTAAAATCTGGAATTAATCAAAGAAAAATCATCTATGTTTGATTGACGCGATAATGTGCTATCTACAAATTTTGCCGATTGATATTCTGATTCATATAACGAAATCATTATACGAAAAACATTTGTATCGCCCAATAATGGAACACAAAATTCAACAGCTAATTTTGCAGCGACCAATGTCGCAAAATATCCTGGGAAATTTTCTGGATCTGTTTTTATTATCGCTAATATTTCCAATGTATCACCAGACGTAATAATTTTATCACCAGCAATTTGACCTTCACATTTTAAAATACGCAACACATTTGAAGGTATTAAAAAATCACCATCTGTATTTCTTTGTAATACCAACTTTTCTGTTGCGAATCTCCACGGAAACATAGCCAATAAAGTATCCACAACAGGATCAAACAAAGTTTGTGCCAATTGCGCAGCAGCAGAATCTTCATACCAAGACTGAATCGGTTTTTCACCAAGTTTTAATAAAGCCATCGAGCATAAATCTATCTTTGTAAACATATTTTACACCTATTTTATAAAAAGAACGGGTCGAAAAAATATCGACCCGTTATATGAACAAACAAAATAATTAAGATAATGCGCCAACTGTAACAACACCGTCTGAAACAGTTATTGCTTTGATTGTCGCTCCATTTGATCCATTAATCAAAATGATATCCCCACTGTTCATCAAAGTTTTTACACTGGAAAAATATCCCGAAGCTGTTATCGTCGCCAATGTTGCATTTTCTTTGTAATGCCACAAAGTAAAACCATTAGCATATGCAATTACAGACAAATTTTTATTTTGAAAAGCCATTTTGTTTCCTTTTGATTATATGTTAAGCAGCGTCATCATCACATTTAATACGAACAATTCCTTCAGCATCAATTAAAACAGCGCCTTGGGACATACTGTTGCTTATAAAGTGTGCAGCACGTTCGCCATGCCATGTGATATCTGTTTTAACTTCTTGACCACAAGCATGACCGATACTGGATGAATGATAAATAAAGCAATCACGATCATCACTGTTGGCAAGCGGCAAAGAATTACACAAAATCCAATTAACGCCTAACCATTTTCTAGATTCACAACCATCAATCAATGGCAATGCATTGCCAACATAATCAGCAGATACGAATTCAGATATTTTCAACAATTCATTCCATTGATGAACACCAACAACAGCAAATCTGCGACCATCATCGGGAACATCGTTTGTATTTAATGTTTCCAATGCAGACATAATAAGTGCTTTGGTTAAACCTGTTGAATAATCACCAACATATTGTGTTGCATTATTCATTGCAGCAATTATCAATTCATCTGTTTTACGACCTAACGCATATGCACCAGCCGACGCAACTACACGACGTTCATCAACATTAGTTTTCAATTCATCCAACGCATCAACCCAATCACCAGCATAGTAATCTTGCAACGTGCATTCCACAGGTGTATGGTTCAAATTCATAACCGGTACAATACCATGACGAGATTTTGTGCTGGCAATACCTTTGCCAACTTTTTGAAAAGTAGTAGAAGCACCTACAACACCAGATTTACTGCGGATTGTGGAACGTAATTTTGTGCCCATTTGTTGATATGCTAAATGAACATCTGCTTCAAATTGCTTTATAAACACTTGATCTACAGACATAGACATAAAAAATCCTTTTTGTTTAAATTAAAATTGAAAAAACTTTTATTAATGGTTATGCAAAAAATTGCGCCACAAATAAAAATACTAATCAGGGTCCACAAAAATGGATTATCCAATAAAAAATTCAGTTAGATATGTAAATCTAACTGAAAAATTTATCGCATAAAAAATCCCCAAAATCTACGACTTTGGGGACAAATAATTGATTAATTATTTATTATTTTTTCTTTGCTACTTTTTTTGTAGATGCTTTTTTTGCAACTGGTTTTTTAGCAGCAACTTTTTTTGCAGGTGCTTTTTTTGCAACTGGTTTTTTAGCAGCAACTTTTTTTGCAGGTGCTTTTTTTGCAACTGGTTTTTTA
>JAEEGL011026436.1_pt1 | contig 14159 bp, 11 predicted proteins | sample 9134231 | NCBI WGS metagenome assembly JAEEGL01 (sample SAMN16246548, study PRJNA631951) | gut metagenome | biome: gut microbiome; feature: rumen; material: fiber-attached | host: Bos | place: Iran: Karaj | collected 2018-10 | reverse complement strand
GATATTCTACAAAGACACCCGAATTCTCACGACCCTCACGGACGATACCGGATCAAGAATGGTCGGAACCGGTGTGGCATCCCAGATCTACGATACCGTATATACACAGGGCCAGGAGGCCTTTTACAACAATACGGTCATCTTCGGAACCCCTTACTACACCTACTACATCCCCCTGGTATCCAGTCACGGTAACATCCAGGGAATCATCGCGGCAGCCCGCCCTTCCGCCAACGTCAATAAAACCATCAGAAGTTATATCCTGATCCTTGCCGGTATAGCCCTTATTCTTACCGGACTTATGATCTTCATAGTAGTCGGGATCACCAAGCCGATGACAAGATCCATCGAAAGCATCTTTGCATTCGTAAAAGAAGCATCCGGCGGAAACGAAACCGTAACTCTTGATGAATACGTTCTCAGAAGGCAGGATGAACTCGGTGAGATCGGCGAAAGCGTTCTTATGATGCAGCGCTCCATGAGATCCATGATGGAATCCGATCCTCTGACCGGACTGTTCAACCGCCGCTCCGCACACAGAAGACTGGCTCCCATCGTCGCCAAGGCCAAGAATTCGCCCGATTCGTTCTGTATCTGTATCGGTGATATCGACTTCTTCAAGCATGTAAACGACACCTACGGCCACGACGCAGGTGACGAAGTCCTGATAAAGGTTGCGGATATCATCAGGGAACATATGAAAAACTACGGATTCGTCGCAAGATGGGGCGGAGAAGAGTTCCTCATGGTATTTGACAGAACAAGTCTCCTCATGGCCGAAAACAGCCTGTGGGGACTTCTCGACAAGATAAGGGCAGCGGAGATCAGATACGATAACTACGTGATCAAAGTCACGATGAGTTACGGTGTCAGTGAATGGGATAAAAAAGAAAGCGTCGACGATCTTATCAGGAGCGCCGACGACAAACTATATTATGCTAAGAACAACGGACGTAACAGAGTTGTAAGTAAGATTGAAACCGAGGAAAACGGTGAAAGCTCCGAAGAAAACGATCTTGAACAGCTGCTCAGATCAATCGGAGGCGGATCTCCCGATTTTACGCCGCTCAGCACGGACGGTTCGGGACATTTCGAAAACCTCTCGGCCAAAGAACTTGAAGACATACTCAGCGGTAAAGCGGATGAAGAAGCGGCCCTTGAAGGAAATGACACATCATCCGCACCTGTCACATTTTCCGAGGATTCCTACACAGACAGTGCCATTCTCGGAATTAAACCCGTAAAATAAAACCTTCATCCGTATCCGCCCCATTCACCGAAACCTTCAGTGATGCGGGACGTAGCTTTCGGAAACCGTGGTCTTATCTTTGAAATATATATCGGACCGGATCTTAAACAACTTAACAGGGCGGGGATGATTCCCCGCCCTTTGCTTTATGCTTTTTTCTTTTTGTCCGGAACTATCTGAACGATCATTATCGCCGCAAACATCAATATGCTGCCGATCATCTCCCTGAAAGTCAGCTTCTGGCCGAGGATCAAAAATCCCCCCAAAACGGAAAACAAAGCTTCCGCGCTCATAAGGATCGAAGCAACATAGGGCTCTATCCTAGACTGGCAAATAATCTGTATCGTATAAGCGATTCCGCCCGACAAAACGCCCGCATACAAAAGCGGTATCATGGCAGCCATTATCGATGACTTCTTTACATCTTCAAGTACGAACATGACTATGCCGCTGGTTACCGTTACCGTAAGGAACTCGATACAGGCAAGCTTAACGCTGTCATATTCTCCGGCAAATACATCAATCGCCAGTATCTGGAGTGCAAAAACCGCCGCACAGGCTATCAGATACAGATCCCCGGATGTCAGCGTAAAGCTTCCGCTCATGGTCAGGAAATACAATCCGACAACGGCAAGAACTATTCCGACCCATACATTTGCCCCTATCTTTCTTTTCAAAAAGAGACCGAAAACAGGGACGATCACTATATACATCGCGGTAATAAATCCCGCTTTTCCTACAGAATCCGTTTTTAAGATACCGATCTGCTGAAGATTCGACGCAAGCGATAGGAGCACTCCGATGATCACACCGGCTCTCCACAGTTTTCCGTTTTTCCAGGAGCAGGCTTTCGGATCCTTCCCCTTATTTCCGAATTTGTCGTGTACAAATGTAAAGGCGAAAACCACGACCGTGGCCATGGCAAATCTTACTGCCGAAAAAGTAAAGGGACCGACCTTTTCCATTCCCATACTCTGGAAAGCAAACGCAAGTCCCCATATGAGTGCTCCGAAAAGCTGGAGCAAAGCAAATAATATACGGGATTTTTTCATTACGACTTTCTGTCCTTGTAGATTTTATGCAGATATTCCCTGATCTCCTGATCTACCGGGATCTTCAGAATATCCGAAGCGAGCTTTTCGGCATCTTCCGTGGTCCATTCCGAAAGGGTTCTTCTGACCTCGGAGACCGAACGGGGATTAACGCTGAATTTTCTGCAACCGAAACCCGCGATGATGGGAATGACCTCCGGATCGGATGCCGCTTCACCGCATATTGATATATCGATTCCCGCAGACTTAGCGGCATCGATGGTCTGTTTTATCATGCGAAGGATCGAAGGCTGCGTAACCGACTGAAGATATGCAACCCTGCTGTTGCCCCTGTCCGCGCTCATCACATACTGCACAAGGTCATTCGTTCCGATGGAAAAGAAATCGCACTCATGTGCCAGCATATCGGCAATGATCGCGGCGGAAGGTGTCTCTATGGTGGCACCCACCTTTATATCATCGTTAAAATCAAATCCCTCATCGCGAAGATCCGATTTGATCTCATGTATCAGGGACTTGATGCTTCTCATTTCCTCCACGCAGGTAACCATGGGGATCATTATGGAGATGTTTCCTTCAGCGCTTGCCCTAAGGATCGCACGAAGCTGCATCGCAAAAATATTCCTGTGTCCGAGACTGTACCTGACTCCTCTGTAACCCAGGAAAGGATTGTCTTCTTTTTCCAGTTCCAGAAAAGGAATACTCTTGTCCCCGCCTATATCAAGGGTTCTTATAATGACTTCCTTTTCCTTCATCGCCGATGCAACGCGGGAATAAACCCTTGTCTGCTCTTCTTCGTCGGGAAGTCGTCCTTCACCGGACATCAGGTTTTCGGTTCTGAAAAGTCCTATACCCTCTCCGCCTTCGTCGATGGCATGCATCACACTGATGATATCCGATGTATTGCACATAATGGCAGCTTCGGTTCCGTCCGCCATCGCTGTTTTGAGGTTACGGTATTTTTTGAGTTCTTCAAGATCGGCCAAATATTTTTTTCTCTTTGCGGAGAACCCCGCGACTATCTCGGGATCCGGCCTCTCATATACATATCCGCTGATACCGTCTACGATCACGGTATCTCCTTCATTTATCTCACGTGTTGCATCCGCAACATCATAAACCGCAGGGATGCCCATGGATTTTGCGGCAAGTGCGGAATGCGAAGCCATGCCTCCCGTTTCGCATACCAGGCCGGCAATGCTGTAATCTTTGAGTACTCCGACCATGAACGGGGTAAGATGGGACGCAACCAGGACCGCACCGGGTTTCGTACCGGAAACCTCTTTGACAAAATCATCATTACTCATCGCGGAATTTTCCGGAGAAGATATGACTTTGGCGATACCGATTCCTATTCCTTTTGAAACTTCAGATCCGTTTAACATACATTCATCCTACAGGACGGTCATCACCTTGACATAACCATCCGTCTTATCTCTCATTATTTCGAAACCTTTTGTAAGATCTTCAAACGAAAGTCTGTGTGATATCAGTTTTTCGGGTGATATCTTTTCTTCCTTCATAGCGTTCAGGACAAGGTGCCAGTCATCGTCCTCATCTCCGGTAAAGGATGAATTCCAGGTTCCCGTTACCTTAAGCTGCTTTCTCAATATTTTCCAATACTCATCTTTGGCAAAGACAATGTCCGATGCAGGGTTTCCCACGAGTTGAAGTCTTCCGCCTCCGATAAGTATATTCGGTCCGAGACTGACGGATTCGTTTCTTCCGACACATTCAAAATAAACATCCGCGCCCTCACCGTTTGTAGCCTGATTTACAAACACGACAGGATCGTCATTTTTGATATTGCAAAATGCGGATTCCGAAACTCCGAGAGATCCTGCGTAGTTTTTCTGAAAGTCTTTATTTCCGATACAGAAAACATTCTTATAACCGATGCTCTTAAGAAGCATAAGTGTGAAGAGACCTATGGTACCCATTCCGGAAATAACAATATTAAGTGCTTTTTCGTCATCATCGGGGTCAAGGGATATCCCACACTGTCTGATCGAATGCATGGAAACCGATATAGGTTCAAGCATCGCAGCCTGTTCATAAGAGACGTTTTGCGGAAGTTCTATCAGATTGGATGCAGGTACCTTCACATATTCGGCAAAGCCTCCGTCACACCTCGATCCGAGATAGTTGTAATTCTTACACATCTCATATTGTTTCTTACGGCATGATGAGCAATTTCCGCATGGAATAAGAGGGAATATACCGACTCTTTTTCCTACGTAATTTTGCAGATTATCACTGCCCGCCGAGACTACTTCTCCGCTGAACTCGTGACCCGGTATAAGCGGATGATGATACGCGCCGGTTTTGTATATTCTCGGTATGTCCGATCCGCATATTCCTGCGGCATGAACTTTGACGATCACACAGTCGCTTTCAGAAACGGACGCATGTCCGTCAGGCGATGTGATACCGCTTCCGTCATGTACCGGTTCTGCAGCTTCCCTAAGTCCGATATCCGCTATGCCGTTTAAAACATATGCTCTCATCTTCCGATAATCTCTTCAAATCTTGTAAGATCCGCAGGGGTTGTGATCTTAAAATTATTCTCATCCCCCGGGACGGTTATTATGTTCATTCCGGACATTACGGCAGGTTGCATCGAACCGCTTATTTCATAGATTGCATCAGGCAAAAGTGCTTCGTTAGCCTTTACATAAGCTCCGTATTTAAATCCTTCGGGCGCCTGTCCGGCAGCAATTCTGCTTCTTTCAAGATTGGATACCACTTTACCGCCGTCTATCTCGTACACGGTATCTTTCATGGGAAGGACGGGGAGAACCGCATCGGCATCGCTCAGCATTTCACATATCGTCCTGATCATATCTTCGGTCACAAGAGGTCTTGCGGCATCATGTATCACCACACCGTCATCATCCCCCAAAATACCGCGGAGCGCATTCAAACCGGACAATATGGAAAGCTGCCTGGTCTTGCCGGGAGCGGCAAATCCCGCAAACTTGCCCTCATCCGAAATGAGCCCTCTTACAATTTCTCTGTACTCGTCCGCACAGACTATCACGATCTTATCCGTCTCGGGAGATTTTTCAAAAGTCTCGATGCAATATGCTATTATCGGTTTTCCGGAAACTTCTATGTACTGTTTCGGAATATCACTTCCTACTCTTGCACCGGTTCCGCCGGATAAAATGATTGCCGCAGTCATCAAAACTCCATTCTTCTGATATCGCTGATGATTTCTTTATAAGACTGCTCGTGTCCGAACAGCACCGAGGTACCGAGAACAAATCCGCTCATTCCCAGTGGAGCATATGTCACAATCTTATCCATGGTACATGCACCGTCCCAGATCAGATCGAAATGCATTTTCTTCTGAAGTTCGAGCAGGTAGTTTATCTTCTCACCTACATATGGCAGGAACATCTGACCCGCATTTCCGGGATTGACCGACATTACCAAAACCTTATCCACTATTCTGAGAAGTTCCACTATCGATTCAACGCTTGTTCCGGGATTAATGGCAATTCCGGGAGTAATGCCTGCATTGATGATCTTCTGAAGTGTCGTCGAAGGATGATACTCCGCTTCGGGATGAATATAAACAATATCTCCCTTTCTCAGGAAATGGAGAAACATCTCGATATTATTGTTGGGATGTTCGATCATCAGATGAACATCCAGCGGTTTTTGAGTGGCCTTTGCGATATACTTCAAGTCATAAAGACTCATGGCGAAATTGGGAACATATCTTCCGTCCATGATATCGATATGGAAATAATCCACCCCGGCATCTTCGAGTTTTCTAACCTCTTCACTCAGATTTCCGAAATCCGCACACATCATAGAAGCATGAATGTTAAAACGCATATACCCCTCCATTTGTGTAATACCGTCAGTTTATTTCAATATACAATCACAAATGCTTTTACATCAAGCAATTAAGGCACATCATATAAGCTTGTAGTACTTGAACGCCTTGTAGATTCCATCCTCATAGATCGAGTCGGTTACGTAGTCAGAAGCCATGAGAAGCTCGGGATTTCCCTGGCCCATTGCTATTCCATGTGCGGCCACCTTTATCATCTCCATATCGTTCATTCCGTCACCCACGGCATAGATATTCTCTGCCGGAACTCCGAAGTGCTTCCTTACCATTTCCATTCCGGTTGCCTTGGAATGACCCTTGGGAACAAATTCGACGACTATATTGTTATGATTGATCTCATAGAGAAAATCATCCAGTTTCTCACATACCAGATCGTAATCCGTTTCATCCGTGATATCCGCGCTGAACTTATTTATGGGATCATCACTTGTTACGGTATTCAATTTCTTAGCCCTGTCTCCCAGCGATTCCCAGAGTGTTTTTGCAAATGGATCGTCGGGGAAATCTTCGGGATCGAAAAAGCAGTTTCTGCTTCCCTCGATAACAAGAGGCATATGTTCATCATGAAGCACCTTAAGGGATGTCTGAACCTGATCCCATGTTAAAAGCTTCTGATACAGGATCTCTCCGCCTATCTCGACATGGCATCCGCATGCCGCAACAATTCCGTCCACACCCAGTTCATCAAGTGCCTCATACATCGTGTTGGATCTGGATCGTCCGGTATTGATGAACACCTTATTGCCCATAACCTTGGCCAGACGTATCGCATCCTTGGTGCTTTCCGGGACACGAAGCAGTTCGTCCCAGATAGTCATATCTATATCAAGAAATATCAGATTCATTCTTTTTCTCCGTGCATAACCAATCCCTCATAACCCATCATGAAAGGAATCGTAAACATAATAGGGAATGCATACCTTGCATGCTTCATAAAGCAGGGGCCGGCCATGCAAACCAAAAGGGAAATAAGCTGTACCGCATACATATGTGCAGAGCCCTTTCTCCTTCTTATCAAAAGGATCATTATCCAGGTCCAGAGTCCCGGACTTTGTAGCATTCCGAAGAAGGAGATCCTGTCAATATATCTGTAAGCAAAGATCAGTATCTCATCCGCGCCTTCAAAAAGTCCGGTCTTGGTAAACAGTTCGCTGTCCCCTTCATATCTGATGGATGTATCAGTCTCGGGATCGAACCATCCGTATACACTGAGGAAAAACGATTCGAAATATGTTCCCGGATGTTTAAAGAACATCTTTGCCCAGGTGGTCATATATCCGGTTACCACGCTGCTGTCCGCCTCGGTATCGTAGTACTGTTTTACCGGATCGGAAATAGTCGGATCATAGCTTTCGATCATGTCCTGATAATTTCCGAACAGTGCATTGATGCTTTCGATTTCTTCCGCGGTCAGTTCATCACCGTACCTGATCATGTAAAGCGTTGTCTGCTGCATCGGTATGGACATCATTTCCTTAAGCCCATCGCTTTCGGCATTAACCGCGGTTTTGATTCCGGAGGATAATGCGGTATATATTCCGATGGGAATAACGATCAAAGCAAGTGCTTTCTTTGCAATCCCCGCAGCCTTTGATTTATCCATCGCATAAACGCTCATCACAAGACCGTTTACAAATACGATTATCGATCCGTTGTTTCTGCACATACACACGAGGATCGCAGCCAGACAGAATTTTAATACCCTTTTCCTGTCCGATATAAACGCTTTCTCATCATCGTAAAAAGAAACCGCAAGAATCAGATACCATATAACCGCAGCGATGAAGAACACATCCTTTATCGCAGTCGTTACTATGTTTGAATAGATCGGAGACAAAACATAGATTCCGAAAACAAGTGTAAGAAGCGGAGTCTTTGCTCCTCTTTTTTTCAATTCTTTTAGCGTGAGGGCAAGCGCAGCAGAGAGTGCAAGTTCCTGAAGAAGTATCCAGACAAACAATCCGAGATCGTAATTTCCGAATATCGCTTTGAATAATTTAAACCACAATCCGATAATCGCCGTAAGAACAATCGGATGATGTCCCGACCAGGGCATATCCCCCGTGTTTTGCATCATCTGTCCTATGAAATCGGCATTGTAATTTCCGGGATAGTTAAGGATTGTAACGGGAAGCCATAATACCATCAGTATCAGGACTACGTTTCTGAATAAGTGTTCGTCAAATATCCTGCCTGCGATCTTAAGTCCGGTATCAAGAGAAGATACCTTCTCAAGACCTGCTTCAAAAAGTGCAAAGATAAGTCTGAATATCACTCCGAATCCGAGTGATGCAAGAAGTGCTCTTATCATGAAGGGAAGAGTATCAAACACTGCGGAGAGATTACCGAATTCAGCCGCAGATCTTCCGAGTACGATAACAAAGCCCAGAATGAACGGAAGAACGGAGCCCCTGATATATCCGCGAAATTTCCCGGTTACGTAATGAATTGCCGCTCCGCACATTACGGAAGCAATCAGCATATCAAATTGATAATCACCCAGTCCCGAAAAAATCCTTGCCTTGAAAAAATCGAGGCTCACCCTGCCGTATGCCCAAAATGGAGCACCTTCGGTAAAACGAAACGTCAGGGCAAATCCTGCCAAAAGTGATGACAGAATAAAGACCGCTTTCTCGCGGGATGTATTCTTTTTATTCGAAACAGTTTCTTTCAATCCGTTAACCCCACATCATATACGAGACACCCATGCAAAGCCTGATGAAAAACAGAAGTCCGCAATAAGTATGATATGCCAGGACAATTCCGCACGCACCCAGATATCCTTTCCTGACGATGCTCTTTTTCTCTGCATTCCTAAGATCGGATATCCATGTTATAAGTGATATTCCGAATATCAGGATTATCGTAAATGCATATCCCCAGCTGAAATTTGCATCCATATCCCTGGCGCCTTTTTCGCTGAAGAGGAAATATTCCATATATCCGCATCCGGCGCAAAGCCATGCGAACAGTAAATATCTGTTTTTGAAAATATCCTTTATATGAAGCACCAGGATCATCAAAGGAAATGCTATCGACAGTGCGCTTACGATCAGCAGATATCCCGTATGTGCACTCATTGCTCTTCCCGGTGCGATCATGATTCCGCTTCCTCCGGCGCCTGCATTAAACAGCGCCTTGTTTTGAAGAATCATAACCGCAAAAGAAGGAATTACGGCCGAGCCGAACATTACAAGCCTTCTTAAAGGAGCTTTCTTTTGTACCAGATCGATGATCAGGAAGACAAACATCGCAGGCGTAACAGCCAGGAAGAAATTTGGTTTTGCCGCAGTCGTGATCGTAAGTATTCCGGCAAAGAATAAAAATGACTTTAGTGTCAGTTTCTTGGAGATGTTTTTCTCAATCCTTAAATATGCAAGGATTGTCCAAAGACCGAGCCACTTCATCATCAGATAAGTGGAGTTATGCCATATGGATGAAGAATGCATTCCCATGTATCTTCCATCGGACAAACCCTTTATATAACATGGCATTACGATATTTAAGAGCAGCGCCAGCAGGATTGAAAGATTCGGATCAAGCTTCTCATCCGTTATCTCATGAAGAAGCTCCGCGGTAAAAAACACGGATAAAGCAGCAAACAAACCCAGTAAAACCGGAAGTATCAGAAGTGTTCCGCTCTTATGCAATCCGATTATGATAAGTGAGATGAGGGAATATATAAGTCCGTCATCCACAGCAAGACTGATATGTGCGGGAAGATCCGATTCGTATACGGACCCTTCGGTCCATCCCATGAATTTGTAATACAGGAATATGCAAAGTCCGGTATAGATAAGAAGCAAACCTGCGGATGTAATTGTCATCACTGCGGATGATTTTTTCTTATCAGACATAGAAATATCCTCCACCGTAAAGCATTACAAAAAACGCAAGTCCGCATCCCAGATGCCAGACATATACCGCCCATTCAAATGCCAGCAGTCAGACGGGCTGTTTTTTCTTAATGGTATTTTCGATCAGAAGCATAAGGCCTCCTACAAATACGAAAAAGATTCCGTACATGTATCCCCATGCGAAATTACAATGCACAAGCCTGTCCCCTTTCTCGTAGAGGAGGAGAAATTCCAAAAATCCCGCCATCATAACTTCCCAGGAGAGAAGAAAGATCTTATGGTCCTTGAATCGCTTGAAATTCAGAAGCATCATCACACCGGGGAATGCGTTGGCGAGCATTATTGCCAGAATAATATTATGCGTATATACTCCCCATGCTTTTCCTATGCCGAATCCGATTCCGCCGTCAGGTCCCGCATGTGAATCCGCTCCGAACACTCCGCCGAACTGAATTATAAGAGTAATGAAAGTAGGAACCGCAGTAGCAAGCAGGTAAAGGAATTCCCTGAACTTCTTACCCTTTGATATTATCAGCCTTACGATCATATGCACCGCAGCAGCGGATACAAGAATAAATGTAAAGCTGGGCTTGGTGAGCGTTGTAAGAAGTAAGAATACCGAGAATGCTATATATTCCTTTTTATCAACATGGTCTTCGTAATATGTAAGGATATGAGCAAAAAGGAAAAATGAAACCAGGGCAAATCCTCTGGCTGAAAGGTAAGTCTGATTGTAGTAAGGATTTGCACTGTAGACCCCGAGGTTCTTCAGTGTAATACCCGGGAGATATATTCCCTCGGGAGGATACAGCATGGATACGAAAAACACGGAATAAGCCGCAATGAGGATAAAGCCTTCAAACGCCCTTCTGTTTTTATCTTTCTCAGGCACAAGAGGTGCCAGGTATTTAAGCATGTAGTAGGAAAGTACCGCCGGAGCGATCGAATTAAGAATGGTTGCGGAAAGTGCGGCCCCCATTCTGACTCCGCCAAATAAAGCAAAGAACTTTCCGAGCATGAAATACACGGGATAAGGGTAATCAAATCCGCTGTCTATCCCCTGCATTTCCTGAATATACGCATCCACATCGGATCCGTATACCAGGTACTCTGTATGAAATGCCTGATTTTTAAACAGAACAAAAAGAAGGCATGTATATGCCGCAAGAAGAAGGATATATTCAATCTTCGTTATATCAGCAACCTTAAGGTTACTTTTTAACTGTTTTTTCAAGCCGTTATTCCTCCAAAAACGTATTATATTATTATATCATACGTTGTATTTGGCGTATTTATCATATTTATCGTCCTGGTCAGTGTGCTCATCCTCCTTGGGAAGTGCAGAGAAGAACTTAAGCAGGAACGGGATCGAGATAAGGGATGACAGGATATCCGCACACATCTGCGAACACTGTATTCCCAAAAATCCCATAAAAAGCGGAAGTATCAAAAGAAGCGGGATATAGCAAAGTCCCGATCTTAACATGGAAAGGATCGACGCTTTCCTGGCTTCTCCTATGCTCTGGAAAAGCATGTTGCCGACAACCGATACGGGCTGTACCACAGCAGCTATGCACATGAAACGGAGTGCAGGTATGCCGTAGTAAACAACCATATCATCATCTCTGAACACTCTTATGATATCCGCGGAGTATATAAAACCGAATGTGGCCAAAACTGCCATGAGAATCGTTCCCGCTCTCCATGTTGCAAAGCACGCAGCCCTGACTCTTTTATATTTTCGGGATCCGTAGTTAAAAGCAGATACCGGCTGAAACCCCTGACCGATTCCGATCATTGTGCTTCCGATAAACATCAGCACTCTTCCGTCGATGGTCATCGCAGCAATGGCCGCATCCCCGAAGGGTTTTGAGCATGCATTCAGGACCATTGTGGAAAGCGTTCCGCACAACTGTCTGAGAAGGGATGGAAATCCCGTTTTTACTATCTCAAAAACGCGTCCGGCAACCTCACCCGCAGGAAGTTTCAGATATGAAAGTTTTATCGAACTGATCGCTCTATGGGACAGGAACATGTACAGAAGGATTATCAGGCTCACGATCTGGGACACCATGGTGGATATCGCCGCGCCCTTTATCCCGAGCCCGTAATTAAACATAAGTATCGGATCAAGGACTATATTCAAAAGTCCTCCGGAAACAAGTCCGAACATTGCAAAAAAGGCCCTGCCCTCATATCTGAGAACATTGTTCAGAACGCAGCTCACCGCAAGAACCGGGCCGGATGCAAGAATGTACAGTGCGTAGGTTTTGGCATAGGGAAAGATCGTCGGGGTTGCCATCGCATTAATGAGAGTATCCAAAACGGCAAATCCGACCAGACTCAGAAAAATACCGGATAAAAGTGAAGCTGCTGCTCCCAGTGTGAGAGTCTTGTCCGCTTCGTCCTTTTTTCCGGCAGCAAGAAGTCTTGCTATTTTAGAACCGCTTCCCTGCCCGTACATAAAGCCGAAGGCCTGGAAAACGGATTGAACGCTCATTACTATACCGATTGCCGCACTGGCACTGGTATTGATCTTACCTACAAAGTATGCGTCAACAAGGTTATATACCATCGTGATGAGCATGCTTATGACCGTCGGAACCGCCAATGTAAAAACCAGCCTTCCCGGCGGCGTAAGTATCATCTTTTTATATTGTCTGGCTTCGTCCTCGTTCACCCGACAGGACCATCCTTTATCTGAGAATTTCTTTTATCCTCTCCACGGTCTCCGCTTCAAGTACAAGCGAAGCAAGGCTTCTGCAGCTCGACATCGTAAGTCCGCGTACAGCCTTCCTGATCTCTGTCACCTTATAAGGAGACACACTCAAGTTCTTAACCCCGAGTCCCAAAAATACAGGGATCATCCGTGTATCCGACGCAGCTTCTCCGCAGACCGTTACGGGTATTCCCGCATCAAGTGCCGCATCACAAATGTATTTTACCGCCCTTATAACCGCGGGCTGATAAATGCTTACATAATCGGCAAGCGCGGGATTTCCCCTGTCCGCACACATTACGTACTGTGACAGGTCATTTGTCCCGATGGAAAAGAAATCGACTTCCCTTGCAAGCTCGCGTGCACACATAACCGCAGCCGGCGTCTCCATCATGCATCCGAGTTTTATATCCTCCCGGTATGAGATTCCTTCCTTGCCGAGTTCATATCTGCATCCTTCTATCAGATGTCTTGCCTCTATCACCTCGGACAATGAGGTTACCATGGGTATCATGATATTTATCTTCCTGCCCTTGGAAGCTTTAAGAATGGCTCTTACCTGGATCATGAATCCATCCGGATCGAGAAGACTTCTTCTGATTCCCCTTAATCCGAGCGCGGGGTTATCCGTACTGCTCTCGCTTTCGAGAAGAGCATCGGGGCCTTTATCCCCTCCCACATCCATGGTTCTGATCACGGTTTCCCTTCCGGCAAAAGAATCCGCTATGCGGCCGTAGATCTCTTCTTGCTCATTCTCCGGGAAATTAAGGCCTCCGCTCATGAACAGGAATTCCGTCCTTACGAGTCCCGCTCCGTCCGACAACAAAGCTTCTTCGGGAACATCGCCGGAACTGATATTGCATAATATACCTATCTCGGTTCCGTCCTTGGTTCTGGCAGGTTCGGAATTTTGAGCCTTTACTTCGGGAGCTTCTTCAGCATCTGGCACGGATTTTCCCGAATATCTGTCTATCTCATCCTGAGTGGGCGCGATTATTACGGTGCCGCTCTTTCCGTCAACGATGCATTCTCTGTTTTCGGAAACATCTTCGGATGTATAGGGAACTCCGAATACGGCAACGATGCCCATCGATCTTAATATAACCGCTGCATGGGATGCTTCACTTCCGCCCCTCATTACAACAGCTTTTATGTTTTCGGCTTTACAGCTTACTATCTGGGCAGCTGACAGCCTGTCGGCAAAAATGACATCTCCGTCATCTTCCGGCCCCTTGCCGGTAAGTGATGAAGCATCACCTCCGCCCATAAGCGACATTATTCCGCTTTTTACTTCTTCAAGGTCTTCGTTTCTGGCAACGATTGTCTCATCACCCGAAGCATTCAGGATATCGGCATACTTCTTACATGCTTCTTCAAGCGCATCTTCAGCATACATACCGGAATCAATCAATTCCAG
>JAEEGL017213833.1_pt1 | contig 14160 bp, 11 predicted proteins | sample 9134231 | NCBI WGS metagenome assembly JAEEGL01 (sample SAMN16246548, study PRJNA631951) | gut metagenome | biome: gut microbiome; feature: rumen; material: fiber-attached | host: Bos | place: Iran: Karaj | collected 2018-10 | reverse complement strand
GGCACCGAAGTTCTTATTATCGACCCAGAAAACGAGTATCAGAAACTTTGCGACGCTGTCGGTGGTGCATATATTCGCCTCAGTCTTAACTCTGATGTGCGTATTAATCCATTCGATCTTCCAAAAGTTGTCGATTCAGAAGATGCTAACGACGCATTACGCTCTAACTTGGTTACTCTTCACGGTCTCTTCCGCTTAATGCTCGGTAGTGCAACTGGTGGTGGCGCCATTCTTACCCCTAATGAGGAAGCCGACCTCGACCAAGCACTTATCGATACTTATGCTCGTGCCGGTATCACTAATGATCCGCTTACCCACAATAGTACTCCACCAACCATTATTAACTTGTTTGATACCTTGTTACATATGGGTGGTACGGGTCCAAACCTTGCCCAGCGCTTACGTAAGTACACCACAGGTACTTTCGCTGGTATCTTCTCTCAGCAATCCAACATTGATATTAATAACCAAATGGTCGTCTTTAACATTCGCGACCTTGAAGATGAGCTTCGTCCAGTTGCCATGTACATTGTCTTGTCGCATATTTGGAACATCACTCGCGCCGACAAACGCAGGCGTCTCCTCCTAGTAGATGAGGCCTGGCAGCTCATGAAATATGAAGACTCCGCTAACTTCCTCTTTAGCCTCGCTAAGCGCGCCCGTAAGTATTATCTTGGTCTCACCACGATTACCCAGGACGTTGAGGACTTCATGTCTTCTAAAATGGGCCGCGCTATTGTGGCTAACTCTTCCATGCAGCTACTTCTCAAACAGTCCGCTTCCGCCGTCGATGTTTTGTCTGACGTCTTTAAGCTTACTGATGAGGAACGCAAGCGTCTTTCAAACTTCCCAGTCGGGCAAGGTCTTTTCTTCGCTGGTCAAAACCACGTCCATATTCAGATTGTGGCGAGTGAAACCGAGGAAGGCCTCATTACGACTAATCCAAACGATCGTCGCTCAATGTAATCTGTTAGATTATTATAAATTACCGGCTAAAAACCGGTAATTTTTTTGCTTTTTTTTAAAAAATATTATAAAATATAGATATCATGGCCTCCACACCAGATAATGACCGCTATCGTGGTCAGTATGATCCATATAATAATATGGAAACTGCCACTACTCGCCCTGATAATATTGCTCGTCAAGAGCTAAAGGACGCAGAAAAAAGTGCTACCAAAAAAACAAATTCCGGCACTTCAATTTCCGATAAACTCGCTTCACGTGGGGCTATTACTAATGCCGTAAAATCATCAGAGGAAAATCAGACTTCCTCCAACTTTGTGAATTCCGTCAGGGGAATAAATAAGAATTCCGGCAAGAAAAAAAGTTTCCTTCGCCGCGCCGCACCACTTACAATCATTACTAGTCTCCTGCTTGGTGGCGGCATGTTCTTCTATGGTGCTCAATCTATGCTCGGACCACATCTTTCCGCACTTTATACTAATGCTACCGATGTGCAATATAGTTCTTATAATTTCCGCAATTCCCGCCTAATGTCTTATATGCTCGATGGTGGTGGCCAAATTAAAATCAGTAACTTTACTAAAAAATACACCTTCTTTACGCCATACATGCAGTCTCGCCTCAAGAACAACGGCATCGAAGTCGGCCATCTTGATTCCAATGGTACTTTTAAACCTGGTCAAGCTATTCTCGGATCATCTACTGTTCTTAAATATGGCGATAGTATTGTCGATGCCAATTCTTTCCAAGATACTTTCGCAAATAACGCCAACTTCCGCGAAGCCTATTACGAGGCTAAACGTGGCCGCGTCGCCGGCTTCTTTGATGATGTTTCCATGAAATATTACAAGCAGAAAGGTGCTACTCGTGATATTTTTAACGATTATAAATCCACCGGCGATCTCGAAACTGACACAGGTAATTTTGAGGATACCGTATCTCACTACGTAATTGGCGCCGATGGCTCAGTAAATACAGTCCACCATAATTATGATGAAGAAACTGGGGAAGACCACATTCAAAAGAGTGGCCAAGACGTCACCACTAGTAATGTTGACGGCGCCACGCCAGAAGCCAAAGCTCGCTCCATGGTAAATAATATAGCGTCCAAAGTATCCTCAGTTGGTGTACCGGTCTGTTCCGCTCTTCGTATTGCGAATATCGCTGCCGTCACAGTTTCAGCTTACCAAATATATCAGTCTATCGCTTATTTCCTAGGACTCATGGAGCCTATCAGTAAAACAATGGCAGGGAAGGATAATCAATCCGCTATCAATGAGACACTGAATTTCTTCACTACTCAAACCACTTCAAGTGTAGATTACGTCAATTCCGACGGCACTCAAACCAAAAAAGATGTTACTGGTTCTATGCTCGAATCCACTGGTTCTAAGTTAGTCATGGGTAAAACTATTTCTCCAGCCTCTGAAACCGCTCCATATTCACTCGATAATATCACTAAAGCCGCTACGACTATCGCCGTCAGCACCGGAGCCACCAATGTCGCCTGTTCTGGAGTTATGGCCGCTTCCGCAATTATTTCACTCGCTTCAAGTGGTATTCCAGGCGGGAAACTAGCCACTTTCGTCGTGGGCGCTATCATGCAAACCATCGGCGGCATTGTTATTACGGGCGTCGTTGCAGCTATCGTAAGCGCCATTATTCCATATGTAGCAAAAATCTTTGCAACCAACATCTTTGAAACCTATACTGGCATTCCGGCTGGCGAATTATTCTCACTCGGTGCCGCCAATGCAAATTTCCAACTTGCTACCCAGGGTAGTGCCTATATGCCATCCGACACAGATGCTGTTAAACAACAAAATCGCAACACTACGCTCGCCCTCGCCGAAGAAGCTGAAATCAATCGCCTCAACCGCAGCCCATTCGATATTACAAGCACAAATACTTTTATGGGATCGCTCTTGTCGCAATTTACTTTCTTAGCTTATTCAAATAATATTATTTCTTCGCTCAGTTCATTTAATAACATTGCCGCAAGCGCAATTCGTAAAATTACACCAGCCTCATCAGCTGCAGACGAAGAACTCATGTATACATCTAGATATACTGAGTGTCGCAATCTCCCAGGCACCCAATGTGATATTTATGGTGTGCCAATTGTCACTACTGATTATTCCACTATCGACATTAAACCAGACGATGAAACTTATAAATCCGTCGTTGAAAAAAATCTTGATAGTTCAGGGAATATTAAAGACAATTCTGAACTTGCTAAGTTTATCAACTTCTGTAAAAACCGTAATTCGCCATGGGGTGTTAAGGATGCTAACATTCTCAACGCTCTCCAAACTGATTTTGGTATAGTCGGGAACAATCTCCCATTCATAAATGATATTCTTGACATCGTTAATGCTGCCGAAGATATCTCTAATGAACCATGGGCTACCGGATCTATTTGCGAAAACTCCTCCAGTAATTCTCGCTGGGATAGTGAATTTAAATACTACCAACGTTACATCGAAGATATGCGTATTCTCAGTGGTATGGAAAGTGACACTGGTGGTAGTAACCCAGTCCTCGCATATGAGGAACATTATGAATCCACTCACCAAATCGACACATCATTTGAAGGAACACTCGCTCGCATTTCTGGCCAAACCAAAGACGATATTGCCTTCATTCTTGAATTTGCTCGCTACTCCGACAAAATCGCTCACTATGATCCATCCACGCGTTTTGCTTTTAATCAAGAAAATCCAGAACCAATCGAATATCATTTCGAAGAAAACCCAATTAAAGAAACTCCAGTTATCGCAATTAAATCTAATGAATTCTTTACCGATCGAAGGAATTACGCTGTATGAAAAAAATCTTCACATCCATTTTTGCTCTCATAATCGTACAGCTACTACTTCTTCAGCCTGCTTTTGCAGCTAATCAGCCAGATCCAGCTGTGCTAGATTATTTCAGCCGTAATGGTATTTATTATTACAATCCGTCTGGCAACTGCGAAACAACTACGGGAGGTGGTGGAACTGCCATTATTAAGGGAAATACAGCTGCCGAAAAAGTATGGTCAGGCTTAATTTCACTTGGTTTCACTGAAGAACAAACTGCCGGCATCATGGGAAATATGCAACACGAAAGCAACAGTTTTAATCCTGCCCAACATGAAGGTAGCCAATATCGCAAACACTGGCCAATGGCCCTCGACGCTAACACTGATAAATCATATGGTCTTGGTTTAATTCAATGGTCCGGCGGTCGCCGTGTTAATTTATATAACTACGTTAAAGAACAGGCTCCAGATTATCTTAAATATTTCAATAATCCAGAGCAGTACAGTATGAAAAATGGTAATATTTATGGCCTTAATGGCGATGGCTTCATTCAAGTTGCTGGTTCCGCTGGAGATCAATTATTTTCTCTCGAATTAACATTTCTTTATAATGAGCTAAAAGGTCATAAAAGCTATTCTGGTATTTTCGAACAGAAAACCGTTTACGATTCCGCAAAATTCTTCCTTGAACATGTTGAAATCCCACAAAATCCAACTATTGAACATCACATGAATCGCGCTACTGACGCCGAAAAATGGTACAACCAATTCCATGGCACAACTATTTCTAATAGCACATATTCTAGTACAAGTAATTCCGTTACCGGAACAAATAATTCTAAGGATTATAACGGAAATCCAATTCTAACTAGTGAACAACAATCTACTATTTCTAAAAATCAATCCCTCTATGAACAAATGGTAGAAGGTACCCAAATCCCGTGGCGAGCAATGGCGGCTATTCATTATCGCAATACCGGCCTTTCTCGTACGAGCAATAATCCACATGGCATATTTAATATAGAATCAAAAACATATAATACTGGAGAAATTGACGACTCTACTTTCATTCAAATGGGTAAAGATGCCATAAGCTCCGAGTATTATATTTATGCACGCGGTGTTAATTTTACGAACGATAATGACATTAAGCGCTTTTTCTTCAGTGTTGATGGTGCTAGTGAAAAATATAAACAACAAGCTCGTGATTTAGGTCTTTCCGAAGACGAAGCGAATCGTGGCGAAGGGTCACCATACGTCATGAATAAAGCCGATCAACAACGTGACCCATCACATAATACGACTACCTGGGGCGAAATAGTGAATGGCAACCTAACTTATCCAGCAAATCCAACTTATGGCGCTTTCTTAGTCTATGGCGCACTAGGTGGAGCAGGGCAATCCGGATGCAGTGATGGCACACCTGATAGTGGCAATATGACTCTTAATGAGGCTGCTCTCGCGTTCGCATGGCCAGTTGGAGACCCACATGTTGGCACAATGACTCCAACCGAAGCATACAAGAAGGCTTATACCCAAGTAGGCCTCAGCCATGTTATGCCTGGCGGATCTAGCTGTGATGTCTTTGTAGCTACAGTTGCACGTTATTCAGGCGTCGACACTAGCTTTGGTTGTTGCGGCGTCCAAAGCTCATCTATCCCTCACCTCGAACGCTCAGACAAATGGGAAGAAATAAAATACAACGACGTTAACGACACATCATTCCTTCGCCCAGGAGATGTCCTTACTGTACCTGGCCATATTAAGATGTATGTCGAAAAAGACGGCAAAGGTTATGTTGCTCAAGCATCTTATGGTAACCACTCTGGCGAGCTTACAAATAAAATCCTTCTAAAAGATACCATGGGGCGCGGCAATTATCGCGTCTGGCGCTTTAAAGGTTAAAGCTTTTTATCTACGCGCATTTCTTCCGGCACTGCTGTGCTCGTAATAATCATTTGGTAATTCTTGAAATTATTTATTAAATGTTTTTGTCGCATTTCATCAAGTTCAGAAAAAATATCATCAAGTAAAACTACAGGTTGTTTTCCAGTTTCTTCTTCAAGAATCTTTGATTCAATAAATTTTAGCGCCAAAATAATGCATCTCATTTCACCTCTCGACGCTGATCCATCTGCTTTCTCATTATTAAAAACAAATTCATAGTCATCGCGATGAATTCCAAATGAAGTGTGGCCTAAATATAAATCTCTTTGAAAATTATTCTCTAAAATCTTCAAATATTTATTTTCATCACATACTTCACCAAGATATCGTATCGAACATTCATCATTATTTTTCGCAATATTTCGATAAATACTCGTGATGTCAGAATTTATTAATTCTAGATATTTTTGTCGTTTCCGCGCAATTTCCGCTCCATAATTTGCACACATCACATTCCATGAAAAGAAATCGTCAGCTGATACATCTTCCACTTTTAATAAGTCATTTCGCTGTTTTAGGGCTTTATTATATTTACTAATTGCCAACCCGTAATTATCGTCAATTTGTCTAAAAAGCTCGTCAAAATAATCACGTCTCCGCGACGGTGAAGATTTAATTAAATAAATATTATCCGGTTCAAATAAAACTACTGGATAGCGATATTTTTTCGGCAATCTCAGAGTTTTTTTACCATCAATCTCAAACTCTTTTTTGTTACCGTTATAACGAATTATTACTTTTCGTGAATCTATTAAATCAATTTCTGCTCTATAAAATTCCGCTTCACGTCTTATTATTTCCTTATCTGTCGCCTTAAAACTTTTTCCACGCAAAGCCAAATAAATCGCTTCTAGAATCGACGTTTTTCCACTGCCATTTTCACCAATTATAAGCGTTGTAGGCCGATTACAATCTAGCTCAAATTCGTCATGACAACGAAAATTTTTCAGTATAACTTTTTGAATAATTTCCATTAGCTCTTAAGTGGCATAATAATATGCGTATAGTCGTTACTCTTTTTATTCCTGATCACTACTGGCGCCAATTTTCCGGATAAGCCAAATATAATTTCGCCTTCAGTTGTGGAATTTAGCGCATCCAATACGTAACGTGAGTTAAGTGCAACTTTTCCGTCTTCCGGTATTTTAACGCTCATCGATGATGAGTTCTCGCCAAGTTCACTCGCTACTGCACTTATCGAGAATAATCCTTCATCTTTCTTCGCCTCACAAGTAATCGATCCACCAGACTCACGCGCAAATAATGCCGCCACTTTCGTCATCCTAATTAGTTCAGCTTTATCTAGTTCAAGTGCACACTTAATATCTTTAGGAATTAATTGACGATAATCTGGGAAACTCGCATCAATTAATTTTGAAGTTATTTCAATTTCACCCATGCGGAATTTAATCTGCGATTCAGTGATTAATACTTCAATTTCATCCATGCTATCAGAAATTGAACGCAATACTTCTTGTAGAGCATCGCGTGGAACAATTGCCGCAATCTCGCTCTTTACGTTTTCCACAAATCTACGATCCGCTAAACGATAGCCATCTGTCGCTGCAATATATAATGCACCTTCAAACGTATTAAAATACACACCTGTTAATGCTGGACGAGTCGTATCGTTGCTAGCCGCAATAATTACTTGATTAACAGCTTCTTTAAAGATATCCACATTAATCTTAAAAGTTACCGCTTCTTTTTCATCAATCTTTGGAAGTTCCGGGAAGTCATCCGCTAAAATACCATTAATTGTGGATTTATATTGTCCTGCCGAAATCGTAAGCTTATCTCCATTCGTGCTTAACGTAACGGTTTCTTTCGGTAAATTTACTACAAATTCTGCTAAAAGTTTCGCAGGAACTGTAATGGTACCATTTTTCTTTGCGGTTGCATTTACATATTCAACCGTTGCGAGTTCCATATTGGTAGCTGTTAAAGTTAATTGTTTTTCTTCTGCTCTTAATAAAACATTACTTAAAATAGGTAAACCGGCTTTCGTACTTGCTGCTACTCGACTTACTACACTTAGCGCCTTTGCTAGTCTGTCCTGTAAAACTTCTACCTGCATTTTTCCTCCTTTATTAAATAATAAGTAGTAGTAATAGTAGATCTATGTGGAAATGGTGTAAAACTTAACCTTAACAGGGGTGAGTATTGTAAAAAGTAAGTGCAATTCCTGTCTATTACTTCTTGGAAAACTTGTTCAATATTGTGGATTATTGAAGTAAAACCTAAATCAACGTTCAAGAATTCCACTTTTTGATATTTTTGCACATTTTTAATCCACCAATTTTGTACATATTTTTTAACCACCTTTTGCACAACTTTTCCACTACTGGATGGCATAAATCTTCTCCCGCAGATCACTAATTTGCGTACGTAAATTAAAATCTGTTTTTAAGGCGGTTTTTACTACTTTAATTCCATGCATTACTGTAGTGTGATCTTTTCCAAATTCGCGTCCAATCTTAACAGTACTAAGTTTTAATTGTTCTTCCATTAAATACATCGCTACTTGGCGTGCATTCTTGATATCCTTTACACGACTAGTACTGTATAAATCTTTTGCGGTTAAATCATAATACTTGGCAACTTTTTCCACGACTTGTTTAGGTGAAATTGAATGGCGTTTTGATTCTTCTTGTGGCATCGCTACGAGCCCTTCAGATATCAACTCATCTGGAGTTATACCACGCATTTCCGAAAGAAGTAGTACTTGATTTAACTTTCCTTCTAGCTCACGAATATTAGTCTGAATATTTTTAGCAAGAAATTCCACTGCTTCATTTCCAATTTCCGCATGCACCATCTCGGCTTTAGCTTGAATGATTGCGCAGCGTGTCTCAAAATCTGGTAATTGAATATCGATTTGCACACCCATTGCTAACCTTGATGCTAAACGTTCATCCACGGTTGCAATTTGATTTGGTAATCGATCACTACTGACAATTATTTGTTTACCATTCTGATGGAGCTCATTAAAAGTATGAAAGAATTCTTCCTGTGATTTATTTTTACCTTCAATAAATTGAAAGTCATCCACAATCAATACATCAACATTGCGATATTTTTCAGAAAAACCATCAATCTTTTTCTTCATCGCTTCAACAAACTCATGATAAAACTGCTCAATTGTCACATAACGAACACGCATTTCTGGATTCTTTTCTAGAATCTCATTACCAATTGCTTGGATTAAATGTGTTTTACCAAGACCTGGACCACCATATAGGAAGTATGGGTTATAACGCACGCCCGGATGTTCTATTACGGCTTTTGCGGCGCTAACTGCAAGATCATTATTGCTACCAACGATATAATTATCTAGACGATAACGTGGACTTAATCCTGTCTCATTGGATTTATGCGCATCATTAACGGTAATGGTTGGGCGCGTATAGTCGGTCGTATTTTGTTTTATTGGATTAGGAAGTATTTCTACTGCACGCTTTACAGTAGTCTTGTTTTTAGTATCACTCACAATTATTTCCATATTGCCATATTCAATTCCAGCAACTGCGAGTGCATCATCTATAACCTTCATAAACTTCTTTTCAATTGAAGTTTTAACGAAAATATTAGGTACTGCTAAGACTAAGTTTCCATCTTCGTTGGTAACGAATTTGAGGTTAGCAAAATAAGTGCCATAAGCCATATCGGTAACATGGGCCTTAATCTCGTCTAGGACCGTCTGCCATTCGTTTGGCATCTCTTAACCTCCTCCTTTGAAGATTATTATACGACTTTTCCACAGGTTTTCACAGGTAAAAATAATATTTTCTAATATGTTTTATGATTAACAGATATATTTTTTCCCCAAGTAGACACAAAACAGGGAAGCGCACATGTGGAAAAACCCTTGAAAAAAGTGGAAAAAATCATTATAATAGACATAATTCTTTAACTAAAACAATAATTATAAAGTCAGGAAAATACTCATGCCAAAGCGTACTTATCAACCACACAAACGTCAGCGCAAAGTTGAACATGGTTTCCGCAAGCGCAATGCTACCACTAATGGCCGCAAGGTTCTTGCTCGTCGCCGCATTAAAGGTCGTGCTCGTTTAACGGCCTAGTCGAATGATTTCAAAGAGATATCGCTTTCATTCACGAGGTGGTGTTCGATACACTTACCAAAATGGAAAAACAATTCGGGGCGCCAAAGTCTCCCTAGTTTTTGCTGATAATTCTCGTAATAAGCAACGCTACGCTGTTGTTGTAAGTAAAAAAATACTCAAGTCTGCTGTTGGTCGCAACCGTATTCGCCGTCGCGGCTATGAAGCCATTCGTGCTTTGCTTCCAAATATACACAAGCCGGTAGACTGTATTTTTATTATCAATTCCAAGGAAGTCTTGGATATGGATTTTAAAGAGCTACGTACCCTTATTCGTAATTTACTCCAAGATGCGAATATAATATAATAATCTGAAAGAGGAGTTATATGTTTGATTTACTGGATATGCTGATTGTTCGTCCGATCGTAAATATTCTTTTTGTAATCTACTCTGTAGTTGGTGATTTTGGTTTCGCTATTATAATTTTCACGATTGTAGTCAAACTCCTCACCTGGCCACTTATGAAGCGCCAGCTCCAGCAAACTAAACTTATGCGCAAGATTCAGCCGGAACTTGCTGAGATTAAAAAGAATTGCAAAGGAAACCGTCAGCTTGAATCTCTCCAGATGATGGATCTTTATAAGCGCAATAACATCAAGCCATTCCGCTCGATTTTAACATTATTCATTCAGCTCCCAATCTTTATTGCACTTTTTACCGCTATTAGCGTATCCGTTCAGCCTTGCTCCGTAAATGATCAATATAATGTAGCGATTGGTCGCTGTGTTAATAAAACTAGTGTCGAATATAACGTCGAACATTCCGCATATCCATTTATCCGCGGCTTAAATAATATTGACAGTCTTATTTCTAAGCAAAAAGAATACTTTGAGGAATATACTAAGGATTCTGAAACCGCCACTTATAGCTTTGAACCAAAGTTATTTGGTATTATCGATCTTTCAGTTATACCAAATCAAGTATTTGCCTCCCCAACACTCAGTACGGTAACTATCTTTATCTTTGCTATTGCAAGTACCGTAATGCAGTTTGTGATGGCGCGTCAGCAAGATCCTACTCGTCAAAAGGGTAAAAAACGCCGCACTATGAGAGATCTCATGAAAGAAGCTGCTGATGGTAAAGAAGCAGATCAGAGTGAAATTAATGCCATTGCGCAATCTCAAACTACTTATTTAATGCCTATTATGATGCTCTTCATTATGCTTAATCTTCCAGGCGCCATCGTAATGTATTATCTTTTTAATAATATTATTACTGTATTTCTTCAAAAGGTTATCCTCAGTAAGAAGCTAGAAGAAATGGAAGCTTCTGCCGACAAGAAGGTCCTTAAAGAGCTCCGCGATGCTACTAAGAAGATTCAGGAAGCGGAAATCGTCAAGGACGATACTATTAAGTCTAAAACCACGCATTATGCGTCTAATAAAAATAAAAATTCTAAGGAACATATCACGCATATCAAGGCATCGGATAAAAAGAAAAGGAGATAATATATATGAATACCGATGAGTCAATTCGTTTCGCGGCTAAATACCTTGAGGATTTACTATCCTTCTTTGGTATTAACGTAGCTGTCTACTCAACCATAGAAGATGACGTTATTCAGCTTTCGATTCCATCTACGAGCATGAATTCACTATTGATTGGTAAGAACGCTAATAATCTACGCGCTCTCCAACATGTGCTCATGATGACCTTAATCGCCCGCAATGCTGAGGTAACTCGTGTGAATATTGATATTGCCGACTATAAACGCCAACGTGCTGATAAAATTGAGCATCAGGCAGAGAAGTGGGTCGATGAAGTTCGTCGCACTGGTCGCGAGAAGATCCTTGACCTTAATGCCGCTGATCGCCGTGTTGTTCATCGCTATGCTAGTGACTATTCCGATATTGAGACCTTTAGTGTTGGTGAGGGTCGCGAACGTCGCCTACATATCGTCAAGAAAGAAATCTAATATCTATTAACACTATGAATCCCGCCAACCCATGGCGGGATTTTTTGTAGTTAGAGTTTTCCACCAAAAAATCATAGAAAATCATAATTTCAACTATAAAATATATGGGGTACCATAATATTTTTAGAATAAATCAACTACAGCAACAATAATGCTATGTGGAAAACTCTGTACAAAAAGTGGATTAATAAAACTAACCCTATTGCTATTAGCTATTAAGGTTGAGGGTAATTTATTAGGCGATAGATCGTTTATTGATAACTATGAAGCTGTCTATGTGTATATAAAAAAATACCCCCAATTAAGGAGGTATTAATTCTTAGCTAATTACTCTGCGTGCGCGAAGCCGTTACCTATAATCACAACGAAGTCGGCAGTTGCACTATAGTTTGCGAGCGATTCGGGGGTTTCGGTGATCAAATCTACGTTATAGAGTCCCATTAGCGCTTCTGCGGTCTTTGTTTTCTTAGCAGATAGTTGATATACCTTTACTCCATCAAATGCTGAAAGGTCACTTGGCGCATTAGCTGTAGATGTAATAATATAGCCCTTTCCTTCAAGATAAGTCTTTTCTTTTGCAGCTATACCATTTACGGCGGTACCGTTTAATACAACTATTTTAGCTTCTTCGGATGTAAACGCCTCACCACTTAATTTGCGTTTCATATATGCATGAATATCACTATAATTACCCACGCCAGCTGTAGGATAAACATATGAAATACCATTTATCATACCAGTTGTTAGTAATGCACGTGGCTTATCAGTGGTGTCATAAAGAGAAATTGTTTGAACGCCAGAAAAGTCTAATTTGGTGCCAAGCTTTACGATTGTCTTTATCTCAGTATCTTTAAAGTTTGTACGGAGGTTATCACCGATTGCAGACTTAATACCTAACACCATACCAAGATCTAGGTTAGTGGAACGGGCTTTCTTTGCGATTGCCTCAATAATGCGCTGCTGGAAGTATTCACGCGAGAAGTTACCATTCGATGCACCATAGCCACCATAGGCGTTACGTGCGCGTGCCACACCCAATGCTTGTTCGCCATTAAGGTGTACTACTTGACCATTTGGGAACTGAATATGGTAAGGACGGCCATCCGCTAAGCCTTTAGGGCTAGTAGTGACAATCGTCGTTTCGTCACCATCCCATTTTTGATCCTTATAGAGGAATACTACGTCAATCCCGCCAATCGAATCTACGATTTGTGTGACGGCTGCCCAGTTTGCATGTATGTGATATTGAATCTGTACACCAAACACTTCCTCAAAAGCTGCCTCGAGCGCCATTGCGCCTTCTTCTTCGTATTGTCGTTTTTCTTCTGCGGATGAGTTCTTTTTAACTTTATTATATTTGCACCAGAAGACCTCATTTATCTTACTAGTGGATGTACAGGTTTTTGACTTTAAATCACGTGGTAAGCTTACTATTTTTGCATCACCAGTCTCTTGATTAACACTTAACATCATCATTGAGTCTGTCAAATAACCACCATTCCATCTTGGATCATCCATTTGGTAGCCTTCTGTACCGAAAACTAGAATATTCGTGCGCCCGTTTTCATCTTTTTCAAGTGGAATATCTGGGTCGGAGAAGATGACGTTTACAATATTTCCGCCATCCGTAACCGTGCTAACAAAATCATTCAAATAACTATATAGCCAATAGCCGCCACCCAAAATAATAATCAAAACTACACCCAAGATAATCCATTTTGCTTTGCCTTTCTTTTTGCCAGATTTATTCTTCTTGGCTTTTCTTTTGGCTTTATTGGACCATCCCTTGGTCTTTTCTTCTTGTCTTACTTCGACCAAATCTGTTGGATCTACGTCTTTCACTTCAGCTAAAAATTCCTTTACTGCAGCACTTTCGTTATTATCAACTTCTTCTTTAACTATCTTAGTTGCTTTGCGCGCTTTTTTGGCTTTGTTAGCTTTTTCTAGCCTATCGCCTTCCGCTATTAAAGCTTTTAATTCCTCTTTATCATCTGGAATGCCAAGTTTTCTGGTAGTAGTTTTTGTGGTGCGGCGCTTCATGACTGAGCTAGCAGTAGCTCGGCCCTTTAAATTTGCCTTAGTATCTCCACCACTTGCTCTCCGAAGTCCGTCTATAGACTTTGTGCTCATTATTCTATTTTATCATATCTAGCGCTTTTGCCCCAAGTGGGAGAGGAGCGGCGTCACAAGATATATATGAAGAACATTTGGAAAACCAGAAAAGAAACCTAGAGTAATTAAATATGCAATTATAATTGGAATTAATATTATTATTGGCTTCTTTGTGTTCTTAATAAGGTAACCTATTGTTATTAAAAGAATTACGACCCCTATAATCCCGAGTTCGGTTAGTATATTTATATACTCATTTTGAATAATCTCTTTTTTATTTCCATTCATATCG
>JAEEGL016188986.1_pt1 | contig 14160 bp, 11 predicted proteins | sample 9134231 | NCBI WGS metagenome assembly JAEEGL01 (sample SAMN16246548, study PRJNA631951) | gut metagenome | biome: gut microbiome; feature: rumen; material: fiber-attached | host: Bos | place: Iran: Karaj | collected 2018-10 | reverse complement strand
TATTATTTTATTATGAAAATGAACCAAAATTTATATTTGATTGATTTAGATTAAATAGTTAAAATGTTGATTTTTTATATAAAAATAATTATTTTTATTATATTTTTTTTAAATAAATTAATTAGATAATATTATAAAACATAAAAAGATTTTAATCTAAGATATTTAAACACTTAATAAAAAACAAAATAATTTTAAATATAAATATAAATATAAATTATTCATGATATCCAACACTAAATAAGTGTACCTTCCATTTGAAAAAATCTTAAAGAAAGATTATAAAAACTCCTTTTTAACAAAAATAATAAAAATATGGTTTCAAAATTACAAAAAAATTAAAACCATAAGATAATAAACAATAAAAATTCCTATATATTTAAATCATAAAAATTTCAAGATATAAAAAGAACGATATATAACAAGAATAAAAAAAAGAAAAAAATAAATTAAAAATGAAATTAAAAAAATATACAATAGAATTTAAATTAAAAATAATATCCTTAATACCAAAAATAGGAACTTATACTTTATCAAAATTATATGGGATTGATAGAAAAAGTTTAAGAGATTGGACAAAAAGAAAAGATGAATTTAACAAAATAAAAAATAAAAAAAAATCTTTTCGATTACCAGGAGGCGGAACTAAACCAAAAAAACCTGAATTAGAAATTAAAATTTCTGAATTTTTAAATAGATGTAATGAAATAGAAATTCCTGTTACTACTGGAATGATAATTGATGAAATTTGTAGATTAGATCCTCAAATGAAAGAAAAAAGTAGAAAAAGTTTAAGAAAATGGTATTATAGGTTTTTAAAAAGATTTAATTTAAATAAAATAAGTAATTAGTTTTTAAATTATTTTTTTTTAATTTTTTTTACACTTATTTTTTTTTTTTTTTTTATTTTGTTCAAGTTATTAAGGGGCTTTATTTTTCATAAAAAAAAAATTATTTTTATTAATTAAAATTAAATGGAATAAACTGTAATAAGAAGAATTTATAAAAATCATTTTTGAAGATTAATTTTGTTAATGATGTAATAATGAAATAGATTTATGAAATGTAATTTCAATTAATAAATATTTTACACTTATTTGATGTTATTAATCAAGTTATATCAAATAAAAAAAATAAATTCTATAATTAATTATGGGATTTTATTGGACTATATTTTTTAATTTTAATATTTTATTTATTTTAGAAAAAATCAAAATAAAAAGAAAACAAAATATTTAATCAAAATAAAAGAGATTAAATTAATAAAAAAATATTCAAAATATCCTTAAATAAAATATCTAAAAAAAATATCTTAAATATAAAAACAACCCTTAATAATAATGAAAAAAAAGTAAAAAAAAATAAAAAAAAAAGAAAAAAAAAGCAAAACACTTTAAAACGATAATATATAAAATAAAAAAAAGAATTTAAAAATATACTGAAATATACTCTAAGGATAATTATGTCTTTTTAAAAATCTATAACACCAATTTCTCAAAGCTTTTCTAGATTTATAAAGCATTTCCGGTTTAATTCTGCATAATTCATCAATAATTAAACCAGTGGTAACATTATAATTTATACTTCTGCAATTTTTAATAAATTCAACAATTTGATCTTCAATTTCTAATGTTTTTGGTTTAGCCCCGCCACCTTTTAAACGAAAAGATTTTTCTTTATCTTTTATTTTTTCTAATTTTTCTTGATTTTTTTTCCATAATTTAATACATTTTTGATGTATTCCGATTAATGATGATATTTTAGATACTCCTATTTTATTTGCTATTTCAATAAAACGAAGTTTTTGTTTAACTGTGTATTGTTTTAGATTTTTCATTTATTTTTTATTTATCTTTTTACTAGTTATATAGTAAGTTAGTGAAATATTATTTTTTTATTTTGTTTTTTTAGGGTTAATATTTTGTGCATTATTTTGAGTTTTTAGAAGAAAAAATGAAGATTAAAATAAATTATTTTGATTTTTTTTTTTTTTATATTGCCCTTGATAATACCTCTATTTTATATTAAGTGGATTTTTATTTTGACTTCTTTTTTTTAATTAAATACCTTTTTTTAAATTGATTTTTTATTATTAAAAATTTTGGATATATTTTAAGATTTTATATATTTTTTTTATATTTTGGATTATTTAAAAGTTTATAGGGATTTAAAAATGGATTTTAAATGTAGATTTTTAAATATTAGTGATTAAAATAAATATATTAATATAAAATAATATTAAATATTATTTATTTGAAATTATATTTTTTGAAAAAATTATATCATAAGTTCTTTTATTTTTAAATTAAAATTATTTTTTTATAATATAAAAAAAATGGAGTTTATAAAACAATTTGATTTCCTTTGTTTCGAAGTACATTTTACCTTTAATCAAAAAGGTGAAATAGGATATAAAACTTTTTTAGGAGGATTTCTAAGTTTAATTTCAATATTAACATCAATAATATTTTCAATATATTTTTTCTTAAGATTAATTCAAAGAAAAGATAGTTCAGTTATATTATCAACTGAAAGACATGAAAATATAAATTTAACATACACAAATGAAATCCCATTTCTTTTTAGATTAAGTGACTATTTAGCACACCCTTTAAATCAAAGTTCAATATATGAAATTTATTTAGATTATTGGTATTATATTCCTAATAAAAAAAATATAAATGAAATAACACCACAAAAAAATATTAATTTAACATATGAAATATGTGATATTAATAAACATTTTGGAATATATAAAGATTATTTTACAAAATTTACTGATTTAAAAAGTTTCTTTTGCTTAAATAAAAGACCTTCAAATTTAACAATTTTTGGAAGTTATGGTGACGTTGAATCTTTTAGTTATTTACATTTTAAATTTTTTACTTGTGGAAATCATACAAATAATAATTCGTGTTTATCATCAGAAGAAATAAAAACAATTTTAAATGATGCTTATCTTGATTTAAGATATATTGATTTTAATATTGAAAGTTTAAGTAAAAATAAAGCTAAACAAATCACAATTAAAAGTGAAAGATTACCAATTTCATATTCTGTTTTTAAAAGAGTTTGGATTAACTTTAAAACTATTAAATTTATTTCTGATAATGGTTACTTTTTTTCTGGAGAAAAGGAAGAAATTTTTCATCAATTTAGTAATGTTAGAATTGATACTGATTTAAGAGATATGGAAAGTGGTATTAAACCAGGTTATTTTTTAGCAAGTACTTTTTCTTTAAATGGAGAAATGTCAAAATTTAATAGAAAATATTTAAAATTTCAAGATTATTTAGCAACTGTTGGAGGAATTATTAAAGCAATTACTTTTCTTTGTCAAGTTCTTAATTATTATAATGGAAAAAATTCTTATTATAATAAAATTATTCAAGATTTTATTATTGAAAATCAAATTAAAAATAATTATACTAAAAAAAATAATGATATTGAAAGTAAAAATCAAAGTAGAATTTCTATTCTAAATTATATAAATAATAATATTAAAATGTCACAAGATTTAACTTTGAAACAATCCAGTTCTGGCCTACAAAATTTAAAAAATAATATTTCTTCGAATTTACAAAATAAAATAAAAGAAAAAGATAGATTTAAAAATAAATTTTCAAACTCTTTTTTACCTTATTTTATAACTTTTAAAAGTAAATATGATAAATCAGAAATGGATTGGTATATTAAAACTATAAATAATAAATTAAATATTATTTATGTTTTAAATATTTTAGAATATTATCATCAAATCAATTCTCAAAAAAGGAATTATATAAATAATTTTGAATTAAATACGAGTTATAATAATTTTATAATAGGAAAAAAAAATCAAATTAATGATTAAATTTTATATACTTATTATGAGTTAAAATTTAAATTATATTTAAAATTAATATTAATAATGTATTTTATTTTATTTTTTTTTTAAAAGAAAAATAATTTTGACAAAAAATAATGGCATTCATATCATTTCATTTTTCACTTAAACATATATATATATTATTTAATGCTTGCACCAATTGTGGTATTTTTAAATATCCTCATGGAAATTTTTATTATTATGTTATAGGTGCATTAATTAATTGGTTAGTATGTTTTATATTTTCATATTATGATAACAAATCAATAAAAGTAAACAAAAATGAAACAAAAATTAAAATTGAATCTACAAAAAAAGGTTTTAATGTTAAAATTGAGGAAAAAGAGGAAAAAATAAATGATAAAGCATCTTTTGAAACTAGATTATTAGTAATAATAATATATATAATTTATCATTTTATTCCTTTTGTTATTCCTCATTTTTTAAAAAAAAAAATATATGTATCTTTAAAAAATATTTCAATTTTATTTATGATGGTAATATATTTTATTTTTTTAAAAGAAAAAATTTTTCTTCATCATTTTATTTCAATTTTTTTTATGATTATTTTTATGTTAATATCAGATAAATTTAAAAAAAATATAATAGAAAATATAATTCCTTCTATTTTTTTTTATTGTTATACTGGATTTTTAAAATCATATCTTAAATATTTAATGTTAAATAAATTTATAACTCCATATTTTTGTTCTTTTGTTTCAATATTTATTTTAACTATTAAAACATATTTTTCTTATGTAATTGAGAAGAAAAATATAAATGATTCAAAATTTACTTTTAATGGAATTACCATTATATTCTTCATTTGTTTTAGTTTAGATTGCTTTTTTGAACATTTAGTTATATATTTATTTTCTCCTTTTCATCAAGTTATTGCAGAAATTATTGGGGAATTTTTTATTGGAATTAATAATAATGATCTTTTTGATTATTTTAAATTTATTGGTAATCTATTTTTTATTTTAATTTATAATGAAATAATTGTTTTGAATTTTTTTGGTTTAGGAAAAAATACAAAGGAAAATATAAAAAAAAGAGGAGAACTAGAAGATAAAACTATATTAGAAAATCTAGAAATTTCATCAAGCTCTTTACATATTTTAGATTATAATGAAATAATATAATACTTAAAATAAATTAATTTTATAATTAATATTGAAAGATTTAAAATAATAAGAATCAATATTAAAAATCTTATAACTTATTTAAAAGTAAAAAAACAATTTTGTTCCATAAAAAAAAGAAATAAAAACATTTTTTAAATGAATCTTATCTCCATTAAAGATAAATTGATTTTATATTGAAATTAAAGTAAAAATAAAGTTAATCAAATCTCAATTAAAAGTATAAATTCAAAAAGAGATTTATTGAATAAATTCATCTAAATATGAATAATAATAATATTGTAAAAAGAAAAAAATCAAATAAAAAATTAAATTAATGAATTAAATTTTTATAATAATAAAATAAACAATATTATTTGAAAAATGCAATAATATAAAATAATTAATTAAAATAAAAATGGTATTAATACAAATATCTCTTTCTTGGGATATAAAATATATGATATTCAATTTTTTAACAAATTATTATTCAAATAAGTATTCATCATCTAATTTTTATCTATTTCTTCTATCAATATTCATAAATTGATTAATATGCTTTTTTATATCATATTCTATAGAAAAAACATTAATACCAGAAATGATAGTAAAAACAAATAAAGTTGAAAAAACTGATAATGGTTTTTATATTGAAATGTGTATCAACAAAAAAAAAGTAATAAAAGATAAACCACTTTTAATTAATAGAATACAAGTAATAATCTTATATTTAATTTACCATCTTTCTCTTTATTTAATTCAAAAAATTTTACATTTTAAAGTGTATGAACATTTTAAATATATTTCAATTTTATTTATGGTTATAACATATTATTTTCTTTTAAATGAAAAAATATATCTATATCATTTTATTTAGCTTATTTTTTATTTATTTTTATGTTTCTAAAAAAAGATATTAATATAAAAATAACGATAAATATCATACCAAGTATAATATATTATTTATTTCTTGGATTTTCAAAATCATATATTAAATATTTAATGACAAATAAATTTATTACACCTTATTTTGGTCTGTAGTTTCGACTTTTTTCTTAATTATTAGAATTTATTTGATACATAATATTAATAAAATATCTTCCATAGATGAAGATGAAACAATTTATAAAATAATTATATTCCTTGTTTGTCATAGTTTAGATTGTTTATTTGAACATTTAGTTTTATATTATCTTTCTCCTTTTCATCAAGTTATAATTGAAATTATATTATATTTTTTAAGAGAAAAGAATAAAACTTTGAATGATTATTTTTTATTTTTTGGAAATATTATTTTTATTTTAATTTATAGTGAAGTAATAATTTTAAATTTTTGTGGTTTAGGAAAATTTACAAAGAAAAAAATAAAAGATAGAGTAGAAAAACATGTTAAATTTATTGAAGATTTAGAAATTCCTGAGATTGACATTGAACAATAAATTTTAATCAATTAGATTTTTTTTCTCAAGATTTATTGTTATATTTTCAATTTTAATTAAATCTAATATATTATTTATTTTTAATTTTAATATTAAATTTAAATAATAAAAAAAATTAATAATGTCTTATTTTGTATCTATTTATTATTCAAAATCATTCTATTTATTGGGAAATGGAATTTTTTATTATTTTATAAATGAAGGTAGAAGGAATTTATATTCTTTAATGATTTATATTCAATTATTTTAAGAATAATATTTTCTATTTTAGTAATGATTTGAATATATTACATATTTTTAAAATAAAATTATTCATCATATCTTGGATTATTTATTATAATTTTATTTAATATATTTTCATATTAAAAATAGATGATAAAATAAATTAAGCTTCTTTAATATAATTTATTATTTTTATAATGGACGAATTAATGTTTTAGAAAAATAATGATGATAAATTATTATGTTATTCCTTATATTACTTCAATTGCAAATTCTTTAATACAAATATTATTAGATACACTAAAAATATTAACTGGTGAATTTATTCATCCTAATAATTATTCTTATCATAATGAAACTCTTTTGAATGAAAAATCAAATTGTAATTTTTCTAGGTTTTCAAAGTGGACTATTTTAAAAGAAACTACTTTTTTATGACCTAAAATTTTGTAAATGCAATTTAGGTAGTTTAATTGTTTATTAATATCCTCTTTTTATTTATCCTGCTTCAAATGATATAGGAAATTTAAATTATATTATTCAATAGGAAAAGATATTATAATTTTTTACTGAATTAATTATTTTTAATTTTCTTGAATTGGAATACAATACTAAAAAATATATTCAAAATAAAACAAAAAAAATACTCTGTCAAAGATTCTAGAATTAGTGATTTGTCATTAACTTTAGCTTTTCCTCTTGATGAAAAAATGATAAAAATGATTCTAATTATTTTAAAGGTATTTTATTAATTTATCATATTTTTTATAATAATTATATAAAAATTTAATTTAATGGGTAAAAATAAATTATATTTAAATAAAATAAAAGAATTTTAATATATTTCTATTATTAATAAACAATATTTAAAATATATATTCAAATATAAATTAAAGCATTTACACATCAACAATTTTTTCATTTGGTATTTTATCAGTATCAATATCACTATTTATAACTGGATTTCTCATTTTCATAAAAACAATAATTCCTCCTGCAATTAAAATAATAACAAAGAAAATAATTAAGAAATTTCTCCAAAAATTACTTTTATTTTCATTATTATCATTATCACTAATTTGACTATTACTAATAGAAAAATCAGTAAAATGTTTAACTTTACAAAGAATATATTCTATATTATCTTTTTCATTTTCTGTATCAATACCATCATTTTTTAAATCATCATAACTTTCATTAAAATAAACACATTTATTAAATTTCATTTTATTTTTATCAAATAAAATTTCAGGTCTATCATCATTATTAATATCAGTAACATTTATTTCATTATCTCCTTTAAAGAATCTAATTGAAATAAATTTATTTTCTGATTGAGTTGAATTAACTGATAAATGAGGATAATTTCTATAAATTAAAATCTGCATTAAATCAGCTTTAAATTTTTTTAAAAGTTTCTTCTTTTTTATTCTTAATTTTATTCCGTGTTCAGGAAAATCAAAAATTTTTTTTTCTTCTTCACTTTCTCTCTCATCAATTTGAGTAATATTAATATCAATATTTTCTAAAGAATAATTTCCATTTCCAAATCTCCATAATAATTTTGAAGCTTGATGTATTTTTTTCTTTAATTTTTTTGCAGTTTGACTAACTAAAATTTGTGTTAAATTCTTAATATTATAATTTTCTAAAAATTTATCAACTTCATCATATTTAATAACATCCATTAAATTACCAATTGATTTAATAATAAGTTCAATAATATCTTTTTGAATATTTAATTTTTCAGTTTCATTATATTTTAATTGTTTTATATTTTCTAAAGTTTTTTTCCAAATATCTTCATATTTATCTAAAACACAATAAGATAAATCATATAAAATTTGACTATCACCTTTATTTAATGAATCAGAATTTTCACTTGCTGAAGAAATTAATGCAAGTACAACTTTTACATTTTCAACAAATGAATTATTTTCATCAATATTTTGAATATCATTTATTATTGTATTACATTTAAAAATATTTTTTATTTCATTTAATGTTTCTTTTATTATCGTTTTTTTTTCTTTTCTACATTCATCATAATTTTCACTATTATAACATTCATTTTTTAACATTTGTTTAAACATTTTATAGACTTGTTTAACAATTTCTTTTGTTTCTTTTCCTTTAATTTTATCTTTTAATTCATCTTTTTGTTTCTTTAAATAAGCTCTTTGATCTTTTAAATCTAAATAGCCAAAATCAGAAATTTCATCTAAAACATCATCAATTATTTTAGGAATATCAGATTTAAAATGTTCAATTTCTTTTTTATTTTTTTTCTTTTCTTCATAATGCTTTTTAGCAACACATTCAGGATTAAACCAATCTTTATTACAATTTTTTTTTTCTTTTTTTTCATAATCTTCTTCATCTTCTTTATTAACATAAACACTTCCTGCAACATAAGGACCAGTAGTATAATAATGATATTTATAACCTGGTAAATTACCACAATTTAATATTATTGAATACATAGTATCATCTTTATGAACAGTTGTTTCAAGTAATTTTATTTCTTCATTGTTTTTAATATATTTTTCATATTGGAAATTTAATGGATTTATCCATCTTGATTTTTCTCTTTCTTTTTTTAAATCATTATATTGACATATTATTGGATTTTCATTTTCGTTTTTAACTTTTATTAGTATATTAACTTGATTTTTATGATTTGTTGAATTATTTATTTCTTTTGTTGCTGTTACTTTTATTAATGATTTATCTGGAATTTTATCATCTTTTACTATTTTATATGTAAATTCATTTTTAATTTCTATTCCTAATGTTTCATTTATTTTTTTATTTGTGTTTATTTTATCTAATAAAATTTTTGTTATATCATCTGTTTTTCCTTTTACATTTTTAAAGTGACAAAGAGGATTTATATCTATACAAAAACTTTTAACTTCATTATCATATTTAAAAATTGAATTTAAATCTCTTTCAGTAATAGTAACACAAGTATTATTTTGTTGAGAATAGAAATATTCAATAAGAGAAGAATTAAAATCTGTTAATTTTTCATTTTTATCAAAATAAAAATCAATACATTGAGGTAAATTATAATAAAAAGAATTAGGTCTTAAAATGACTTTAATATCAGCTTCTTCAGAAAAACCAAATGTAATTTTAAATTTATGAGACTCTATATAAGTAGGTGTAAAATCACATTTAACTCTATAAACACCTAATCTATATAAATTACTAAATATTAATTTATATTCAGTCATATTATTTTTTTTTATATAATCTTTAACTTTATAATTTTTTTCAAGCTCTTTTTTATCATTTTCTATATTATTTTCATTTTTATCTGTAAAATTAAAGTCATTTCCTTTTCCATATTTTGCATCACATTCTATGAATAAACCACCATATGGAATTGACATATCAATTTCAATTGCATTTTCTTCTTTTGCTTCTACTATTTTTACATTTGATATTATTTCTTTTTGAATATCATTTGTAAATTTTGGATTAGTCTCATTATTTATTATTATTGTAAATTCATTATATTTTGGTATTATATAATCATTATCTGATGATATAGTAATTTTAAATGTGTTTTTAGTTTCATCATATTTTTTTGCTCTATATTTTAATAATGATTTTTTTTCTTTATTTTCAATTTTAATTTCTTTTTCTATTTCTATATACTCTTCATCTTCTTTATTTATTTCTACGTTAAATCTTGTCGGCTCTATTGGATAAATATCATTTAAATTAAATTTAATAAATGAATATGCTTTATTTGAAATTTCTTTTTCTAACAATTCAAAATTAATTTCTGTTTTTTCATCCAATACTTCTATTTTAAAAGTTTTTATATTAAATAATTTTTTATGTAAAAGTATTACTTTAAATGAGAGTTCATATTCTTTTATTTCAGAAACTTTAGGAATTCCAATATAAATTTCAAAAAATGAATTTTCTTTTGTATTAATTTTAACTTTATTATCAATATTATTAAGTTTAAATTCAGATGAATTTAATTCAAGATCAAATACATGTTCCTTTAAATGTAAATAAGGAACTAATTTGGTCACTTTAATATATATTTTTTCAAATATTCCTGGGATTAATTTAATTGTTGAATTTTCTAAATTTGAATTTAAAACTTCAATTGAATACAAAATTTGATTTATTGGATTATCTTCTATATTCTTTTTTTCTTCTTTTTCTTTTGGTAAAATTGTTTTAATTACATTTGAGGTAAAAATGAGAAAAAGTAATGAAATTGTTAATTTATTCATTTTTTTTATTATGATTTAATTATTCTTTCTTTATTTATATATAATATAGAAAAATAAAATTTTTGAAAATTTAAAAGTATTGGATTTGTTTTTTTAGTTTTTTGGTTTTTTTTGGATTTAAAACTTCCTTTATGTTTTATTTATATGCTTTTTCTTAACCACTTTTTTGTTTTTTTAATTTCAATAAAAAAATTAATTAATTGTTACTGATATATCCTGATCAAAAAGATATTTGTTGATTTTTGATGTTATAATACTTTTAATATATTTAATTACTCTAAAATTTATAAGAAAAATCAAGGTTTATAATATTATTTGGGAAATATCTGTTTTTATTTCTTTTTAATACTTTTATTAGAATAATCAAAAAAAATCAGAAATTATTATATTATTATTATTAGAAATTTAATAGTTTAGGTATTAGATATTAAGTTTAATAAATGAATAATCATTTGAATAATTTAGTAAATAAAGTATTAATATTGTTTAATTTTTTCTTTTATATTTTTAAAAAAGTTCAAAAAAAAATTTTACAAAGTTTTTTTTATATTATCATTATGAATAAAAATATGTATTTTTTTATGTTAATTCAAAAAATTAATTTCAAAATAAAATTGTAATTAAGTAATTCCAATTAAAATTAATTATTTATTTAGGAAAAATTTTTATTTCATAATAAAACTTATTGTTAAATATAACTAATTAATAAATTTTAATTCACATTCTTTATTATTTAAATTTTATGATATATTTAATTCATTAATTTTTTTTTTTTAATTTACAATAATAAAAAATAAAAATATTAATTCCAAAAAATGCTAAAAATAAAATTAAAATTACTCAAAAAAAATTTTGATGAAAAAATAGAATAAACATATATATATTATTTTTAATACTATTAGACCTCATTAAAAAAATTTAATAAATAAGTATCATCTATATTTTTAAAATATTTTCTTTTATTTCTTTAATAATATAATCATTATTCAAACCATTTGAATTTGAATTTGATGAAATAAATCCAAAATTTTTTTTGATTATATAATTTATGTTTTATATAGATTAATATTAAATGTTGAATTTTTTTGAATCAAACATTAAATTATTTAAAGTTTCTATAAACAATTTATCTATATATAAACAAAGATTTTTCATTAATTCCATATAAAAGTATATATAAAAAATTTTACAAAGAAAGGATATTTGAATATTATTCAAAAATTTTTTTTTCTTCATATTCAATAAATATTTTATATTGATTATATAAAAAGACTTTTACAGGTTTAAAAAGGAAATTTTATTTATCAAAATACTTTTAGGAGGTTAAAATTAAATTACATTTTTAAAAATAAAAAAAAATGTTATTTTTTACGAATATCAATAGATATATCAATTAGAAACAAATTATTTCTTAGATTAAATATAATTTAATATATAGAAAAAAAATTAAAAAACATTTAATAATTCAAATTTAATCAAAAACTAAATAAAACTAAATATTTATTATTTCGAATTGTAAAGGCGCAAATAAGATTTATTTTATTTAATATAAAATTAAATAAAATATAATATTTCAACTTATTGATGAACCTGATAATTATTTTGTGGATAATTATTATTATTAAATTGTTGATAATTATTTTGTTGATTTGGAGGATAATTATTATTATTAATTGGTTGAAAATTATTTTGTTGATTTGGTGGATAATTATTAATATTAATTGGTGGAATATTATTTTGTTGATTTTGAGGATAATTATTATTATTAATTGTTTGTAAATTATTTTGTTGATTTTGTTGATAATTAACATTAGGAGTTTGATAATTAACATTAGGAGTTTGATAATTAACATTAGGTGTTTGATAATTAACATTAGGTGTTTGATAATTAACATTAGGAGTTTGATAATTAACAATAGGAGTTTGATAATTATTATTTAAATCATTATTATTATTTTGTGGGAGAATAGGTAATTCACCATCAACATTTGGATTTTGATTTTGTGGTATTCCTGGTTGTGCTTGAGGATAATTTATATTTTGATATTGTTGATTTGGTATTCCCATTGCATTATTCATTTTTTTATTATAAATTTGAATCAAAACAAAACAAAATATAATAACAACAATAATAATAATTATCATTCCTAATATTATTCTAATCAAATTTGTTTTTGCAATTGTTTTATTTTTTTCTTCAGTATTTTTTCTATCACTTTTAAGACAAAAATCTTTATTTTCAATTAAACTGTCTATTAATTTTACTAAATAATCATCTTCATTAATAAAACTAGATACTTTTGAATTTGCAGTTTCAAAACATTTTGAATTTAATTTTGAAGTTTCTCCTGAATTCGATATTTTTCTTTCATCATTATATAATTTGTAATAAATTAAAACAATATAATTTGATTCTGCACCATAATGTATAAAACCGTCTAATTGTTTTATAAAGTTTTTTTCATCATATAAATTTTCCAATATAAATAAACTTATTGTATATGTTTTCTCATTTTTGATTTTATATTGTAAATTATCAAACACTGAAGGAGAAATTGTATATTTTTTAACTTCATATACAAAAGATTTACCATTATTTTCTCTTATCGCTTTTTGAGCCAATAATTTAGCATCTTCTAATGAATAAACTTCACTAGTTAAGTAAAGAATAAATGATAGTATTATGATTTTATTTTTTGACATTTTTTTAATTTATGTAATTGATATCTTTGGAATATTAATTTAATTTATATTATTTCATTTAATTTTTTTTTCTTAATTATTTTAGAATTATTTTTTATTAAAAGATTTAATGCTATATGATTTTTATCTTAATTTTTAATAATTGAATTTATATAATCTACTTAAGGAATGATTTTTCATTTTTATTATTTTTATTTAAAATGAATTTAGGTTTTTGATGTAAAATCATTTTTTGATTTGTTTTTTATTAAAAATAAATTTAATATATTAATATAAATTATTATTATAATAAGTTTACTTATCTAAAGATAAAATGTTATATCAAATAATAATATTCATTATTCAATAATATTTTAAATATTGAATTTCAAACAAAATATTATTAAGAAGAAGTATTTTAGTTTAAAACAAATTTTTATAGAAGAATAATTATTCATTTAACTTAATTTTATTTAAAATAAATGTGTAATCACTCTTTTAAAGACTCAATTAAAAAAGGTGTATCATATTGTACAAAGTGTTCAATCTTATCATATAATAAT
>JAEEGL010018182.1_pt1 | contig 14160 bp, 13 predicted proteins | sample 9134231 | NCBI WGS metagenome assembly JAEEGL01 (sample SAMN16246548, study PRJNA631951) | gut metagenome | biome: gut microbiome; feature: rumen; material: fiber-attached | host: Bos | place: Iran: Karaj | collected 2018-10 | reverse complement strand
GAAAAGGATATTCTTTTAGTTGTGATTATTGGTCAATTGGTATTATTACTCATGAAATATATTATAATTATTATCCTTTTGGAAATAATGCAAATGATCCTATGGAAGTTTATAAAGAAATTTTACAAAAAGAAATTAAATTACCTTCTAATGGAAATGCTATTGTTAATTCTTTTATTTTAAATTTACTTATTAAAAATGTTCATAGGAGAATTTGTAGTTTTGATAATGCAAAAAAACATCCTTTTTTTAAAAATTTTCCTTGGGAAGATTTAATTGATTTTCATTTAATTCCACCTTATATTCCTAATGTTAAAGAATTTAGTAATTTTGAGCAATTTAATGTAAAATATATTGATTATTTAAATAATGAAAAATTAAAGGCAAATAAACAACAAACTGTTTTGAGTTCTTTTGATGATGATGGAGATACTAAATATGATAAAAATTGGGTTGATAATTTTTAGTTTTTATTTCTGGTTTTATTTTTAATTAAATTTCAGTTTCTTTTGAATTTTGATAATTAATAATGAAAATATAGTATTTGAATATAAATATATATAAATTAAAAGTATATCATTTTTCATAAAAAAATAATAGATTTAAAATGGATAATAATATAAATTTAAATAATTCAGAATATAATATATATTATAAAAATCATATATTTTTTAATATATTAAAATAATAATTATAAAAATATATTCTTTTTTATTTATTATTTATATTTATTGAAAATAATAATTTTCAATAAATATAATCAAAGATTTGATTTCAAAGAAAAAAAAATGTCAGATGATAGAAGTAACTCAAATAAATATGTTCTTTCAAAACATTCTAAAAATCAAGAAGATATAATTTCTCAAAATTCACATCCATATTCACAATTAAGTCAATATACAACAAATTCTAAAAATCATATATTTAAAAAAGAAGGAAATGCATATAAAAAAATATCAGCCCAAGATTTAACGAAATATGATTTAAACAATACAGATAATAATATAATTAAATTACCAAAAGATGGTTTAATTCCAGTAAATGAAATTCATAGTTTTGCTCCAATTGGTTCTCAAATTATAGGAAACTTTCATCCAAATCTACAAAATTCTAATCATTCATCAAGATACAATATAAGATTAAATAATAATGTGTTATATAATAATAATAATTATGATAATGATAATAGAAAAAGAGCAAGAAAAAATTGGAAAATATTAAAATCTGGTTTTTATATGATGCAATTATTTCATTCTTTAAGAAACTATTCGTTTATTTCAAAAAATATGAAAAAAAATAGATTTATTACTGTACAAGCATTAAAACAAAATTTAATTGATATAAGAAATTTCCTTTTACCATCAATGATAAATATAGAAACTTTTTGTTTAGAACATTTTACAAATTATATATCATTAAGTACAGATGATAATGAAAAATATAAAATATCAGTTTATATAATAAAATCATTTATTCATCAATTTTTTACAGATTTAACAGGAAGTTTTGCAAAAAAAAAAGATATTCCAAGTAAAATAAAGAAAATATTTCGTACTTTTATTTTAGATAACTCAAGATTACCATATGGATTTTTAACGACTTTTGAATTTAATAGATTAGAATTTGATACAGAAATAAATTTAAAAAATATGAATATTCAAAGACAATCATTATTAGTTGGTTTCATTATTTTATATAGAATATTATTAATTGATGTTCTTAGAAATTTTGAAGTATATTTCCCTTCATTTAATTATGAAAATAATGGATTATTAAAATATTCAAATTCTGAAAAATCAATATCAAATAATGCAATGGATACTAAAATGATTGAACAAGTTAATAAAATGAAAAAAGATTTAAATCCAAATAAAAAAAATATAAATTTAAAAAAAGAAAAATATCTTCCTCCTCCGCCACCACAAAAGAAAAAAAAATCAAATGATATTGAAAGTGATATTATTGATGATGATGAAGAAGATGAAATGAGAAAAACAAAAACAGTAAAATTAGCAACTTCTGTTATTCAATATAAAAAAACAAATGTAGATAATGAAAATGGTACTAATTTTAATAATACTATTAATAAAAATAATAATATTATTAGATTAAGTAGAAAAAAAAATGGAAATATTGATGATGATGATTTAAAAAGTAAAAAAACTAATACAAAAAAAAAAAAAAAAAGAAAAAAAAGTTATGAAGAAGAAGAAGAAAGTTATGAAGATGATGATGATTATGAAGAAGAAGAAGAAAAAAAAAAGAAAAAAAAAAAGAAAAAAAAGAAGAAAAAAAAAGAAGAAGATTATGAAGATTATGAAGATGATTATGATGATTATGATGATTATGAAGATAATCAATTTAAAACAATACCATATAATAAAAAATATAAAGGAACTAATAATTATAATCAAGAATATTATCCTCAAAAAATTGCAAATAAAAATTCTCCTTTTTTTCAAGATTATAATAATCGTTATTTAATACCGACAAAAAAAAAATCATCAGTAATGTTTTCACCAAATGAAATAGATGAAAATAATGAATATTATTCATATGATAATATGAAAAAACCTAAAAAATCATCATTCAAATATCCTGAATATAATCAAAATAATAGAAAATTATCTTATTCATATAAAAATTTAATGCCTAATAGTAATTATAAAAGTAATGTTTATTTACCAAATTATGGAAATAGATTAGGTAATATTTATTTATATAAATATCTTTGGATGAATGATGATGAAATTTATGGTAAAATTAAACAAAATAGAGATAAAGAATTAATGAATGAAAATAAAAATTATTATAATTCATATGAAGAATATGAATTACTTAAAAAGAAAATAATTCATAATTTTAATATTATTATAAATATCTTACATTATATATTTAAAAAAGCATTTTTAGAAAATGTTCCTATATATAAAGATGATTTTAAAGAAAGATTTGCTTTACATTTATTAGTTCATAAAACTCAAAATGAAAGTTATAATTTAAAAAGTGATGAAATTGAATTAATAAATGGAATTTTAGTTGAATCAGAAAAAGTTAATACTTTTATAAAAGATCATCAAAGATGGTTACAATTATATAAATATGCAGCTTATCAATTTAGTTCTGATTTTGCCAGAAAATGTTTGGAAAATTAGAATTAGGTTAATTATATATATAAAAAATTAAAATTATTAAGTTTAATGGTTTAATCTTTATATTTGTGTTTTGTAAGATTTAATTAAATATTGAGATTTTAGATAAAAAAAATATTTTTTAAATATATTTATTTTAAAAATAGTTGTAAAAAAATTTATTAAAAAATAATTCTTAATCATTTCCTTTAAATAAATTTTTTTTTGAACCATAATTTCCTCTTTGTTTATAAGAACTTAATTTACTAACACCACCATTTTGTAAAGGTTCATCAAAATAATGACCATATCCAGAAGTATAATTATTAAATTTTTTTCCATTATTATAACTACTATTACTTCTAATATTATTTTTTTTCTTCATTCCAATTCTTAAAGAATTTTCAAAACTAAATTCTTTGTAAGGTTCATTTTTTCTATCACTTTTTTCACTATCATTTCTTATCATTTTTGATATTTTAATTGATTTATTTGTTAAAGTTCCAGTTGATGAATTTGTATTTAATAATTCATCTGCATATGATTTTTTTTTATTTACTATATTTTTATTATTTTTATTATTTATTGAAATTGAATTATTATTTTCTATTGTGTTATTATTTGATAATAAGGGATTTTCACCTGATTCATAAAATAAAGGATTATTTGTAGTATTTTTTTTATTATTTAAATTTTCTAATTCTTCATCTTTTCTTCTTAATTCTTCTATTTCTTTTATTGCTTCTTCTACTCCTAAAATAAACTTTTCATCTTTTCTTGATATTAATTTATCAATTAAATCTTCTCCAAATAATTTTGATAATATTTCATATATTCCATCATCATTATTTATTTTCATAACTAAATCTGCTACTTTTGATATTTGTTTTTTTTTATCTGTCATATCAATATTATTTTGACTTTGATTTTGATTTAATATCATATTATTATCTTCATTATTATTATTATTATAATTTCCATTTTGAATATTCATCATATTATTATTATTATTATTTTGTTCATAATAATTTTGCATTTGTTGAAAATTGTAATTTTGTTCTATAGGAATATTAGAAATAATATTATTTAAATTATTTTCATTTTGAAAATTTTGATTATTATCATAATCATAATCATTATTCATATTTTGAAATTCATAATTTTGTTGATTATCAATTTCACTAATTGTATTTTTTAAACTATTTTTAACAGAATCAGTATTTAAATATGCATCATAATTATATCTTAAACCTAATGTATTACTAATACTATAATTATTATTGCGATTATAATTTTCATTTAAATTTAAATTTTTTTGAAGATAATTATTTTGTTGATATTCATAATTTTGTTGTTTTTCTTTTAAGGAATTTAATATTGTTTCTTTTATATCTAAAATTGCTTTTAAAATTTCTGGTTTGTATTGTTGAAAATCTTGATAATTTGATATACTATTAATTGCACTTAAAATATATTCTGTACCATTTAAAATATTTTCTTCCATATTTTAATTTAAAAATAAAAAAAATATTATATTTTTAATTTGAAAATTATATAATGGAAGCAAAAAAAATTGAAATATTAATCATTTTTTTTACTATTTTAAATATTATATCAATTATATTATCATTATTATTTTATCATAAAGATATAAAAATATTTGATAAATATAGAAAAAATTGGAAATCATATCCAATAACTGAAATTAGTACAAATTGTACTGGAAATTATACTCCATTAATCTCATCAAAAATATATGGTCATTCAACATATTGTAATTGTACAAAAACAAAATATGGAAAAATATTTAATAATAAATGTGAAAAAGAACATATTGAATCTAAATGTATTCAATTTAATAAAATAAAAGAGAAAAATATAACAAAATATAAAGGTACTGAATTATGTGTTTTAAGAAATAAAACAACTTATGATGAATTAAAAACTGTAAATGGAAGTATAATATATGGTTATCTAGATACATTTAATTATAGTTATACAGTTCAAAAAAAAAATAATTATTCTCAATTTCCTATTACAGAGCTTAAAATTTTATCTAATGATGATGCTAATTCTGAAAAATACTATAATTACACAAAAATAGAATTAAATAATAATTATACATTAATTTATTATAAGAATATATGAAATAATTCATCAATTGTTATTGATGTTGAAATGACAATTAATGAAAAAATATGTGCAAATCCTGAAGAAGGAATTTTTTCACAAAATAATTATGAATATAATAATAAAAAAGGCGAAAAAGAATGTAAAACAAAAATAGCAAATACTTTATATGATTCAAGTTATAAATTATTAGATACTTATTCAATATCAAATCTTTTTAATGAAAATAACATATCAGATTATTTAAATTTATCAAATCAAAATATTAACTTATACCAAATAAATTATTTTGGTGTAAAAGAAGATTGTTTTAAGTCACTAAAAGTAAGTTATGTTTTTGAAATAAATATATGTTATAATACAGTAAGAATATTAATTATTATTATGTTAATTTGGTTTATTATATTTATTATTTTAATATTAAAACAAGTTGAAAAAACTGTAAATGAGATTGTTGGATTTTTATTTATTAATATTGTATTTCAATTTATTATTGGTTTAATTGCATATTCTTCAATTTCACGAAGTATGTTTTATTATAAAAATAAATGTTTTAATGATATAATTAATGAATTATTTGATAAACATTTTTTAAGTTCTTATATTGCATATTGGATTTATATGGTTGGATTTTTCATTAATTTTATTATTATGTTTATTGTTTATTGTATTGAAAATCCTACTATTGATGATCAATTTTTTGATTTAAGGGAAAATGAAAGAAATTCAATAAAAAGTATGTCAATGAATTTAAATAACAATAATTAAAACAAATAATTCAAGTTTAATTATTCATTAAAAATTAAAAAAAATAATTAATATTACAAAAAAATAATCTTTAAATGATAAAAATAAATTTTGTATCCAACCATTATTTATATATTTCAATAATTGATAAATAATTAAAAAGTTATTTAATATTATTCAATAAGAATAAATTTAATTATTCTTTTCATTTATTCATCAAAAAATCATCATATATTTGTCTTTTTTGAATAAATTATATTTTATAAAAAAAACAAGAATTTTTTTAAAAGATAAAAAAAAGTCTTAATTTTAAAACTATTAAAAAAGAAGTTTGTTAAAATTTTAATCTTAATTAATTTGAATAAATATATATTCATTACAAGAAAGAAAAAATTTTCCATTAATTTTAAATAACAAATAAAAAATATCCATTATCTATATAAATCTAAAAATCTTATATAATAAATAAAGAAAATGAATAAATTCCTACTTATTGTATTATTGATTTTTGTTCAATCTAAAAAATTAAATACTTTTCAGGAATTTCAATTTAGAGATTTAGATATTAAAATAGTCGATGACAAAACAAAAGAAGAACTAAGGAAAAATAAAGTATTAAAAGAAATTGCATTTAAATATTGTGATTTGTTTGAAAAATCTAATAATCAAGAAGAAATTAATCTTGCTTTGAAAGAAGACTATCCAATAGTACAGCCAATAATACAGAAGGCTTTTGAAAATAATTTTATAATCTCAGCCTTCATAAAAGGAATGACACTTAAAGAAGCAGAATGTCTAGTTACAAATGATGAGCTAAAAAAACAATTTAGTGAATTAATTGTTGCTTTTTATAATTATGATGATGCTACTTTAGATAGTATTGGTTTAGATTTTTTGTCCAAAATTCTTCAAAATTTAAGATGTTAATAAAATAATTATATAAGAATAGAAAAAAAGTAAATCTAAATTTTTTTTATAATAAAATTTATTCATTGAAAAATTAAAGTTGATTTTAAGTATTAATCATTTATTAGACTTTTCTATTTTTTTTTGATAGTAATGATATTTTTCCTCAAATTTTTTTATTAAAAGTTCACCATTATCTAATAGTTCATCAAATCTTTTAAAGCCATTATTTTGCCTTTTTAATTGATAAAGATGATTATAATAATTTGATTTTTCTTTGTTTAGGTTTTTTAATTCTCTTAAATATGCATTGGTTGAATCTTTATCATTTTTTAATTTCATAATTACAGAATCAAGGTTTTTAAAAAAAATATTTTTTTTAGAAGGAATTTTGAATGGATTATCATATTTAGGTTTTAAATATTCTTTTTCATCATACATAAAAAGTAATTTATTATCTTTTTTTAGTTTTTTTCTTATAAATTTTATTAGATTAATATTTCTAACTTTATTTGTTTGATTAAATAATTTTTTGTAGTTACAGAACTTTCATTATCAATATCATTTATTTCATTTACTATAAATTTATGATTTAAATTTGAATTTATTGTTTTTGAAATACTATTTGTTTGATTTAGAGAAACATTATTTGATTTAAATTTAGGTTTTAATTCAAAATTTGATAATATTAAATTATTTTTATATTGTTCTTTATTTTTAATTTTATTTAGTCTAATTTTTATTGGATTTTGTTTAAAAAAATTAGACATATCAATTGTAGAATTTTGATTAGTTTTTGTTTTAATTCTTATTGGTCCTTTTTTTAATCTTATATGATTATTTCTATTTAAACTTTTAGAATTTTCTTTTTTATAATGTTTAAAAATTTTAAATTTATTTTCATCTCTTAATTTATAAATATTATTATCAATTTCCTGAGTAAAGTCGTCAATTGATTTATTAATAAAAGGTAAATTTTTAATATTTTCTGGTATATTAAAACTACTATTAAAAATTTTATCTTTATTTTTTTTTTGATAATAAGATTCCATAATAAAACAATAAACAATATTTTTTTGGTTTTTATTACAAATAAACAACAATAAATTTAAAGAATTTTACATGAAATAAAAAAATAAATATTATTTTGAATTAAGCAAAAATCATAATTAATAAAATAAATAAAAATAAATTTATTTTTAAAAATTTTTCATTACATTTTACAGTAATAGAATAACCTTTTCTAAAAGCAACTTCCTTTGCCAAATCAATATCTTTTTTACTTGCAGAAGGAACAGAAATACAAACTGATTTCTTAATTAAATTATATGATGTATTTTCATTATCACTTTTTTGATATTCTTCAAATCTAACATAACAACATTTTCCTCCAAAAGTATTATTTCCTTTAAAACAATCTGTTTCATTTTCTGGTTCTTTATATTCTCCTATTTTTCCACACATGTTTATTATTGGAAAATTTGAATTTATTAATATTAATGTTGAGATGAATATTAATATTTTCATTTTTTAATTATTTAAATTTTTAATGAATTTTTTTCAGATTTTTTCAATTTTTTCATATATAAAAAAATTTTAAAAGAATTTAATTTTTTTAAATAATTTCAATAAATAATTATTTAATAATTTTCCATTTTAATATGCTATTTTTTCTTTATTCTAATTTTTTTTCTTTTTCACTGTTAGGATTAATATATTTATTAGGTAGAATAATAATATAAATAATAGGAATTAAAATTGTATAATTACAAAATTTTATTAACTTTCCTAAATTATCAAAATTATTTTGAGATATATTATAATAATTATTTAACCAAGAACCAAAAAGTGAACCAAACATATTACTTAAATTCATAACAGAAACAAATAAAGAATGTACTGTTCCTTCTAAATTTTTTGGTGATAAAGCAGCAGTAATTTCACTTAAAGGAAGATTTTGTATTTGAATTAAAGGTACTTTAATTGAATCTGCTAAGAAAACAATTGAATAAGGAGAAATATTATAATTTAAATATTTTTCAGTGACTACAAAACAATGCATTTGACAAACTAATATTGAAAGTATTTTTATTATTAATAAAAAAATTTTAGTATATTTATTCCAATTGTACTTATTATATATTGTTATTAGGAAAATATTCAATAATGTTCCATAAAAATTTATTTTTCCAATATCATTAGGAGAAAATTTTAATTTATTATTATAAAAATAAAATAAAGTATCATAATAAATTGGAGTTGATAATAAAATAATAAAATATAATAAAGTAATTAATATTTTTTTTTGTAATAAATATTGAATTAATTCATTTAATAAATTTCCATTATTATTATTTTTATTTTCATCATTTTGATTTATTTTTTTTTCAATTAACAATAATTCTCTGGTTATTAGAAATATAGGCAAAAATGCAGAAAATTAAAAAACGAATTTAATAGAAAATTTTTCAACCAATAATCCTTGTAAAAAAGAAGAAATTAAATATCCAATACTAGCCACTAAATAATCAACAGTAACTAAAGATGAATTTTTTGGATCTTCTTGAATTAATTCAACAATTAAAGTTTGTCCTAATATTGAAATAAAACTAACACTTGAATTATATAAAAGTAAATTTAATTTTGCTTGTAAAAGAGTTGTTGTAAAAAATGATAAATTTATTAATGAAACTGAGATTAAAATTCCACATATTAAAATATAAAATTTTCTTCTATAACCGAATATAGGTAAAAAATCAGTAATTAAACCAAATAAAGGTTTAATAATCCATGGAATTTTTGCTAATGAAAGTATATTTGTTAACATTGATGGACTTATATTAAAAGTATCTTTTAAAAAATAATTGATTGCAAGTTCTGAGACATAACTTATTCCTATATAAAAACTTATTAAAATAAAAGATATTTTATTTCTATTCATAACTATTTTAAATAATTAAATAATTAATAATTAATTTAAATTTACAAATCATATATAAATAAAAAAAAAATTAACATAAATAACATATGAGAAAAAATTCTACTTTTTATATAAATAATTAAATAATATTCATTTATATTTAAACTTTGTAAATTCATATTTTTATTTTTTTATATTTATTATAGTTTATAATTAAGTTTATATTATTTTATGTTTTTTTCTATTTTTAAACTTTTCTTTTTTTAATGAAAATAAATTTTTGAAACCATTAAATTATTTTACTTTTTTTCTATTTATATATTTTTCAGTAAACTGAGAAGTATTTGAAATAATAGAATAATTTAAATTAAAATCTTTACTTCCTCCAGAAGCTCTTGTACTTTCATCAGTTCTTATATTATAAATTATTTTTGAAAAAGGAGAACCTGCATTTTGTCTTTTTGAAATTACCTTAAAATATTTATTTAAAGTTTTTACTGGTACTTTTTTATTTTCATATAAACTATCTTTAATTCTTGGTGATTGACTTCTTGTTAAAAAACTTTTATTAAGTTTTTTTTCTTGACTATGTTTTATTTTTTTTATTATTGAAGTATCATTTATATTTAATTTTGTCATGTAATGATTAATTTTTGAAGGTGAAAAACTTAAGTTTTTCTTTTTTTGTGTTTCGATATTTTTTTGTTTAGTCATTAAATTGTTTATTTTTTCTATTGTTTGTTCATATACATTTTGATTTAAATTTTTTGGAGTATTATTATTAAAATTTTTTTCAAATTCTAATTCATAATTTATTGTTTTTAAATGACTTGTTGTTTTTTTATCAAAAGAACATTTTCTTAAGTTTCCCTTATCTAATTTTATAAATTTTGTTCTTTTATTTTTATTATAAATAATTTTGGAATTACTTACATTATTTAAATTTTCTATTGTTTTATTTAAAGAAGATAAACTTTCTCTCATTGATGTTAAAATACTTATATTTGATATATCATTTAATTCATCATTTTTTGATATTATTATATTATTTTTTATTTGAGATAAAAATTCTTTGCATTGTTTTATTATTTTTTCATCTGTTATTTTATTTGTGTTATAATCAATATTAGAATATATTGAAGATAAATTTTGAAAATTTGTAAATATATTATAATTATAATAATCTTTATAAAATATATAACTTTTATATATATTTTCTATTATATTAATGAATGATTTATTTTTTGAATTTATTTTTGAAAATTCTTTTTCAATATCATTTATCATATTTTTAATTTTAGTGATTTGTAAAGAAATTTTTTCTTTTTGTGTTGCTAAATTATTTTTTAATTTTTGAAAATCATTATAAAAATTATTAAGATTATAGGAATTATTATGTATGCAATTATTATTACCCTTTATTATATTATGTTTTTCATTTAAATGATAATCTTTACAATTTTTACAGATTTTTTTATTACAATTTAAACAATATAAAATATTATTTTTCTCTTTTTCATATAACATATGTTCTTTTGAATTAAAATCTGTTAATTTCAAATTAATTACAATATGTTTGTTTTTATTTGCTTTTTCATGTTTATTTATACATGACTCACATAAATAATATTTACAATTAAAACAATAAAAAAATGAATTTAATATATTTGATAAGTACTGTTTTGTAATTTCATGTAATATAAATTTATTTTCAAAATCAAAGATATTATTTTCCATATTCCCACAATTACATTTAGTATTAATAATGATTTCCCTATTATTATAATTAAATTGAATTAAAGGAATTGCAAAGCATTTCTTACATATATAAATATTTCCTTTATTTAAAGATTTATTTTGTTTATTTTTTCTCTTATCTCTACTATTTTTTCTTTCTAAATCAAAAGATGACATTTATATATATTATTTTAATTTATTAAAAATCATTTAAAAATATAAAATTCTCAAAAACCAAAAAATAAAATTTAAAATATGAAATCTTCAGAATTACAGTTATTAGATGATGCAAATTTTCATATTTCAGTACCAAATAATATAGAAGAAAATGATAATTTAACAGATCCATCAAATTCAAAAGAATATAAAAATTTTCAAGAAGAATCAGAAGATAATGATGGAGAAAATAGAAATGTAAAAAATGAAAATAAAAATACAATAATAGGAACATCAATAACAATAATAAAAGCAATGATTGGATGTGGAATATTAAATCTTCCTTTAGTATTTAAATACTTAGGAATTAGATTAGCAATTTTTTTTATTATTTGTTCTATTTTAATTAGTATTTTTACTGTATATCTTCTTTTAAAAAGTAAAGAAATTACACAAAGATATTCTTTTTCAGTTTATGCTAAATTATCTTTTGGTTCTTCAGGTACTTTTTTTATGAAAATTACTATAATGACTTTATGTTTTTTTACTTGTTGTATTTTTTTAAAAATATTTTCTGATGTTTTTAGAAATATTCTATTATTATTTTTTAATAATAATTCATTTTTAAAAGGAAATTATTTAATGATATTTATATTTTTTTTATTATCACCTTTAATGTTTAAAAAAGATATTACATCATTACAAAAATATTCATTTATAGGAGTGATAAGTGTTTTTATTTTTATTTTTTGTATTATTATAGTTTTTTTATATAAATTTTCTAAGAATGAAATAATAAAATATAATGAAAATATGAAAAAACCAAAAGGAAATTTTATTCAAATTTTTACTGCAATAACATCAATGTTAAATAGTTTTTGTTTTCAAGCAAATACTTTTCCTATTTATTTAACTTTAAAACCAAGAAATTCAAAAAATATGATAAAAGCAACTTTATTAGCATCTTTTATTACTGGATTAATTTATCTTTTAACTGGATTACTTGGTTATTTTATGTATGGAGATATTATAGAAGATAATTTATTAACTTATTTTAAAACTGATATTCAGAAATATTTAAAAAGTAATGTTTTAATCTCTTTTATTTTATTAATTTCTGAAATTGCATTTTTTATTTCTGCTATGTTAGCAATGCCAATTGTTTTTTTTGCTTTGAAAAGTAATTTGTTTAATTTAATTAGATTTTTATTTAAAAAAATTAAAAGAAAAAGATTTAATTCTGCTTCATATGAAGGAATTAATAATAATTTTAAAATAACTTCTTTTTTAAATGAAAAAAGTAAATTTATCTTAACTGGAATAACTTATTTTTGTGTTTTATTATTTGCAATTGGAGTAGATAAAATTATTGTTATTGATAATATTGTTGGCTCTACTGCAGATAATATTATTTATTTTATTGCTCCTGGTTTTTTTGTTTTAAGATTAGGTAAAAAGTATTTAAATAAATTTGAATCTTTTATTGCTAAATTTTATATTTTTATTGGAAGTATTACAATTGGAATTTTTATTTTTATTCAATTAGGATTTATAAAATAATAATTTTCATTTGATTTTTACTATCCAAAAGATATTTACTTCAACAAAGTTTTTTAATATTATATATTAATTATTTAATAATTTAATACAAATTATACATAATAAAAAAGTTTTTTAAGCAATAAATTAATTATAAAATCCTATTTTTATTTTTTTAGTAAATAGAACAAAAACAACTAGTAACTTTACAGTTATTAACAAATGCAGAAGGGTCAAAATTTTTTCCATTTTCTTCTTTTTCCAAAACTTTATTGATTAAAAATCTAAAAGGTTCCTTTAAATTATTTTCATTACTTTCAAAATAATTAATACTCCACATCATAGCTTGAGTTTTAGCATCTACAATAGAAACTTCAATATCATAAGAATCATTTTTTAAGCCAATTAAAATCATTGGAAAATTTCTTCCTTTAATATTTCTAATTTTATTATAATAAACCTTTAAATTATTAAAACTTTTTTTATTATTTAATGAGAAAGCTAAAGCAATTGCATCAACATCAGCAATCCATAATTGAATTAAATTATTATGTTCTTCTCCTCCTGAAGTATCTACTAAATTTAAATTTATTCTTCTATTGTTTATATATTCTATTATGTTATATGATTGTTCTATTGTTCTTGAATTTACTGATATTGCTGTGTCTAGTAATTTTGATATTAATTCTGTTTTTCCTATTTTTGAATCACCTATTATTGCAATTTTTACTTTTTTTGCTATTTCTTCTATGTAAAAGCCGTTTTTTTGTTTTATATCATTTCCATTCATTTTTTTTTATTGTTTTTTTAATATCCCTTTTGGATGAAAAATATTTATTTTAATATTATATTAATCTGTTTTTTTTTATGTTAATTTTATTTTAAATTTAAATT
>JAEEGL013010566.1_pt1 | contig 14161 bp, 19 predicted proteins | sample 9134231 | NCBI WGS metagenome assembly JAEEGL01 (sample SAMN16246548, study PRJNA631951) | gut metagenome | biome: gut microbiome; feature: rumen; material: fiber-attached | host: Bos | place: Iran: Karaj | collected 2018-10 | reverse complement strand
TAATATTTTGTTAATTTATGTATTACAATAGTGTTAATACTTTGTTAATATAAAGATGCTCAGATAAGAGCGGAGGAAAAAAGAAAATGATTAGAAGAATGAATCAGATCAGCGCTTACGAATTAACAGGCAATAAAGGCGCTTATACAGTTGTAATTGAAAGATTACATAATACGCCTAGCGGTTGCCCTCGTTTTAAGGCTGTTATTATCAAGCATGAAGAAAACGAAGCCGGCAAAATGACCTTTGAAGATGGCCGCAGCTTATGGAATGCAGTTTATAGCTTCAGCGGCCACTACTACAGCGAAAGACAAGAAGCCGCCTATATCTTAGAGCTTTACGAGAAGGGGGAAAAATAGAATGTTCTATAAATTATTAGTTAGCAAGCTTTTAAAAGGTGGAAAAGTGGAAAACATAAACATTTTTAAGGGGGAAGGCCCTCTTCAAGTATTGCGCCAACTCGCCACCTGCTACCGCGAGGCCAATCCAAAAACTCGCAAAAATTCCGCGATAGTTCTCGCCAGATCATGGGAGGCCTACACGCCGGAAGGCGCAACCGTTCAGAAGTTCTTTATTAAAATTAAATATGATGAAAACAACATCTATATTTATGAATATGAGTTCCAAGGCTGCGGGCTTGAATAGTCCGCGGCTTTCCTGGTTTTGGAGGATCTGAAAATGAAATATAATAAAAGGTATAGCGTTTTCATAAACGGCTTTTTATATTTTGCAACCGATAGCGAAGAAGAAGCGCGCGACTATATCGGCAAGCGCTGGGGCTGGAACGAAATCGCGGCAATTTACGACAACGAAAGAAAGGATTATATATTCACAGGGGTCAGCGTATGAAAGGGATTTATTTAGCAGCTTACAAAGCGAAACACGAAGGGGCGGAGCTTATCTATCAAGATATTAACGGCGAGCGAGATCTGGCCGGCGATATGATGGAAATAGATTTAACGCCCTATGATTACATTATAGCGACTCCGCCTTGCAACTGGTGGAGCAGGGCGAATTATAGGCGCAACACTTCAGAATATGCGCTAAAAACTAAGCACTTACTAATAGATATATTAAATAAGCTAAGCCAGGAAAAAAGGCCTTTTATTGTGGAAAATGTCCGCAACGATAGCCTTTTTAAACAGCATGGACTATTTAATTTTAGTAATTTATATTTTTATAAAATAGGCCGTCATACTTACTGGAGCAATATTAAATTTAAATGTGATGATATAATTCAGATCCCTAAAACAATAATAGAGGACGGAAAAAAGAAATTCATGTCCTCGCAAAACTTAGCCAGGAAGGACAGGCAAGGAGGCGAGGAGGTGCATCAAGTTATAGAGCGCTTTCTGGAAACTATAGGAGCTAAAAAAATGATAGATAATAAATTAAGATTAGAAATTCAGCCGGACGGAAAAAACGCCGCACTATTTGAGGGCCGCGATCTGGCCATCGGTTTTAAGTGGAAAGAAGAGCGCCGCGCTTATGAGCTCATCGGAAGCTCTAGAAGATGGGAGAATCTTATCTTATATAATCACGCTTTACACTACTATTTAAATCGTGTCCTTGAGCTTTTAGATTCATACAGGGAGGAGGCTTCAAAACTAGCGGCCCAGCGCAAAGCTATAGAGGACTCTTTATCTGGTTTTCTATCTATTGAAAGCGAATAAAAAAAGCCCACCATTTAAGATGGGCTTCTTTTTTATGAAATCCAGCCTTGAGCTTTTGCGTATGTAATAAGCGCCGCAATATCGGCAACGGTTGCGGAGTCCGTTCCGTTGCTCAGCTCTCCGGACAAATATAAGTTTTTGAATTTCTTAACTTGAGTTCCTAAAGAGGTATAATTAGGAGTTTCAGGAAATAATTTATCTCTTTCAAACTTTAAGCCGGTATTTTGGCCTATATTTTCTAAATAAATAATTCCGCTGGTGCTTTCGTGAATATACCAATTCGCAGTTAAATAAATACCGTTTGAAAGATAAATATTTCTCCATGTGTAATTAGAAAGGCCTAAATCATAGGAGTTAGGAGTTTCAGGGTAAAATGATGTTTTAATAGGCCCATTAAAATTAGCCCCACCTATAAAAGAGGCCACTCCAGAAAAAGCTTTATCTCCGCTTATTGTTTGCGCGCTTGTTAAATCAACATAATTTGATAAATCTATATCAGTTGTGCCGATTTTTTCCCAGCCGTCATCCGTCCATATATACTCATCATAAGCGTTTTCAGTTCCAGGATCTGACGCAGGAACGAGATAGATAGTTCTTACTGCGCCCTCTTCAGGGAGCTCTTCTACTTTAATAACCTTAAAGCCTAAATCTCCCACAGCAGCGAAAAGCTCTTTTACTTTTTCAGTGATAAAAGCGACTTGTTCTTGTATGTTTCGCGCGGTTTTTCCGTTTGGAAGTTCCATTCCCATATTTCAAGCCTCCTATTTCACTCTATATTTGCTTAAAGGCTCACTTTTAGCCGTTTGTAGCTTCTTTTGTGGAGCGGTTAAGATTTTCTCTAGGCCCTCACTAATAAAGGCGACAAAATAGTCGTTTTCATCAGCTGTTAAATTGCGGCCTAAGATTTTTCTTACTAAGGCAATCCCTAAAGTTATAACATTATTTTTCTTATCAGCGCCAGAAACGAAGCCCTCGGAGATAACGGCCCATGTAGGAATGTTCTCCAAAAGAGCTAATTTAGCGCTTTCAAGTAAGCTAAGATTTTTATTTCTACGCTTTGCGCTTACTAAAGAAACGATAAAGGTAGCAATAGCTAAGATAGCTAAAATAATGTAATACCAATTCTTCAATAAAAATTCTTTAATGTTCATTAGTCGTCATCCTCCTGAATAACGAAGTCATCGTCATTATCAATATAAAATAATGTGTGCATTTTATCAACGAAAGCGGAAAAGAATTTCTTAAACTTTGTTATATATTCATTTGTGGCCTCAGCGTGGAGCAAGCTCCATAAAATAGAATAGGCTTCCATTTTTGATTTTTTATGATTCGCTGTGTTTTGGTCGTTAATATAACTTAGTTCTTCAAGCGTTCCAGTAGCAGGAGAGCTATTAGGGTTTAGCGCATGGTTGTATATTTGCTTTGCTCCTTGGAGGAGATCTGACTCAGCAAGTGCTCTTATTGAGTTTTGTATTTCTTGCTTTCTTTCCCATGTAGGGCCGTAAGCAAACATAACGGAAAAAACTTGCATTTTAAATTGTCCTATATCATTACTAGCGATAGGGTCATTTCCGTATTTAGCATATAAAAGATAAAATGTTGTTTTAATTGAGTCGGCTTTTAGGGCTGAGCTTTGAGGAAAGCCTCCTATAAGCGCGTCATAATCAGCCTTAAAGCTGTCGTAGTTGTCCCATATTTGGGAGAAAGTTAAGTTCTCGTAAGGTCTAGGCATTATCGTTCCCTCCTTCTTGGCTAGGATCTGGACTTGGAGCTTGTGAATTGTCTATATCATAAGCTGCGCCGTCTAAATTATCATCGTTGCCTAAAACTGCCTCGGAAGGCATACACCATATAGAAGTCCCCCAGATAGAATTAACTATATTACAAAAGTGTTGCCTTTGTGTTAGTCCATCCTGGAAAACAGTTTGAACGCTTGACTCGTTTCCTTGTTGTTCGTCCTCTAGCTTGTGCGCTTTCTTTTGGAAGAGGCCGCCGTTTTCAATACCTAAAGCTGCTTTTCTAAGGTTGTCTATACCTTGTAAAGCTAAAAGATATTCTTCAGTTTTTAGAGGCGAGCCGTCCGCGAGTTCTTGCATTTCCACAGTAGAAGTCATAGCGACATAGAGCTTTCTTGATAACGCGGAATAACGAATTTGTTTTGAAGCCTTGTTAGCTTCTCCGGCTGCGCTAGCGTCATTTACTCTAAGGCCTTTAATACCTGTTCCAGCGAGTAAAGCTGTTTGCATATATGGAAGAATCTCGGATTCAGTATCTAATAAAACATCATTTAAGATTTGACGAGGAATTATGTTGTTAGTGTTCATTTGCGGCGTATAGTCATAGAGAATAACGCAGCTTTCCTTAAAGTCTTTAAGTGTTAGCTCTTCAAGGTCTTTAGGCTCTTTAATAACAATAAGCTTTTTAGTGGCGAGCCATTCAGATAAAGATTTTTCTCTTTTAAGTGTTTTATCTTCAGTTGTTCCAGCTGCGAAAGGCACAGGATGCACTCTATTAAAGCGGCCGTATAAGTCTATTGTTCCATCTAGAGCAAAAGGCAAAATATAAAACTCTTCTACTTCTTCAAAATAGAAAAAGCAAAGCTGGCCCTTAAAGTAAATCATCCTCTCTAGTTGCTGGCTAGATAAGTCCATAGGCAAGTTATACCATTTATAACGATTTATAGCGTCTTGCTCGTCAATAACTCGGAGCATTCTTCTAAATTCGTTTTTATCTTCTTCGCCATCTTGAATAAGTTTTACAGGCATACCTGTTTTAGGGTCGACTCCAGCTTGAATAAGTGTTTCAATATCTGGAAGTTTAGCGTTGTTTTTAGGCATAGTTATTTACTTCCCTTCTCACTTAAAACAGCGTTTTCTACGCGTTCTTCGTGTGTCTTTCCTTCAAGGAGCTTTCTTCTCTCTTCAATTTTCTTTTTGCTTCTCAAGCGTGAGGAAAAAGAGTTTTTGAGAGTTTCGCCAGCTAATAGCTCCGCCATCTCGGCATAAGTAGCTAAAGGCTTGCCGTCTTTATCAAAAATAATTCTTTCCGGAGAAGTAGAACCTCTCTCTTGAGCTAACCTATAAGCTTTCGCGGCTTCAGGAGAAGCTCCTAACATTCTTAAGTCCGCTTCAGTAGCAACTGAAAGAGCTTCTTTTTCTTCCGCTTCTTTTTGGTTAGCTTGTCCTTCATTCTTTTCATAAGCTTTTTTTCCTGTGGCGACAGCTGCGCCTGTGGCTGTTAATAATTGCCCTATAGCTGTTTGAATAAGTCCGGCCATAATTAAATATAAACTCCTTTATATATTTCCGCATAGAGAGCCTCAAAAACATGATTATCTTCAGCGATTTCATCGTTTCTAATAAGCTCGCCTTTAAAGTATTTTAATTCTCCTGGCGTTTTTCCCCAGAAGTCGCCGAAGCTTGCTATTTTCATAACCGTCATAGACTCATATTTGAGTTTATTTTCTAAAGCTTCTTTTTCTTCATCAGTGCAAGTGTAGAATTCAAGGAATGGCCAGATCTTGCTATTTATGTTAAAAGCGCCTACCTTTGTTAAGGTATAAGGCAACGCTTTAATATTGCCTAACTGATAATTGAATTTATCTATTGAAAATTGTTTAGCTTCTCTTTGTTGTCTAGCTAAGAAGTCTAAGTCCATCGTCATACCTATAGCTGAGCCTAGAGTGCCTCCGACTCCGCCGACGACAGCGCCGGCCCAGTGTCCGGAAGCCATAGCTCCGCCTGCAGCTCCGCCAATTCCGCCTGTTAAAACGCCAATTCCGCCTGCGATTTCAGCTTTTCTATATTCTAAGCTTTGTTCAAAATCTAAGTGCTGAATTTCTCTATTGAAGATGTTTTGATAGTTCTTGTTTTGAAGCTCAAAGCTTTCCCATGCTGAAGTAAAACGAGATAAAGAGAAGTCCCCTCCGCATAAGAGGCCGCGAGCATCTCCATAGTTTGCGCCATATAATAAATTAAATTGAGGAACGACTTTTATATAAGGCGTATAAGGTTTATAAGTGCATTCAGCGATAAAATAATCTACTGTGCCGCCGTTTTTTGCGACATTAAAATCAAAGCTTCCTTGATAGTTAGGAGAGCATAAGCGATATTTATTGCACTCATTTTCTACTTTTACTGAATCTTTTAAAGCTAAAGTTTGATTTATAAACACTCTAAAAGAGTCGGATTGCGGAAAGAAAATAATTGAGGCTTTAAATGTTCCGCTTGTTATATTTACAGTTAAGGTAAAGGAAATATCTCCTAAATACTGCTCATCATCTACTATTAACTCAGCATCTAACTGAAGCTTGCCGCCTGTGTTGGTAAGGTTTATTACATTACTAACGACATGGCTTTGCCCTGAAATATAAGTTATTGAATAGGTAAAAGTTAAATTATTCATAACATTATCTAGTAAGGTTTCCTTATAGTCAGCGTGGTTAATTAAGAATGGGTTAATCTCATATTGTGAGCCTGATAGTTCTCTATTCAAAGTATAATTTGCGAAATCTTGATAAATAATACTATAATCTTCATCTTCCGATAAGTTAGTCATATTTATTGCGCTGTTTTGAACTAAATCCGGCATAGGAAAATAAGGCAATAATTGAACATCGTAGCAGGCCGCGTCTAGTTCCGCAGCGATAGCGCTCGCGACTCTTTGCGCTAGTCCGGCCGTTGTATCAAAAAGGCTTGTTCTTACAGTTCCAAAAGGAATAACGAATAAATCATAATTGTTGTTTTGATTTGCGCGTCTTGTTGTAGGAATTTTTGTAGTTATAGCTGGAATAGTAGAGTCTATAGTTTCATCATTAAGATTTAAATAAGCTAAAGTTCCTACTTCTATAACCGAGATCTGGCCGTCAGCGTGAAAGGTGGCGTGTTCGGTAAATTGGCTCGTAGCAGCGCCGGCGTTAATACCTGTCGCTATACCTCCGAAGCTTGAATAAGCAGCTGGGCCTTGAACTTCCTCCGCTGCCCCTGAAGTATTAAGAGCTAATTTATAATATTTATCATTATATTTAATTGTTTTTCCTAAATATTTTTGAAGTTTTGTTAAGTGTTCTTGTGTTAAATAAGGCCTGCTGAAAATTGTTTCCATAGAAGCAACGGCGGCAGCTTTATTCGCAATAATTCCGCCTTTTAAAGCGGACATAATAGCGCTTTGATAAGCGCTTGTATCTACGCCTAAATAAAGCGTGTTCATTTTATATAAAGTTTTAGGCCATGAAGCAACGAGAGACTCGTCGTAGCCTGAAGCTGATTGAGCAAAATCTGGCGTAAATGAATAAGTTTCTTTTACGACAAAAGGAACAATATCTCCGGAACTCCATCCAAAGCGAATTTTCACTTTATCAGTAAAAAAGGCAGCGTTATTTTTAGAGTTATTATAATTTATTAAGCTTGCTAGTTTGGAGGTTGCAATACCTAAGTCCAAAGCTATATCTTCTAAAGATATAAATTCAGGAATTTCCTCTTCTCCGACTTGAATAGAGATTTCAGTTGCTGAAGCATTTTTAGCTATATAGCCGACAATATAAGCTGAGCCTGTTTCATCTTTCAAAAGCGTTTCGTCTTTCTTGATTTCGTTATAGCTTTGTCCTTCAGAATTAAAAATAAAAGGATCTGAATCATTTAGCCATCCTTTTTGAACAAAAACAGGAGATGAAATTAAGTTTTCTAAATTATCATATATAACATCTCTTCTCAATTTATAAATATGCTGGCCCTTGCGTGTAAATACGCTCTCCATGATATACCAGCGTGAAATAATATTATCTTCTAAATCAGTAATAAGAAGATAGTCCGCGTCAAAAGGGACATCGTTCATAATTAGCTCAGTAGAAACATTATCAGAAGGATTAAAGGAAATAGGAGCGGCTGAAAGAAAATAATCTTCCGCTGCTGTGATATATTCCGCAACGGTTGCGAATCCTATAATTTTTCTATTGAAATAATTATTAAACTTTTTAAGAAAATAGGCGTTAAAGAGTGTATCGGACATAAGGCCTCCGGAAGAGGAAGAGCCGCCGGCAAAAGCCGGAGGCCCTTCAAGTTAGATATTACAACGCGAAGGAGCGTTATAACTATTCTGAAATTGTGATGAATGGGTATCTCTTGAGATATTCAAGCGTGTTGTGTCCCCATGTGAGATAGTGATTTTCTGTTAAGCTGCGAGCATTAAAGAATGAAGTTCCCACTTCAAACGCGCTCATAAATGGAACGCTTCTCTTGTGCATAACTTTACAGATAATCTTATCATTTTCAATATATACCTCGGACTCTTCAAAGTCGCCGCCGGTCTTAACGGTTGCGCCGTTTTTGATTTCGTCGCCTGCGAAGTAGTGATAAGTTGTTCCGCCGATGGTTTTTTCGGTTTCTTCAAGGACTCTAATTGTGCCCTTTGTATTGTCGTATTGATCTGATGCGTCAATAACTTTTCCTGAGCCTTTATCACTTGCAGCGATAGCTCTACCGAAATAACGAGCTGGGAGTACTTCGTCCTCGAATTTATCAATTAAGCCGTCCTTATGGAACATTGTAGGAAGGTCTAATTTGTTAATTTTATTAACCTTTGCAGCGTTCCAAACAACGATTAAATCTTCTAAATTGTAAGATTTTAATTGTGCGTAGTCGTTGTAATCTCTAGAAACATCTCTTAAATCAATAAAGAGATTAGCTAAAGCTTCAGCGACAGTTTGAGCGTAGATCCTGGCTGCGCCTTCTAAGTCCGCTGAAGTTGTGTCTGTTCCGGTTGTTGGAGAAACGGTAATAGTTGCTTTTGTTGCACTTGAAACAGCGTTTCCGATATAGGCGTTAAAGGTTGTTGCGTCATAGACTCTTTTTGTTTCTCTAACCATTCCTAACATAACGGAAGTGAAAGAAGAGAAAGCGCCTTCGTCCATCCATGCGCGGCGGCTTAAGTAGTAATCTACTGTAATATCAATTTGTCTGAAAACATTAAGCTCGATTCCTTGAACTTGAGGAGCTGCTGGTCTATTAACATTTAATAAGTTAGTAGCTTCATTATCTCCGAGCCATGGACGAGATTTTAAAACATCTGGAGAGTAAAATAATTTAGTGTCGCCATATAAAGAGCCGTCGACTCTAGACTTATCCACTAAAGAAGAGAATGTTCCGGCGATGTTGTCCGTGAACACTTCTTGCGAAATAATCATGTTATATAACGCGCCGAAGATTTCGTTTGCGTTAAGTTGTCCTGTAAAAGCAGGCATAAGTTTTCCCCCTATTTTTTAAGTTTCTTAGCCCATTCTTGTGCTGCTCTTGCTATCATAGGGCTATCAGGAGCGAGGCCTTTAGATAATAAAGCGTTAAACATTATTTCATCCGGCTTCCCATCTTCCCCTTTAGAGTCTTCTAAGCAGGTTTCTAAAAAGTCAGCGACTCTTTCAGCTCCTGCGTAATCTTCCTTTGTAGCTTTGCGCTTAATTTCCATAGGAAGGAAAGGGTCTTTTTTCCCTTCAGCAATTAGGGCTTTTCTTAGTTCTAACGCAGTTTGGACATACTCTACATTAGATAAGCTTGTTTCGCCAGCACTAAGCAATTTTTTTCGCAAGGCTTTAATATCTGGCTTCTTTTCCTGTTTTTCGCTTTCAGGAATGTCCGTGCCTTCAGCTAAAGCCTTCGCTAAGGTTTTCTTATCAGCGAGCACTTTCTCGTATTCTTCCTTAGAAACGCTATTAGCTTTTAGCTTTTTAATTTCCTCAGCATACTCATCCGCGGTCATTTGAGTTTCAGCTGTTGAATTCTTTTCTTGTTCATCCTTCATAAAATCTAACTCCTATAAACAATTACAGCGTAAGGGTTTTCTAACATACGCTATTCAGCTGTTCATACACTGTCGTCCAGCGGTCGCTCTTCGCGCTGACTCCGCTGAAGCGATTATAACGAATATATGTTAGCTCCACTGCTGGAGAAACAAAGTTCTCTATAATAAAAATAACGCATTATCTATTATTTGTAAAATAATTTATTTAGTCCTTGCAATAGTGATAATACTTTGTTAATATATTGCTAAGGAGGAAAAGATATGGTAAAAATTAAGAAATACTATATTGATAAAAACTATGTTTTAGGCTGTATTAGCGCACGCCAAAAAACAGTTTCAGAATTCGTTAAAGAGCTCGGTTGCTCTAGAGTGAATTTTTATGTTGCGCTAAATAAAGCTTACACTAAGCCTCGCAGCTTATTTATGAGCAAGGTCATAGCGGCTTTAGATTTAAACGAGAGCCTTGTATGGACGGAAGAATAGAGCAAAAAATCATAAAGGGCGATGCTTATGAGCTCATTAAGGAGGTTAAAGATAAGTCAATAGACTTGATTATCACTGACCCACCTTATGATATAGAGGGCCTTCATGGATCTGGAATAATCAAAGTTAGAAAAAAGAGCTTCCATAAAGAGCTAATATCTAAAAATCTTGATAAAGGCCTCAATTCAGCAATTTTAGCCGATTTTTGCCGAGTTATGAAGAAAATAAATATCTATATATGGTGCAATAAAGAGCAAATTCTACAGTATTTAAACTACTTTGTAAAGGGCAAAAATTGTAATTATGAAATAATTATTTGGGCTAAAGAAGACCCTATTCCTTTTTGCGGAACTCATTATTTAATAGATAAAGAGTATTGCCTCTATTTTTGGGAGCAGGGCGCGCCGGTTAAAATACCTTATGAACGAGGAAAAACTGTTTTTATAGGTAGAAAAAATATACTAGATAAAAACGACTACGGACATCCGACTATCAAGCCTATAGACATTATAGAAACTCTTATTCTTAATAGTAGTAAAGAAGGCGACATTATCTTAGATTCTTTCGTAGGATTTGGAACAACTGCTTTAGCTGCTAAGCATACTAAGAGGAGCTTTATAGGCTTTGAAATTGACGATGAATATTATAAAATCGCCAGCGACAGGCTTCGCGGCATAAATAAAAGAGGGGAGCTTAATTTATTTGATGTTGAAGAAGATTAAAGAAGCTTTCGGAAATAGAAAGCAGCGCAGGGCATGGAAGAGGCTCTTTAGGGAGCTAGAAAGATATTACAGGCATCATCCGGACGAGGTTAGGCTTGAGATGTTAAAGCCCATGGAAGACCCTCAAACGGTATGGAAAAACTTTAGAGAAGTCATGAAGGAGGAAAAAGAATGAAGACTCTAGTTGAAATTATTAACACAATATCAGAAGAGGCTAAAAACAAGTTTAAGCCAGATCTAAAAAAATACGGAAAAAACTTCCGAGCAATTAGTGAGAGTGCTGTCCTTGAGGTGCTCAATCCGCTTTTTAAGGAGCATAATATCGCTTATGAAGTTATCATCCAAAGTAAGAGCTTGCATATTGAGAAGCTCAAAGCTGGGAGAGATAACGCCGGCAATTTAATAGAGAGTTTGCTATTTGTTGCCGAGGCGCAAGTTATGCTCGTTTTCACTAATCCGGAAGCTATGTTTAATACAGAAAAAGGGGAGGCGGAAAGAATGGCTTTTCAAGGCTGGGGATCTGGCGTTGATTATGGGGACAAAGCGACAGGCAAAGCTATAACTTCCGCCGTAAAGTATGCTCTTTTTAAGGGACTTAGGCTTCAATACAGCGACGACCCTGACGCTGAGGAATCCCAGGAAATCACTTCTATAATTGAAGATGAGAATTCTTCTACGAAGAAAGAAGAATTAAAAACAAAGAAAGAAACTTCTAAAGAAGCAAAGAAAGAGGAAGTTTTAGCAACGGAAGCGCAACTTAATTATATTAAGGGCTTGACTATCACTTGCGGCTTAACTGATGAGCAGTTTAAGGCCATGTTTGATTTTTCGCCTGTTCAATTAGCGGACATAAAACTTCCTATGAAAAGAGCTCGCGAAATAATTGAGAAGCTCAAAAAATTAGCTGACGACAAGCTTCCGTTTTAAGGAGAAGATATGATTAAAGAGCTTAAACAATTAAAACATACTAAGGGCTCAGCAAAAATCAATTATCTTTTAATACCTGTAAGCGTATTTGATATAACGGAAGAAGGAGCAAAGGCTTTTAATAAAATCTATTTTTGGCTTAAAAAGCAAAATCTTTATAAGCTGGAGCGCACTTCTTCCGGAGGAATCAGATCAGGGCCGCATAGAAAGAGGCCAGCGTGGGACATTAAAGTAAATCGTATATGCGTAGAGCTTACTGTCTTATTAGAAGGCTGCGCTTGGAGAATTCAGTTCAGAACAAAGCTTCCGGAAAAGATGAGCGGAAGAAAAGCTTTTACGGCTTTTAAGCGCTTTCTATTGAAGAGAGGTATTGATTTAGAAAAATACGCAATAGAAAACGGAAAAGAAGTAAAAGAAACAATAGAAAAGCCGCTGATAGGGGCTAAGAGAGCGCTCTATTATGATTACACTTTTGAAAAGGTAAATCATATAGACTTTCACAGCTCTTATTCAGCAGGCTTAGCTAATACTCATCCGGAATTTAGAGAAGTCCTTAATGAGCTTTATTTGAAGCGTGAGGAAAAAGAAGATTATAAAAACATTTTAAACTTTTCTATAGGTTTTATGCAATCCCTTTCTGGCTGCGGCGCTAGATGGGCTCATCTCTCTAGAGATGCTATAAAAGATAATAACGATAGAGTGAAAAAACTTGCGGAAACGCTAGAGAAAAAAGGTAGAATAGTATTGACTTATAATACCGATGGTATATGGTATAAAGGCCCTGTATTTCATGGAGAAGGCGAAGGCGAAGGCCTAGGAGAATGGCACAACGACTTCGTTAATTGCAAGTTTAGGGCAAGGTCAGCCGGCTCTTATGAATTCATAGAGAAAAATATCTACCACGCCGTAGTTAGAGGCGTAGCTAACGATTTAAAGTCTAGCTGGAAATGGGGAGATATTTACGAAAAGAAAGCTGAGCCGCAATTATTCGTTTTTTCGGAGGAAGGAGGCATTATGTTGAATGGCTAAAAGAAGATGGTCAGGACAAGCTAAAAGGTCAGTAAAACGATATAACGCCTACCTTAGAAGCTTCCAAAAAAGAACTGATAAGATGATAAATAACGGATTGACTCCTTATGATGGAATTCCCTTAACATATAGGCAATATAAGGAAATCTACGCGGAAGAGAAAAACGATAGACTAAAGGAAATTGAAAAAGGAGAGAGAGCTTCTCTTGGCGACATTAACGCTAAAATTATTTCAGATCAAGTCTATGAACTTTCAGAAGAGCAAGCCTACGCTATATTTGATTATATGAAGGGGCTATCTCCGGAAGAACTAAAAGAGTTAGGCTTCTCATATAAAAACATTAACAAGGCCATAGCTGAAATCAGACAAGGCGAATTCGTTAAAAACAAGCTTGAGCTGTGGGACATTATTAGAGATAAAAGAAGCTCCTTGTTTGAGCTTGATGAAGCCGGAAGAAGCGCTTTGCTTAACAAGTGGAAAAACAAGCTTGCGGAACAAGGAAAAGCTCCGACTTATAAAAACGCTGTAAGTATGGAAATTAGTCAAACATTTTTCGGCTCTCCATAGGAGGAAACATGGAAAAATTATTTATTGATAAATGGTTTAAACTACCACCAAAAGAAAAGCAGCAAAAATATGTTGCTGTGAAAATTGTTCCTAAAGGAAGAGGAAAGCAAAAGAATGGCGAATCATGTAAGAAAATTAAGAAAAAAACAAGCAAAAAAAGCGGCTGAGTGGTACTCCATTCGGTCGCTTCTTGGTTATTCATGGGCTCTTTTTTACTTTATGATAGGAGGTCGTGAGGCCGGCAAGTCATACGCGACAACTGAGTTTTTCGTGGGACAGTGGCGTAAATACGGCAGGCCCTTTTACTGGCTAAGGCTAACCGATAAAACACAGGAGAAGCTCCTAAAAAACAACGCTGAGAAGCTAGTAGACCCAGATCTTAGAAGAAAGTATAACCTGGACTTAGTTGTTTTAGGCGATGGCGTATATGAAGTATTAAAGCGCGAGAAGGTATATGATGAGTTCGGAAACTTTGTTCGCTATGGACGAGTTTTAGAAAAGAAGCTTATGTGCCGCGTATTAGCGTTATCTACATTTTACAACGATAAAGGATCTGGCCTTTTTGATAAAGACTTCTTAAACGACCCTAAAATGTATTATAACATTTGCTTAGATGAGATGAATAGAGAGCTAACTGAGAAAAATAGCTTTGATATTTTATACGCTTTTGCGAATCAGTTAGAGAACTTGGTTAGAAGCACTAAGCAGCGCGTGCGCGTTATATGTATAGGCAACTATTTAGAAGAAGCTTCAGACATCTTATGCGCCTTTAATTTCCTTCCTGAGAAATTCGGCCGCTACAAGCTCAAAAAGAAGAGGGCGGTCATAGACTATATTGAGCCTACAGAAACTTATTTAAACAGGCGAAAAGGGACAGTTGCTGATATTTTGATGGGGAACGCAAGCACCTTCACAAACATAATTAAAAGTGATACCTCTCTCATATCTTCAAAAAGATTAAGTAAGCC
>JAEEGL011017821.1_pt1 | contig 14161 bp, 12 predicted proteins | sample 9134231 | NCBI WGS metagenome assembly JAEEGL01 (sample SAMN16246548, study PRJNA631951) | gut metagenome | biome: gut microbiome; feature: rumen; material: fiber-attached | host: Bos | place: Iran: Karaj | collected 2018-10 | reverse complement strand
GATGAATATGCTAATAACATCCATGACCAATGGGCCAAGATGGGTTTGATGCTTGACTATACAAGAGAGAGATTCACTCTTGATGAAGGTTTGAACTATGCAGTTAGAACGGTATTTGTTTCCTTATATAATAAGGGATTAATTTACCAAGGCGAAAGAATCATCAACTGGGATCCAGTGCAACAAACCGCTTTGTCAAATATTGAAGTCATTCACCAAAATGACCAAGGACAGATGTTCTATTTCCGTTATCCAATCGTTGGTAAAGACGATGCTTTAATCGTCGCTACTACTCGTCCAGAAACTATGTTTGGCGATGTCTGCGTGGTGGTAAATCCCAAGGATAAAAGATATAAGAAATATATCGGAATGAAGGTTATAAATCCTGCAAATCATGATGAACTTCCTATCATCGCGGATGAATATGTTGATATCTCTTTTGGAACAGGGGCTATGAAGTGTACACCTGCTCACGATCCAAACGACTTTATCATCGGTGAGAAATATCATTTCCCCAAACCTATTATCTTTAACAAAGATGCCACAATGAATGAACTTTGTGGTCAATATAAAGGCATGGATAGATTTGAATGCCGTAAAGCTTTAGTGGAAAACATTAAGGCGGAAGGTAACTTTGTTAAAATTGAAAATATTGTTCACCCAGTGGGCCATTCTGAAAGAAGCAACTGCGTTGTGGAACCCATGCTTTCCAAACAATGGTTTGTGAAGATGAGGCCTCTCGCGGAACAAGCTATCGCTAATCAAAAGACTGATAACAAAGTCGATTTCGTGCCAAAGAGATTTGAAAAGACTTTTGTCCAATGGATGGAGAATGTTGAAGACTGGTGTATTTCCCGTCAATTATGGTGGGGTCATAGAATACCTGCTTATTATAATAAGCAAACTGGTGAAGTTCTCGTCAGTATGGATCCTCCAAAAGACATGGAAAACTATGAACAAGAGAGTGATGTCTTGGACACTTGGTTCTCCAGTGCTTTGTGGCCATTCTCCACATTAGGCTGGCCCAATAAGACTGAAGACTTCGAAAGATATTTCCCCACAGATACAATGGTCACTGCCTATGACATTATCTTCTTCTGGGTCTCTCGTATGATTTTCCAAGCTTTAGAAATGACCAAAGAAAGACCATTTAAAGAAGTGGTGATTCACGGTTTAGTGAGAGATAACTTAGGAAGAAAGATGTCTAAATCTTTAGGCAATGGTGTCGATCCTATTGAAGTTATCGATAAGTATGGCGCGGATGCGCTTAGGTATTTCTTAACCACAAATGCCGCGCCTGGACAAGACATGAGATACATCGAAGAGAAGGTTATTGCTTCTAGTAACTATTTAAATAAAATTTGGAATAGTGCGAGATATGTCATCAGTGTTCTACCAGAAGGCTTTAAACCAAGAGATATTAAACCATCTGAACTAAGTATTTTAGATCAATGGATTATCAATAGACTTGAAGCCACAATTAAAGCGGTTACTCTCAATATGGAGAAGTATGACTTCAATGCTGCGAGCAGCCACTTATATAACTTTGTTTATGATGACTTCTGCTCTCAATATTTAGAGATGAGTAAGGTCACACTTTCATCAAATGATGAAAAAGTGAAAGATAATACTCAACAAGTGTTATTCAAATGTTTAAAAGACATCATCTTATTGATCTATCCTTACACTCCATTTATCGGTGAAGAATTATATTTGAATTTACCAGTTCATTTAGAATCCATCATGCTCGAAAGTTATCCTCAATATGAGAAGAAAATGGTCAAACCAGATGTCGATAAACAAGTGGATGTCTTGTTCTCTATTATCAGAGATGTGAGAAATTATAAGATTGAAAATAAGCTCGCTCCAAATGCCAAATTAGACTTATCTCTCAACTTAAGAATTAAGATGTTTGAAGGTTATGAAATGTATCTCCAAAGATTCACTTTCTCCGATATCAAACTAGTGGATGAATCCATCATTCATATGAAGGGCGAATTAAAGATTTATGATAACGCCGATCTCTTAATTGTTAACGAAGCTGGTAAAGACGAAATCATCGCTCGTATCGATAAGGAAATTGCTCAAGAAGAAAGCGAAATCTTAAGATGTGAGAAGATGCTCTCTAATCCTAATTTCGTTAATAAAGCTCCAAAAGAAAAAGTGGCGTTAGAGGAAGAAAAACTCAAACAGCACAAAGAAAATTTAGCTTTGCTAAAAGACAAGAAAAATAAATTATTATAAGATTTTCTGACAAAGAAATGCGAAAAACCTCCTATTTATATTGGTAGGAGGCTTTTTTATGAAATACGAAATTATGAACGAAGAAGAATGCCGTAACCATTATGTGGGAGAAGGCATCACTTTAGCGGCTGTTATGGCGATTGCCGCGATTGCCGTTATGGCGGTAGTTGTCTATCGTCTATTTATGTCCGGAAAAGGCAGTGCCGCTATTCCGGGTGGTTGGAAATTCTCTTGGGCGGAATAAACATTGGCTAAGATTAATGAATTACCGCCTCTAGAAAGACCGAGGGAAAAGGCGTGGAGGTATGGTGTTGAATCCCTTTCCGATTATGAATTATTAGCCTTATTAATTAATTCCGGAACGCCAGAAAATTCTGCGATTGATATCGCCTATCAAATGCTGAGTGATAGTCATGGATTAACTAATTTAGTTAATAAACACTTATCTGATCTAATAAGTTATAAAGGAATTGGGAATGATAAAGCCATTCGTATCATCGGATGTTTTGAACTCGCAAAAAGGATTAATCGCCAAGAGATAACTGATGAGGTAATCCATAGTTCTGAACAGGTTTATGAACGATATCGGACACTATTTTCCTATACCCAAAAAGAATATGTTTATCTCGTGATATTAGATAAGAAAAAGAAAGTGCTGCACGAGGTTAATTTATATAGGGGAACGAGTGATAGTGTGGCCTGTTCAGCGATAGAGATAATTCAACAGGTAATTATACATAACGGCAAATATTTTTATTTATTGCATAATCATCCGAGTGGTGAACCGTATCCTTCGAATGCGGATTTAGCATTCACTGGTGATTTGATTAAAGAGTGTAAAAAGTTCCAAATCAATATGCTTGATCACCTCATCATCTCTCCAAAAGGATATTTCTCATTCTTAAGGAAAGAGAACTCTCCAGAATTACCATTTTAAAAAAAGTTAAAAAAGTCATTGCGGTTATATATAACTTTTGTTATATTTATAACGTTGTCGCCTCACTAGCTACAACCGCCTAGAGAAGGTTTTCCAAAACCTATTAAGGTTACCTTAATAGCGAGTCCTTAGTGAATCTAATTTAAGGAGGGACATTATGTACGCAATTATCGAAACTGGTGGTAAACAAGTCCGCGTGGAAGTCGGTAGCAAAATCTATGTTGAAAAACTAGAAGCTGAAGTTGGTTCTACCATCACAATCGACAAGGTTCTCTTGATCGGAGATAAGACTGTTAAAGTCGGCACCCCTTACATTGAAGGTGCATCCGTGACCGCCAAAGTCGAAAAACAAGGAAAAAACAAAAAAATCCGCGTTTTCAAGTACAAGAGCAAAGCAAATGAGCACAAGACCATCGGTCATCGTCAACCATATACTTGCTTAGTTATTGAAAGCATTAAGTAATCATGATTAAAGTTTTAATCAAAAAAGAAGAAAACAAATTCGTATCCTTAGAAGTTAAAGGACATGCCAATAGTGCGCCACATGGTGAAGACCTTGTCTGTGCCGCTGTCAGTGCTGTTCTAACTGGTGGACTCAATAATCTAGAAAATCCTAAAGATTTTGACATTTTACTCGATGAAGGATATGCTTATGTAAAAGCTAACGAATCCGTTTCTTCTCACGATGAAATTGTCTTAGAAACTATCATCTGTGGTCTTAAGACCATAAGTGAAGATAACGACAAATTCATCACCATCAAAAATTTATAGAAAGGATGTTGTCGTCATTATGATGTTTAAATTAAATTTACAACTCTTCGCTTCTAAAAAAGGTGTTGGTTCAACTAAAAACGGTCGTGATTCCGCTGGTCGTCGTCTTGGTGCTAAAGTCGCTGATGGTCAATATTGCCATTGCGGTGCCATTATCTATCGTCAAAGAGGAACAAGAATTTATCCTGGGGAAAATACCAAGAGAGGTAAAGATGATACAATCTTTGCAACCGCTTCTGGTGTCGTCCGTTACGAACGCCTCGGTAAAGATCGCACTTGTGTGAGAGTTGTTGTCGCTGAGAAATAAGCGATAATAATGTGAATTAAGACCACTTAATTGTGGTCTTTTCTTTTACACTTATATATAATATAAATAGGTGATTATATGAAAAAAATAACTTTAGTTATCCCAATGTATAATGAAGAGGCCATGGTTTCTTTATTATTTAATGCTTTAGATGAGAGATTAATTAATTCTTTAAAGAATAATTATGATGTCGAAGTCGTCTGTGTGAATGATGGTTCCAAAGATAAAACTTTAGAACTTTTAAAAGAAGAGCAAAAGAACCATCCTGAATTAGTTATTGTTAATCTTTCCAGAAACTGGGGACAAGAAGCTGCGGTGAGGGCAGGTCTATTAACCGCGACTGGCGATTGTGTTATCCCTATGGATGCCGACTTACAAGATCCACCAGAGATTATCCCTGAGATGATCAAGATGTGGGAAGATGGTTATGAAGTGGTGAACGCTGTAAGAGTGTCTCGTAAAAAAGATACGGCCTTTAAGCGTAATTCCGCAGGCATTTTCTATCGTTATTTAGACAAGATATCACCAAAGGTGAAAATCCCTCAAAACGTTAACAATTTTAGATTATTAGATAGAAGAGTGGTTGATGAAGTCAACGCTCTAAGCGAATCAAATCGTGTCTTAAGAGTGGAAATTCCATTTGTCGGTTTCAAGACTGGTGTCGTGGAAATCGTAAGAGCCAAAAGAGCAAAAGGCGAATCTCATTATCCATTAACCGCGATGATTAAACTCGCCAAGGACTCTATTGTTTCCGTCAGTGTTAAACCATTGGGTATTTCCTTTACAATTACCATTATGTTAGGAATTTTATTCCTATTATCTGGTATTTCCGAATTAGTGTTATTCATATTACAGAAATGTGAAGTTATTACCTTTATGGATGATTTAGCTTTCTGGATGTGGTTAGTAATTAATGTCTTATTATTATTAAGTGCATTGATATGTGGTATATTAGCCATTTATGGCTTATATATTGGTAAGATTGCTGAAGAAAGCGCTCATAGACCAAGCGTTATTATCAAAGAGGTCATCAAGAAATAAGTATGTTTATCGATAGGGCAATTATTGAAGTAAGAAGTGGAAAAGGTGGCGATGGCGCCATTGCCTTTTTGCGTGAAAAATATGTCCCCAAAGGTGGCCCTGCTGGTGGTAATGGTGGTAGAGGTGCTTCTATCTATTTAAGAGCGAACTCTCACATCAATACTTTATTCAATTTCCGTCACAGCAAAACCTTTATCGGTGGTGATGGCGAAAAAGGTGGCATCAAGAATCAATTTGGCAAATACGCTGAAGACATGACTATTGATGTTCCTCTAGGAACAGTAGTATTCGAAGAAGATGGTCACAAGTTCTTGGGCGACTTAAATGAAGATGGCAAAATCATCATGGTTGCTAAAGGTGGTCGTGGTGGTCGTGGTAACTCCGCCTTTAAGAGTTCCACAAATAGAGCTCCTAAGATTGCCGAGAATGGCGAACCGGGAGAAAGAAAGAGATTAATTTTAGAATTAAAATTATTAGCCGATGTCGGCTTAGTGGGATTCCCTAGTGTTGGCAAATCCACATTATTATCAGTGGTCAGTTCTGCAAGACCCGAAATTGCCGATTATCCATTTACCACAATCGTCCCTAATTTAGGTGTGGTATCCACTAAAGATGGCCGTTCATTCGTGATGGCGGATCTTCCTGGACTCATTGAAGGCGCTCATCAAGGCAAAGGCTTAGGTTTACAATTCCTTAGACATATTGAGAGATGTCGTGTAATTGTTCACATCATTGATATGGGTGAATCCGGAAGAGATCCAGTTAACGACTATAAAGTGATTAATAATGAACTTAAATCCTATGGATTTGGTTTAGATAAAAGACCTTGTATTCTCTTAGCTAGCAAGATGGATGAAGATGGGGCTTTAGAAAGATTAAAAGAATTCAAAAAGCACATCAAAGAGCCGATTATTCCTATCTCCGCTTTAACGGAAGAAGGCATAGAAAAGTGCTTATATAAATGCGCTGATTTGTTAGAGAAAACACCAGTGTTCCCACTTTATGATGAAGAGAGTGAAGAGCTCGATACGAAGATTTATGAACTACCAGAAGAAGAGAAACCATTCTTTATTGAAAAGACTGGTTCTCATGAATTTAGAATTCAAGGCGATCAGATTATTAAATTCTATCGCATGACCAATATATCCACTGATGAAGGCATGATGGTTTTAATGACCAAACTCAGAAAGCTTAAAGTGGATGATGAATTAGAGAAAATGGGAGCGGATGATGGCGATATCGTCTATTTAGACGATTTCTCATTCGAATATGTAAGATAATATGAAACTAGAACAATACCTCGAAGTCATTGAAAAATTCTTAAAAGACTATTTAGAACAATATAAACAAGATGGTTATGTTTTAGGTTTATCTGGTGGTGTTGATTCCTCTTTAGTGGCCGCATTAGCTAGAAGAGCGGTGGGCAAAGATAAACTCATGTGCATCATGATGCCAATAGATAGCAATCCATCTGATTTAAAAGATGCTGAAAAATTAGCCAAAGTTTTAGATATTAACTATATCGTTTTGGATGGCAGTGAATCATTCCATAAAACTGTTGAACAATTTGAAAAACTCGGTATTCAATTAGACACCATGTCGTTAGCGAATTTAAAAGTTCGTATCAGAATGACAATGCTATATGCTTATGGTCAAAAACATCGTTATTTAGTGTTAGGCACTGATAATATGGATGAAAAATATACTGGATATTTCACCAAATATGGTGATGGTGCGGCAGATGTTTTGCCAATCGTCCATCTTACCAAAGGTGAAGTTGTACAAGCCTCTAAGATGTTAGGTGTTCCAGTGGAACTTGCTGAACGCACTCCAAGCGCGGGATTATTTGAAGGCCAAACCGATGAAAAAGAAATGGGTGTCTTATATAAAGATTTAGACCATTATCTATTAGGTGGACAAGTGGATGAAGATGTGAGACAGAGAATTGAATATCTCCATCGCATAAGCGAACATAAGCGCGCGCCTATACCAACACCCGAGGAATATATTAGAGATGAAAAATAAAGGCGAGGTCACGATATTCGCGGGATTAGGTACCGCTATTATATCTTTAATATTTATTATTTTATTTATTATGATTTTTAGATAAGGAGGATAAGATTTATGATTTATTTCTTGAAAGGTAAAGTCGCTCTTATCGATGGCGATACCATCATTATTGATGTGAGAGATGTGGGCTACCAAGTACTAGTTTCCCATGTTGATGACTATGAAATCGGTGACGAGGTTTTAGTCTATACATACAACGTTGTAAGAGAAGATGAACAATATTTAGTCGGTTTCTCATCTTTAGATGAAAAATCAGTTTTCTTATCCTTAATCAAAGTCAAAGGTCTTGGACCCAAGAGTGCGATTGGCGCTTTGAGCAGTACCACTCCACAAGAAGTGGTGAACGCTATCGCGAGCAATAATGTCGCCTTCTTAAAGAAACTTCCCGGTATCGGTGCTAAAGCCGCCGCTCAAATCATTTTAGATTTGAAAGGACAACTCACTGGTGGTTCTAAAGGTGATCCAACTGTCTATGATGAAGTTTATGAAGCTCTTAAGAGCATGGGCTTTAAAGGTGCAGCCATCGATAGAGTTTTAGCGACCATTAATGAACCAGATGCCAGCGCGGAAGACATCCTCCGTATCGCTCTTAACAAATTGAGGAAATAATTATGTCAAGATTACTCGATGCCAGCGCTAATACTCTTGATAGACAAGAGGAAGTATCATTAAGACCACAGACTCTTAATGACTATGTCGGTCAAAAAGATTTAAAGAAAAACCTCACCGTTTTTATCGGTGCGGCTTTACATAGAGATGAACCATTAGATCATCTTCTTTTCTATGGTCCTCCCGGATTAGGCAAGACAACTTTAGCTTATGTTATCGCTAATGAAATGCACACTCACATCCATGTGGCAAGTGGTCCAAGTATTGAAAAGATTGGCGATTTAGCGGCGATTTTATCAGGAATTGAGCCTGGTGACATCTTGTTTATCGATGAGATTCATAGACTTCCAAGAATCGTAGAAGAGTCCCTTTATACCGCGATGGAAGATTTCAAATTCTCCGTGGTTATCAATCGCGATGTGAACTCCAAAGCTCTCACTATGAATTTACCTCCATTCACCCTTATCGGTGCGACCACCAGAGCGGGTGATTTGAGTGCGCCTTTGCGTGCTCGTTTCGGTATTACCGAAAAATTGCATTTTTACGATGAAGATGAAGTCATCCAAATCGTGAAGAGAACAGCGAAAGTTTTTAACACTAATATCAGTGAAAATGCGGCTGTGGAAATTGCCAAGAGAAGTCGTGGAACACCCCGTATCGCCAATAGATTATTTAGACGCGTGAGAGACTTCGCGAACTTTAAAGGTAAAGATGATATCGATGAACACGATGCCCTTGAAGCCTTGCATGCTTTGAAGGTCGATGATATCGGTTTAGATGATGTCGATATCCGTTATTTAAGAACTTTAATCGAGAGATTTAAAGGGGGACCAGTCGGTCTTGATACTTTAGCCAATGCTATTGGGGAAGAGATTATGAATTTAGAAGATGTCTATGAGCCATATCTCTTACAAATTGGCTTCATTGATCGTACCCCTCGTGGAAGAGTGGCTAATCCTAAGGCTTATAAGCATTTGAAAATCACTCACCAAGAAACGTTATTCTAAATATGTACGCACAAGTGTGCGCATATATTTGTTGCAAATAATTCTTATTTGGTATATCGTAATACATAGCGCGTAAGCGTGTATGTATTTTTTACTATTGTAGGAGGTAGTAATATGAGAAGATTATGGTCTTATATTATCTTAACTGGTGCATCATTGGTGTTAATGGGTTCAACATTCACTAATGTCTTTTCACAAAGCACTTCTAATAATGAATATGCCGAAGGCAAAGAATTAGTTTTCCGCATTTCTGAAAAAGATGAAAGCGAATTACAAGAGAAAAACGATGATGGCAAAATGCCTTCTGAAGTCATCTCTGAATCAATGATTGAACGTTTAAATTCAATGAGCATTACAAACTATACTGTTTCCACTGAAAGTTATGACACAGTTAAAGTTACCTTAAAACAAGATACCGATGCTAACTATAGTAATATCCAGACCTTAATGACCTTTGATGGTTCATTAGCTCTCTCCTCCAAGAAAAATGACTTCCTTGTCAACAGTGATGAAACTGAAGAATTCCTTACTGGCAAAGCTTATATGGAAACCAAGGATAACTATCCTTCCATCAATATTCCAGTCGGCAATCACTTCAAAGATCTCTATGACATTGTGAAAGAATATAAAGAAAACAATGATACCGATGCTGCAGAATCCGAAACTACAGGCGAAGGTGATGATGCCGAGACAACATATACATACAATATCTATCTCTGGCATGACTATGAAGATGGTAATACCTATGAACAAACCATCAGCGGTAATGAAGAATACGATCCTCAAGTTGCGGAAAAGATCTTCATGCACTTCGATATTTCTGAATTAATCAAATTAGAAGAAGATGAAAAAGACATCGATAAGCTAACAGCTTATATCAATATTCAAGATTCTAACAGCAACCAAAAATATGAAGCTTTTGAAGTGAGAAAAGCCTTTGATACTGGTAGATTCTTCGTCTCCTTAATCAATAGTGGTGCTTTGGATTATAAAGTCACATTCTTATATTCCAATAACGTTCCCGCAGTTACTGAAGAATTAATCGGTGCCGCTGGAAACGTCACATGGTCTGCGACCTTAAGAGCCACAATCGTGTGTATCGTCATTATCGCCTTATTATTAGCGGTCTTCTATCGTTTAGGCGCCTTATCCGTGGCCACATTATCTATCGGCAGTGTCTATGCTGGTGTGGCAAGCATCATCTTATTCACCGCGGAATTTAACGCTGCTGGTTTAATCGCCTTAGTAGCGGTTGCCATCTCCTCAATTGTCTGTGGCATTATTTATTTAAATAAACTCAAAGAAGAAGCTTATCGTGGTCGTTCTTTAAAGAAAGCTAATTCTGAAGCTGCGAAGAAATCTTTATTACCAATCGTTGATGTCAATATCGTCCTCATCGTTATTGGTGTCTTCGCTTATATCTTCGGTGCAGCCTTAATGAGAACATTTGCCATCATCACCGTTATCGGTGGTTTAGCATCCTTAATCCTCAACACCTTAGGTCTAAGAGGCCTTATGTGGTTAGCCACAAATACCACCAAATTACAAGGTAAATACGGAGTATTTGGTATTGATGAAAAGAACGTTCCAAATGTCTTAAACGAAGAAAAACAAACATATTTCGGTCCTTATGCTGATAAAGATTTCACCAAGAAGAAAACTCCAGTTGGCATCATTACTGCTTTATTAGCCGTGGCTGGTATCGCTGGTATGATCACCTTTGGTGTTATCAATAAAGGTGTTGTCTATAACAATGGTGGTACCGCTTTGAATAGCGAAATCTTCATCGAGACTGAAAGTAAATCCACCCTTATCAATGAAACCGCAGTAAGAGGCGTCTTAGATAATATCTACACCTATGATAAAGATGAATCTAAAGCCAAGAAACTCGGTGATCAAGTGAGTGACATTGTCTATAAGACAAGAGAAGAACTCGACAAAGATGATAAGAGTATCACCAATACATATTCTTACTATATTGTTAAACTTAACAATAAATTAGCCAATTCCACAAACGCATACTACGTGGAATTAGATGAAGAAGGTCAAGAAATTGGCGAAAGAATCTACGTCGTCGAAGAATTCGGTTTATCCGGTTTAATCAATGACAAATTATTCGAACTCGATAGTGAAGTTACCACTGACTTAAAGACAGTCAATGTGATCAGCACTCAACAACCTGAATTTGCCCCTGTTATCTGGGGTACATTAGTGGGTATCGCTGTCAGCGCTTTCTATCTCTTGCTCAGATATCGCTTATCTCGTGGTTTAGCGGCATTTATTATCCCAACCGCTGTCTCAGCGATTGTGGCCGGTTTCTTTGCCTACACCCGCTTAGCGGTTACTAACTACGCAGTCGTGGTTATCCCAGTTGTGGCGCTTGTCTCCTTACTCATGTCTATCATCTTCATGAATAGAGAAAGAGAATTAGTTTTAGAAGATAAGAACCACGATAATTCTGTTGAAAACAGAAATCAAATTATGGTCCGTGCGACAAGCTATGCTTATACACCAATCTTATTAAGCACAATCCTCGCTTTATTCATCTTCATCTTCTTCTTCGGATTCGGTGCGGCGAATAATGTCTGGTTGTTCTTAATCCTCGCTCTCGGTGTGGTTGTCTCCGCTTTAGTGGTTACTACCCTCTACGGTCCAACCTCACAATTCTTCTTCAAATTATTCTCTAAAGTTAATGTGGAGAAGATCACATCCAAATTCAAACGCAAAAAGAAAAATAAAGTCGTTGCTAAAAACCGCAGTGCGGAACCCGAAGAAAGAGTCTTCATCGGAATCAACGACTAATCTAAATAGGCTGCCCTTCGGTAGCCTTTTTCAAATATGAAAGAATCATTGTTCAATCGTTTATTAGAATATTTCCATATCGACGAAAAGGAGTATGAAAAGCTTATCGCGCCGGTAAGTGTTTCTTCTTTTGCTTTAGGGCGTTCTTTTAAAGACATGGACAAAGCGGTGGAATTACTGAAAACCGCAATTAACAATAAAGATAAAATCTTTATTTATGGCGACTATGATGCTGATGGCATTATGTCGACATCTATTGTCGCTAAGAGTATCTTGAAGCTTGGAATCATCCCTTCTTTCTATATTCCTAATCGCTATAACGATGGCTATGGTCTAACTTTAGATAAAGCCAAAGGTTTAGTGAGTGGTGGTTTCAAATTAGTCATCTGCGTTGACAATGGCGTTTCCGCTTTAGAAGGAATTAATTATCTTAAAGATAATAATGTCAAAGTATTAGTCTTAGATCATCATACTATTCCTGACGAATTACCAAAGGCTGACTATATTATTCATCCTAGTTATAGTGGTTTTGGCGATGTTCCCACAAGCGCGGGCTTTGTTTCCTTTATGTTCTCCTGGGCATTATTAGGGTATTTTGATAAATATCTCTCCACCTTGGCGGCTATCTCCATCATCAGTGATATGATGCCCTTAAAAGAATACAATCGTAACTTTTTAAGACTGGTTTTCTCTAATTATAGAGATGGTGATTTCTACGCTATAGATTTACTAAAAGAAGGTCTCAAATTTGATGAGAATGCCATAGGGATGAAAATCGCTCCAAAAATCAACGCTCTTGGACGTTTACTAGATGACCGAAGTATCAATGATATCGTAAGATATTTCGTCACTGGCGACCGTGAAAAGATCAACAAACTTTATGAATGGATTGTTTCGATTAACGAACAGAGAAAACAAGAGAGTAAAGCCACAAAAAATAATGAATTGGATTATAATCCAAACGAACCCTCAATCATCCTCTTAACGGACGCTAAAGAGGGAATGCTCGGTTTGTTAGCTAATTCCATTTGTTCAGAACATCATAAACCCGTCGTCATCTTTGCCCATGAGAAAGAAGAGGGTGTCTTAAAAGGTAGTTGTCGTGCTCCTGAAGGATTTAATGTCGTCGATGCTTTTAATAGTTGTGGTGATATCATGCTTACTTCTGGCGGACACGCTTTAGCGGGTGGATGCAGTATCAATGAGAAAGATTTGGAATTATTTAAAGAAAGATTCAATGAATATGTAATAAATAATCCATTAACCTATATTGAACATGGTGATATTGAGTTAGGATTAACAGAAATCAATGATGATAATTGTGATTTAATCCTTTCATTCTCCCCCTTCGGAGAAGGGTGGAAAGCTCCCTCATTTTCACTTCGCCACATCAAGACCGACTCCTTGATGTATTCTAAAACAAATGAACATATTATTTCATACATTGGAGAGGGCGTTAAATTAGTGGGCTTCAACATGCCTAAAAAAGAGGTTTCAGAACACTCATTTATCGATGTTGCTGGAACGATAAGAAAAACTTATTTCAAAGGTCGTGGGACCATTGAATTCAATATCAAAGAATATCAACCTTGTAAGAAATAATTTTTAACCTATACAGTCATCATATTTAAACAAAACGTCTCAATAAAAATAGTAATTTATTTGTCTATTTTTATCATTGTGATACACTTGATAGCAAGTTAATTCAATTAACTTTTTCTCTTTATGTTATTCGGAAAGTACATCAACAAGTATTATCTTAGGTACGCCATCTTCTTCATTATTGGAGTGGCGGCTTTAGTATTGGTGGATATTGCTCAAACCTATGTTCCTAAATATTTGGGCGAAGTCATCGATTTACTTTCTGATGGTCCATTAACTCCAGAAAATAAGGAAAGAATTCTTTACATAGTGATTGCCACACTGGTGGTCGCCGCCATTATGATGATAGGCCGTGTGGTGTGGAGAATTACCATCTTCCACGCTAGTTTCAAGATCGAGGCCAATCTCAGAGAAGAGATGTTTAAAAAAGCCGAGAGATTATCGCAGCGTTATTATCACGAAAATAAAGTCGGAACTGTGATGGCATGGTTCACTAATGATATTGAAACTATTGAAGAATTCTTTGGATGGGGCACGATCATGCTTGTTGATGCATTATTCCTTTCTGTCTTTGTCATCGTGCAGATGGTTCTTTTAGAACCAATATTATCAGCTATCTCTATTTTGCCCATTGTTCTTATTGTTATTTGGGGTGCTCTAGTGGAGAAATTTATGTCACTCAGATGGGAAGCGAGACAAAAATCATTTGACTCCTTATATGATTTCTCGCAAGAGACATTCTCTGGCATCAGTGTTATCAAAGCCTTCGTG
>JAEEGL010650756.1_pt1 | contig 14161 bp, 11 predicted proteins | sample 9134231 | NCBI WGS metagenome assembly JAEEGL01 (sample SAMN16246548, study PRJNA631951) | gut metagenome | biome: gut microbiome; feature: rumen; material: fiber-attached | host: Bos | place: Iran: Karaj | collected 2018-10 | reverse complement strand
CATCGCCGTTGGCGCAGCATTCTTTATCCTGTTCTCCAACGAGCACATCAATCTGTTTAACACATATACACTTCTGATCATCGCAGGTGTTGTAAAATACATACCTTTTGCTTCAAGAAGTTCACTAAACTCAATGCTCCAGATTTCTAACGAGCTTGAGGAAGCAGCGATAATCATGAACACTTCATGGATAAAGCGAATGACAAGGATCATCATCCCGATCCAGAAGTCATCCATCATAAGCGGTTATCTTCTTCCATTTATGACATGTCTTCGTGAGTTGTCCCTGTTCCTTCTTCTTTGTACACAGGGCTTTATCCTTTCAACTACACTTGACTACTTCGATGAGATGGGACTTTACGCATTCTCAAGTGCCATCAACCTCATCCTCATCGTAACGATTCTTGTATTTAACACATTAGTAAACAAGCTGACTGGCGCAAGCCTTGACAGCGGCATAGGAGGAAAGTAATCATGCCGGAAATTATTTTAGAAAACATAACAAAGCGCTGGGGAAAATTCTTTGGCGTAGATAATGTAAGCCTCAATATCCCGGATAATTCCTTTATCACTCTTCTTGGACCTTCAGGCTGCGGTAAGACAACAATCCTTCGTATGATCGCAGGGCTTGAGACACCAACAGAGGGAAGGATCAAAATCGGCGACAAGGTTGTATTTGATTCAAATGCCGGGATCAACGTTCCTGCAAACAAGCGTAAGGTAGGATTTCTTTTCCAGAACTACGCTCTGTGGCCCAATATGACAGTATATGAGAACATCTCTTTTGGCCTTAAGAACATTCATGAGGAGATGCCGGTTGTTGATGTTGAAGCCAAGCAGACAGGGGATCTTATAAGAGCTCTTGCAAACGGTAATAAGGTAAAAGAGGTCATCGAGGAGTGCCGCGACAAGAATGGCAAGCTTGATGAGAACAAGGCATTCGTTAAACTTATCGATAATTACAACCTTTCAATCTATACTGCAAAAGAGCTGTTCAACATGGGTATACATACAGCATCAGACCCTGCTGTTACAGCAAAGACCAAGCTTTCAGAGTATGAGAGCAAGTTTGCTTCGATCAAGAGTAAGTACGAGAAGGAAGGCAAAGGACTTAATGACAAGTACGAAGTAACAAAGAATGGAATGACTGTTCTTGAGAATAGAAAGCTTTCCAAGGAGGAGATAGATTCAAGAGTCCGTGCCTGCTCACGTATCGTTAAGATCGGAATGTTCATGGACAGATACCCTGCTGAGCTCTCAGGTGGACAGCAGCAGAGAGTTGCAATTGCAAGAACACTTGCTCCCGAGCCACAGGTTCTTTTCATGGATGAGCCTCTTTCAAACCTCGATGCAAAGCTTCGTCTTGAGATGAGATATGAGCTTCAAAGACTCCATGTTGAGACAGGTTCAACCTTCGTTTATGTTACACATGACCAGATGGAGGCCATGACTCTGGCAACCAGAATCTGTCTTGTAAGTAACGGCGTGCTCCAGCAGTATGCTGCTCCACTTGAAGTATATAACAGACCTGCAAATCTCTTTGTCGCTGATTTTGTTGGAAATCCTTCAATGAACTTTGTGGATGCAAAGGGAACACAGGGAAGCGATGGAAGTCTTTCTATCGATATTCTTGGAGGAATCAAGGCAAAATTTGTTCCCACAGATAAGATTGACCTTAATGAGTGGAGAGCGGCTCGTGACAAGGAAGCTGCTGACAAGGCTGAGTTTGAGCGTCAGAGACTTCTTCAGAAGGGCGCTGTTGAAAAGAGCAACAAGGACGAAGTATTTAAGTACCACGTATCAAAGGTTGAGGAGCAGGATGACAGCATAGCTGATGAGCCTGTTATCACAGATGAGGACTTCGTTATCGGTATCCGTCCCGAGGCGATCGATATTGATGCAAACGGTAAGATAGACACAACTATCTACGGCGCGATGCCCACAGGTATGGAATCAACACTTAAGCTTCGTGTTGGAGAATTCCTTCTTACCAGCGTAATCTTCGGCGGAGTTATCTATCAGATCGGACAGGAGGAGAAGATCAATATTAATGGTAACGACATACTTCTCTTTGACAGAAGATCCGGTAAGCTTATCTGCTCAGGAAGAATTGAATTATAATTACCCATCCCTATGTGAACTTTGAGTTAATGACCATCTGTATTTATAAGTACAGGTGGTCATTTTGTGTTAAAATATATGAGAAAACGAGTATTTTCAAGGTTTAGAAAATATACTTGGAGGGAAGTTATGGAAAACAGACCGGTTGGTAGAAAGAAAAATGTCACTGAAGGTGGCAGTGGAGTACACAAAAGAGGAGAAGGCCTTGGCACTGGCCCGGTTGGTAACAGTGGTGGATATTCCCAGGGACCATCTTCATCAGGAGGAAGCGGACCCCAGAGATCAGGGGGAAAGAGCCCTCTTTTCATGATCATAATAGTTTTGTTCCTTGTACTAGGAGGCGGAGGCGGCTTATCCTCACTTCTTCTGGGAGGAGGGGATACTGATACCACAACTACACAGTATACTGCTCCTGCTCAGACTCAGACCCAGACAACAACATCTACCAGTACATCTACGGGTGTATCAACATCATCACAGTCAACGGGGATGGATACTGCGTCAATCCTTGGTTCCCTTCTTGGCGGATACGGATCCTATTCAGGTGCAGGATCAGGCGCTTCAGCGGCATGGAGCGGCGATGATAACACAGGTAAGTTAAATACATCTGTTGCTTCCAGCGCCCGGGACAAGAGAACAGTGATAAAGGGCGGTGGTGAGGATGTAGTAACCATCATGCTCTATATGTGCGGAGCAGACCTTGAGTCCAGAAGCGGAATGGCATCCAAGGATCTTCAGGAGATGCTTGCAGCAAATCTTGGAGATAACATCAATCTTATTGTTTACACGGGTGGAGCAAAGCAGTGGCAGAACAACGTTGTGTCAAGTTCCACTAACCAGATATACCAGGTAAAAAATGGAAGGATGACTCTTTTAAAAGACAACCTTGGAAGAGCCGTAATGACAGATCCCGACACATTGTCCGGATTCATAAGCTGGACTGCATCAAATTTCCCGGCAAACAGAAACATTCTTATATTCTGGAATCATGGCGGCGGCTCCACTGGAGGCTATGGCTATGACGAGAGATTTGCAAGCGCAGGCTCCATGTCACTTGCAGGAATCAATAAAGCCCTTAAGAATGGCGGAGTGACCTTTGATTTTGTGGGCTTTGACACATGCCTTATGGCTACAGTAGAGAATGCCCTTGTGGTTTCAAACTACGCAGACTATTTGGTGGCTTCAGAAGAAACCGAGCCCGGTGTTGGCTGGTATTACACAGACTGGCTCACAGCCCTTGGAAAAAATACTTCCATGGAGACCATCCAGATTGGTAAGAATATCATTGATTCATTTACCCAGGCCTGTGCACAGACATGTCCCGGACAGAAAACCACACTTTCTCTTATAGATCTTGCCGAGCTTTCTCAGACAGTACCATCTGAGCTGGCAGACTTTTCAAAAGACACTTCCGAGATGATCGAGCAGGATTATAAGAGTGTATCCAACGCAAGGTGCTATACAAGAGAGTTTGCAACTTCATCACATATTGACCAGGTTGACCTTGTTGACCTGGCAAACCGCATTGGTACTGATGAGGCAAAAGACCTTTCAGCAGCTTTAAGGGAAGCTATAAAGTATAACAGGACCAGCTCAAATATGACAAATGCTTATGGTCTTTCGATTTACTTTCCTTACAATAACAGAAAGAGTAAGGTTGACTCCATGGTAAACACCTATGGAGACATAGGTATGGATGAAGACTATGCAAAGTGTATTGAGAGCTTTGCAAGTATGGGAACAGCAGGTCAGGTTGCAGCAGGAGGAAGTGCAACAGGATCACCTATGACATCAATCTTTGGCGGCTATTCCGGTATGACAGGTGGAAGTTCATCAGGATCATCCTCGGCTGATGTTATTGCCCAGCTCCTTACAGGATTCTTGTCCAGTGACTTCAGCAGTATTTCAGGGCTTTCAGCATCTAACACTTCCTATCTTGGAAAGAGCCTTGATGTTGAGAAAGCAGCAGAATATATAGCAAATAACCACCTGGATCAGTCTGCTCTTATCTGGACAACCAATGAAGAGGGAGATGATGTCATTTCTCTTACAGAGGATCAATGGAGCCTTGTTCAGGGTCTTGAACTTAATATGTTCTACGACGATGGTGAGGGCTATGTTGACCTTGGCCTTGATAACATCTATGACTTTGATGAAAAAGGAAACCTTAAGTCTCAGACAGATAAGACATGGGTATCGCTAAACGGCCAGGTAGTTGCTTATTACAGCGAGGATGTTCAGGGAACGGAAGACAGCTATGCAATAAGAGGTTATGTTCCCTGCTTTATAAACGATGTAAGATCTGAGCTGATAATTGTATTCGATTCAGAAAATGAAGACGGATATGTTGCTGGATACAGGGCAGTATATCCAGACGGTGAAACCGAGACCATGTCAAAAAGCAACAGCGATGATGATAGTGATGAGGGTTACACAATAGACTTTATCTGTGACTACTACACTTATGACAAGGTTTACCAGGATACATATTATCTTGGAGATCCTATGGAAGTTAATAGCCTTTCGGATATCACTATAAGCAACACATATGTTGGTGATGGCAAGACCCTTGTAACCTATAGATTTACAGATATTTACGGGCAGAACTACTGGACCAATGCACTCCAGTATTGATAAATACCATTAAATTAGTAAAGCCATTCCGGACTTTTGGCAGTCTGGAATGGCTTTTTGGTTTATTTTTGATTCTTTTTCTTGATCTTGCGCTGCTTTTTTTCAAGCTCCTCCATGTCTTCGGTGGAAATGAACCTGCAGGTTTTCACAACATAGAGGTTATCGTTTTCAGCTTTTTTAATCCTTACCTTAGCTTTCATGTAGCCATGTTTTTCACAGTAGGCCACGGCGTAGTAATGTTTCCCGTTGGGGGTGAACCACTTGATTACTCTTTTAATGTTCTTTTTACAGATATAACATCTGGTGTTCATGATCTCCATGTTTTCCAGAATGTCTTCCTTATTTCCAAACTCACGGGAAATGTATTTCTCGTAGTTGTCAAAGACGATGCGTATTTCCTGTTTCTTGGTCTTTGGAGTTACATATGTGTCAAAAGAGACTTTGGAGAGAACTTTTTCTCCAAGCCTTCTGAAAATCTTGGATGTATACTCCGCATCTGCAAGAGCCCTGTGGAAGGGGATATCTTTTTTGATACCCAGCTTATCAACTGCAGATTCAAGACCGCGACGCAATTTGCCGTTATCATAGGTGAGGCTGTAGAGCTTTTGTACATCATAATAGGCAAGGGGCCTGTCAGACAAAAGAGGCATATCAAAGAAATCCAGATTGCGCTGGAATTCAGTAAGATCTAATGGCCCCCAGGTGCAGAACTTCGGTTCCTTTCCGCACCAACGGAGAAACTCTTCAGCTACGTCCTCAAACCATTCACCCTTATTTTCCAGATCGTCCATTGAAAGGTGAATCAGCTTCCCTGTTATCCGGTGCATGTGTCTGTGGACCTGAGGCTTGATGAGTCGGGAGAACTCATCAACTTTCTCCATCTTGTTATTTAGTTTTACAGCACCGATCTCAACAATTTCAAACTGTATGGTCTTTCCATCTCTTGTTACCGGCGCATCCCCCTGATTCCACTCAAGGTCAAAGACAATGTAATTACTCATGGATTAATCATAAAATTTCGTAAAATAAATTGCAACAGGGTATTGACAAAATAGATTGCACACAATATAATTCAATTAAATTGTACACAACCTATTTTGATAAGGAGGTAAATATCATGGGATTTTATGATTATTCAGTTACAGATGCACAGGGAAATGAAGTATCAATGGAGAACTACAGAGGTAAGGTTGTTCTTGTAGTTAATACAGCTACAGAATGCGGCTTCACACCACATTATAAAGAGATAGAAGGAATGTACGAGAAGTTCCACGATAAGGGACTTGAGGTTCTTGATATCCCTTGTAATCAGTTTGCAGGACAGACACCGGGAACAGATGAAGAGATACATCAGTTCTGCCAGCTTCACTACAACACATTGTTCCCTCAGATGAAGAAATCAGATGTTAACGGAAAAGATGAGCTTCCTCTCTATGGTTTCTTAAAGAGCCAGAAGGGATTCGAGGGATTCGGAAAAGGACCTGCAGCCCTTGCCATGGGCGTAATGCTTAAGAAAATTGACAAGGACTACAAGAATAATCCGGATATCAAATGGAACTTCACAAAGTTCGTTGTGGACAGAGACGGCAATGTTATTGCACGCTTCGAGCCCACAGTTGATATGAAGAAGGTTGCAGAGTTCGTTGAAGGAATCATGTAATCTGATCAGAACTCATTTGAATTTGAACTTACTTTTTTTAAATTCTTTGCGGCGTCTTTTATAGCGCATCCTGTCGCTCTTATTAGAAGATCTTTTGTTCCCTGGGTTTAAGGACGGGACAAAGGATCCTATAAGAGCAGAGAGGATGAGTATTACTACTGCTATTGCAATAAGTATCTTAACATTTATAAAGACTGTGCCCTTTTGAGCCACATTTGGCTGTTCTTTTCCAGAAGAGAGCGCAGAGTAGCACACATACGCAGTTCCAATCGGGCTACCGCTAAAGCTGTAAGCAACACGTGCAATGGCATTTGGATTCTGGCTCTTTTCCAGATCAGTCAGATCGTACTGGATCTCATAATCCGTGTCTTCAATGGACTGGGTCTTGGGCAATATGATCTGGCTGTTTTTGCTAAGCTTTAGAATTGTTCCTGATCTACCAAAGACATCATTGTCAGATTCAAAGAACAGAGAATCATCAGGCATGTAGCGGCTATCATTATCAGAAACATTAACCGACTTAAAGTTATTGAAACCATAGTTGAATAAAGCTACTGTATCGGTAAACTGAGCCGGAGATTCATCCATTAAAACTACAACAATGAGTCTTAGCCCGTCCTTCTCAGCACAGGTTACAAGCGTCTCCCTGGCAAGGTCCGTATATCCGGTTTTGCCGCCAAGGATGCCCTCGTAGGTCATTTCTCCGTTTATCAGCTTATGCTTGTTTTTTATATAAAAGTCGTCGGGCTGGGTGCTGGTTGCCACAAAGTGGTACTTTGGAGTATTTCCAATCTTACATAAAAGCTCGTTGCTAAAAAAGGCTTTGGCAATAAGTGCAAGGTCATAGGCGCTTGTATAGTGGTCGTCTGCCTGAAGACCATTGGTATTGGAAAAGTGTGTATTGGTGCATCCAAGCTCTTTTGCCCTCTCATTCATAAGGTCAACAAAGGCAGAGATGCTTCCGCTAACGTGTTCAGCCACGGCGTTGGCTACTTCATTGGCACTTCCCACCATGATACCGTAGAGAGCCTGCTCAAGGGTTATGGATTGTCCCACGTCCATTCCTATGTTGGAGCCGTCCCTGGGAACACTGAAAATAGCGTCGTTTGAGAATGTGATCTCATCTGAAATTCCTGCATTTTCCACCGCCAGAAGGCATGTCATGATCTTGGTGGTACTGGCAGGATACAGCTCTTCGTGGATATTCTTGGCATAGAGGATGGTCCCGGTGCCCGCTTCCATCACAATTGCTGCTTGTGCCGTGATCTCCGGTCCATGAGGCCATCCCTCAATGTCGTTGGACTGAATAGGAAGGTCCTTCCTAAGAAGGGCGTCCTGCTCGTAGTCACCAGCTGCAAAAGAGCTGTCGCCTATAAGCACTGACAGAAAGGCCACCAAAATAATAGTTGATAGCAGTCTGTATATTAAATTTCTTTTAGGTTTATTTTGGGTAAAGGTCATATCATGCTTATAATACAATACTTCCAAACTTGGAGCAAATGGTGTAAAATTCTTATATAAGACTTTTTTGGCAGGAAGATAGATGCGCTTAAGAAATATTACCGGATCCAGAGAAGTGATCGCTGAATCAGATTTCACGGTTAAGGATCCAGAGAAGAAAAAAGGTCTCTGGAAAAAAGAGATTTTTGGCAATGACAATGAAATACACATAGAGATAGGAATGGGAAAGGGACGTTTTCTCATGGACATGGCAGCCCTTAACCCCGACATCAACTACGTGGGAATAGAGAAGTACTCAAGCGTTCTTTTAAGAGCACTTCAGAAACAGCAGGAACGTCTTTTACCAAATGTCATTTTCATAAGGATGGATGCAGAGGTAATAACTGAGGTGTTTGCACCGGGAGAGGTTGGAAAGATATACCTGAATTTCTCTGATCCATGGCCCAAGGACAGACATGCTAAGAGAAGACTTCCATCAAGAGAATTCTTAAAGCGCTACGACCAGATACTTAAGAGCGACGGAGTAGTGGAATTTAAGACAGATAACAAGGATCTTTTCCAGTTTGCACTGGATGAGATAGAGCCTGCCGGATGGACACTGGATGCAGTGACCTACGACCTTCATAACGACGAGGTTATGAACGCCGGAAATGTTATGACAGAGTATGAAGAGCGGTTTTCGGCAGCAGGAAACCCTATATACAAATATATAATCAGCAGAAAGGGGAGTAAAAACTAATGGACTACACATTAAACAGTCAGAATTTCGAGGAAGAAGTGCTTAAGAGCAAATTGCCGGTTCTTGTAGATTTTTCTGCAGACTGGTGCGGACCCTGCAAGATGATGGCTCCTATGGTTGACGAGTTCGCTGAGGAGTACGAGGGAGAGCTCAAGGTTGGCAAGATCAACGTAGATCAGTCACCTGATATAGCACAGAAGTACAACGTTATGTCGATTCCAATGTTTGCATTCTTTAAGAATGGTGAGGTTGTGGAGACCGCTGTTGGAGCACTTAACAAAGCTAAATTACAGGGAATAATCGACAAGGTGCTGGCTTAAATAGCCAGCACTTTTTAAAGGAGCGCAGGAGAAAAGTTTTGTCGGACAAGATTGCTAACTTTGAAGAGTATAAGAATAAGACTGCAAAGCCTGAGCCTGTTCCCCATAAAGAACCTAGGGTCACACCGGTAGAGACCTCGAAGGAGGTGTCACAGGACACCATGAACATCGAGATCGAAGACCCATATCAGTTTTTGAATGCCCAGGAGAGGGAGGAGTATATCCTTCAAAGGCAGAAAGAGATGGAAGGGGGAGCTGCGCGGGAGCAGGAACCCGAAAGTCCTCCAAAGCAGGAGCGTCCTGCAAGGGAGGAAAAACCAGCTCATGAGGAAAGGCCGGATCAGGGGAGGCGCAAAAAGAGACTGCGCAGAGAAGAGCCGGATGAAGAGGATTATCCCGAGGATGAAGATTATCCGGAGGACGATGAATATCCGGAGGACGAAGAGTATTCTGAGGATGATGAGTATTCCGAGGATGAGGAATACGATGAAGAGGAAGAGGCTGATTCAGGAAACGGCGTAAACATGGAGCTTGTGGTGCGTATTGCATCCATCATCACAGGCATAGTTATACTTGCTTTTATTGCGGGGATTTTAAAGGTAAAGGTTTACGACAGATACTTTGCGCCTGATCCTGATGATGAGGCACAAGTCCAGGTGGTGGTCGCTATTCCTGAAGGCTATGTGGAGAAAAATGACACAGTAGTTGTAAGCGGAGCATCCTCACTAAATCTTCGATCGGTACCAAGCACGCAGGCTGGCGACAGCACCGTAGTTGCTAAGGTTGATGAGGGAACTGAGATCAAGAGAATTGCCGTAAGCGAAAGCGGCGACTGGGCGCTTTTGGATTACCAGGGGCAGCAGCTTTACGGTTCAATGAAATATCTTGTTGAAAAATAAAAACCACCCGGGAAGGTGGTTTTAACGGCTTCTTGTGTGGAGCCATGAATAAAATTTATCAAGTGCTTCGGAGAGATTCTGGCTCGAACGGGCAAAAGAATCAACGTGGGAGAGGATCTCTTTTACGGAAGTATCCACAATATGCCCCGCGATGATACCGGCGCATTCTTCCTCAAGAGCACTGTAGTTCATGTTCACAAGGAGCCTGTTATGGAAGGCGCTCACAGATTCATAAACTGAAGGATATTTTTTCCTGACTATGGAAAATTCATCCAGGATCTGCTCGCGGCTCTGGAGGCAGAACAGGACGTAGGAAGATTCCACTATCATAGGTGGTTCGATCTCATCCTCATAGGAGTTGTCCTCGTAGTTGCCTTTAGTTGCAAAGTACTCACAGATCTCCTGAACAAGCGCGCCTATTTTTTCGTTATCATATAGTTTTTGAAGTTCATCAAATATTTTTTCACTCATGAGTTTATTGTAACACAGAGGAAAAAGAAATATGAAGATAGGAATTTTTGATTCCGGTATCGGAGGGCTCTCGGTTTTGCACGAGGCCTATCACCAGCTTCCGAAACAGGAATTCATTTTTTATGCTGATACGGAAAATGTTCCCTACGGAACCAAGACTCCACAAGAAATTGTGGGGTTTGCAAAGAATATAACTCAGTTTCTTTTGGATAAAGGCGCTGAGGCCATAGTTGTGGCCTGTAATACTGCAACAAGCGTGGCAATAAAAGAGCTAAGAAGAGAATTTGATGTTCCTATCCTTGGAATGGAACCGGCCGTTAAGCCTGCTGTTGAAGGCACAGAAGGAAAGCGCATCATGGTCATAGCAACTCCAGTAACCATAAGTCAGGATAAGCTTCGGGACCTCCTTCACCGGGTTGATGAAAAACACAGGGTGGATCTTCTTGCAATGCCAAGGCTTGTTGAGTTTGCAGAAAGAGAAGAGTTTGAAAGCCCTGAGGTTAAGGAATACATAAGAACGCAGTTTAGCTCTTTTAACAAATCCGATTACTGCGCGCTTGTACTTGGCTGTACCCACTTTAATTACTTTAAGCCCGCATACAGGGAATATTTCGGAAAAGAAACACTCCTTGTGGATGGAAACAAAGGGACCATCAGACACCTGGCTGACGTACTTGGGTTAGATAAAGTACAAGATAATGATAGCTCTTTTGACAAAGACTACAATATGTTGTGTCTTGAGAATACAAAATATTATTTCTCAGGAAAAGAAATTGTGGGCGGAGAAACGCTGGAACACCTCAAAAGACTGCATTTGCGCCTTGAAGAGGTAAGGAATTTTTAAACTTGAATTTACCTATATAATGTATTATCATATTATTGTGACCACAAGATATTGTGGAGAGACGGTGTTTAGAAAGGGGTTATTTTACTATGAAGATTATAAAGAGAAGCGGAAAAGAGGTCGCTTTTGACGGCAGCAAGATCATCGCTGCTATTGAAAAGGCCAATAACGAGGTCACTGAGGAAAAGAAGCTGACAGACGGTCAGATAAGTGACATCGAGAGATCTGTTGAGAAACAGTGCGCATCTCTTACACGAGCAGCCAGCGTTGAGGAGATCCAGGACATGGTAGAGGATGGCCTGATGAAATCCGGCAAATTCGAGGTTGCAAGAAAATATATCACATACCGCTACAAACATGCTCTTGTCAGAAAGTCCAACACAACTGACGAGCAGATCATGTCCCTTATTGAATGCAGCAATGAGGAGGTTAAGCAGGAGAATTCCAACAAGAACCCCACAGTCAACAGCGTTCAGAGAGATTATATGGCAGGAGAGGTTTCAAAGGATATCACCAAGAGATTCCTTCTTCCTGATGATGTTGTTAAGGCTCATGAGGAGGGACTTATCCACTTCCATGATGCTGATTATTTTGCACAGCACATGCACAACTGCTGTCTTGTAAACTTAGAGGACATGCTTCAGAATGGTACAGTTATTTCCGAGACCATGATCGAGCGTCCAAAGAGCTTTTCAACAGCCTGCAACATTGCAACTCAGGCAATTGCCCAGATTGCAAGCTCACAGTATGGCGGACAGAGCATCACTCTTTCACACCTTGTTCCTTTCGTTGATGTGAGCAGACAGAAGTTCCGCAATGAAGTAGCTCTTGAGTTTGAGACTGCCGGAATGAAGATCAACAAGAAGCAGGTTGAAGAGATCGCAGAGATGCGTGTTAAAAAGGAAATCGAGAGAGGATGCCAGGTTATCCAGTATCAGGTTATCACTCTTATGACCACAAATGGTCAGGCTCCTTTCATCACTGTTTATATGTATCTTGACGAGGTTCCTGAGGGACAGATGAGAGAAGACCTTGCAATGGTCATCGAGGAGATGCTCAAGCAGCGTATATACGGTGTTAAGAATGAAAAGGGTCAGCTCATAACACCAGCATTCCCTAAGCTCATCTATGTTCTTGATGAGGACAACATCACTGAGGATTCCAAGTACTGGTACCTCACAGAGCTTGCTGCAAAGTGCACAGCAAAGAGACTTGTTCCCGATTATATTTCAGCCAAGAAGATGAAAGAGCTCAAGAAAGGCGATGTATACCCATGTATGGGATGCAGATCCTTCCTTACACCTGATAACGAGGCACTTGCAGAAGGTCTTTGCAATGCTGGTAATAAGGCTAAGGCCAAGAATTATCATGAAGGCGATCACAAATACTACGGACGTTTCAATCAGGGTGTTGTAACCATCAACCTCGTTGACGTTGCCTGCTCATCAGCTAAGGATGAGGACAGATTCTGGGAGCTCATGGACGAGAGATGCGAGCTTTGCTACAGAGCACTTATGGCAAGGCACAACAGACTTCTTGGAACTCCATCGGATGTAGCACCTATCCTCTGGCAGAACGGAGCGCTTGCCCGTCTTGAAAAGGGTGAGAAGATTGATCCGCTTCTTTTTGGAAATTATTCAACAATATCACTTGGCTATGCAGGACTTTGCGAGTGCACCAAGTATATGAAGGGTGTATCCCACACAGATCCAAGAGGTAAGGACTTTGCCCTGAAGGTTATGCAGTTCCTCAATGATAAGTGCGCAGCATGGAGAGCAAAAGAGAACATCTCATTCAGCCTCTATGGAACACCACTTGAGTCAACAACTTATAAGTTTGCGAAAGCACTTCAGAAGAGATTTGGAATCATTCCTGAAGTTACAGATAAGAACTACATTACAAACAGCTATCATGTACATGTAACCGAGCAGATCGATGCATTTACCAAGCTTAAGTTTGAAGCAGAGTTCCAGGCTCTTTCACCCGGAGGAGCAATCAGCTATGTTGAAGTTCCTGATATGAACAGCAACATCGAGGCTGTAATCTCAGTTATGAAGTACATCTACGATAACATCATGTACGCTGAGCTTAACACCAAGAGCGATTACTGCCAGTGCTGCGGATATGACGGAGAGATCAAGATCGTTACTGATACAGATGGCAAGCTTATCTGGGAGTGCCCTAACTGCGGCAACAGAGACCAGAATAAGATGAACGTTGCAAGACGTACCTGTGGATATATCGGAACTCAGTTCTGGAACCAGGGACGTACACAGGAAATCAAGGAGAGAGTTCTCCACATGTCAAATCCTAAGATTTCCTGCTAAATGATTTGTTAAAAGGCGAATCCGTGTATGACGGAGTGTCGCTTGGGGGTCCGGGTTAACCGGAAAATGAAAAAGATCAAATACGATGCAAGCCGGGATAAGTCCCGGCTTGTGTTGGCATTAGTGGAGCCTAAAAACTATGAATTATGGACAGATTTATTATAATGACGTGGCAAACGGAGTTGGGTGCAGAACGGCACTCTTTGTGTCAGGGTGTACTCACCACTGCAAGGGGTGCTTTAATGAGATGACCTGGGATTTTGCTTATGGTCAGCCATATACAAAAGAGGTTGAGGATGAGATTATAGAATCCCTTAAGCCGGGGTATATTGATGGGCTTACTATCCTTGGCGGCGAGCCCATGGAGATAGTTAACCAGAAGGAAATCCGTCCTCTTCTTGAGCGCATCAAAAAAGAAGTTCCCAGGGCTACAATCTGGATCTATTCTGGATATTTGTGGGAAGAACTTATTGATCCGTCTAATAATAGATGTCATGGGGATGATACTGATGCAATACTCAGTATGGTTGATGTGCTTGTAGATGGGGAATTCATGCTTGATAAGAAGAACCTTATGCTTAGGTTCCGCGGATCTGAGAATCAGAGGGTGATTGATGTTCCATCGAGCCTTAAGTCTGGGGAAGTGGTGCTGTCTAAGTATAATGACAGGGATACTTCGAGGATG
>JAEEGL010452738.1_pt1 | contig 14161 bp, 11 predicted proteins | sample 9134231 | NCBI WGS metagenome assembly JAEEGL01 (sample SAMN16246548, study PRJNA631951) | gut metagenome | biome: gut microbiome; feature: rumen; material: fiber-attached | host: Bos | place: Iran: Karaj | collected 2018-10 | reverse complement strand
TTTCGATATGGAAGATTGCGACGAGTACCTTGAGAAAGCTTATCAGATGTTGGATGTGCTGGGTCTTGATCTAATTTCGTTTTATTCTGATGGCGAAGACAAGTCTGAAATTGTGGAAGATGAGGATTCTTCTGAAACAACTGGAATTGTTCCTGATGGTATTTATCATATGTCTCGAAAACTAAAGCGTTGGGAAAATAAGATTGCCAAAGGCAAGATGCAGGTTGTTGCTGGTAAGTATATTGTATTGGCCGGAAGTGATGTCTGTCCGAATGAAGGTCCGGGTTTGTTTGATGCAGTAAGAATAAAGCGCGAGAAAGCGAATACTGTTGATAATAAACTGCAAGATGATGTTGTCTTCAAATCGCCTTCCGGTGCAGCTGTATTCATAATTGGGGGTGCAGCCAATGGTTGGGATGCGTGGAAGGATGACGAAGGTCAATCTATAAGTAAATACCATTAAACAATTCATTAAATTGTTTATTGAAGAAAATACGGAGACGATGATGAATAATAATTGGAATAGAGTGAAGGTACAAACGCCCGAAGAGATATTTACTTCAATCATAAATGAAACAGGGTATCTTATTCTGCCGGAAGAATGCTTTTATTCTATGGTTAACGAAAGCGAGAAGGACATGCGTTTTGTTCTTACAAAATCTCTATACGATGGCGATAAACGGATTGCTCTATATACTATTGAAAACTTTGAACCTGTCAAAAAAGCAATTCACAGTCTAAACAAACTATCTCCAGAAGCACGAATGATTGAGAGGCGAGTTGTCTTTTCTGCTGAATCGGTTCAAATAGATAGTGCCAGACAAATTAAGATCAGTTCGGAGTTTTTAATTGAATTAGGTGTTGAATCCGACAGTGTCACCAGTCAAGTGCCTGTTGATATATTCAAGTATTCAAATCGAATAGAGATAGCTTTAAAAGAGTCAATATAATGTATCCTATCGATTTATATCAGCGTATGCTCTCAAAGATTCTAATTGCCAATCGGTATAACCATTAAGGTAATAATCAGATTCAAATAAACCATCTATAATTTCCGATGGATCAAATCTTAAGCACATTGCTTTTGAATACTGCTTTAAGAATTCGAATACAGATATATCAGGTAGTTGGTTGTGGGGTCCAATTATGCAATCCAAATCAATACTATTACTTAGTATAACCGAAACGAATGGCTCTTGCATTGAATCAATACGCCGCAGAAATAGTATTCTATCGGTCCCGTTAGCATAAGAATCTATAAAGTTCATCAGATCATAGTGCTTAGAAAATGCTTCTATATATATATCATGTAAGCTTGTTGGTGTAAGGATTACATACTTTTTGCTCCAATACCCAAGATAATCTCTTTCAGTTCGTGTCCTGATGTAATCGTCAATCCACTTACAATTATCGCTGATTCGTAAAGCAATACTCATCAATTCAATAACTCTATCGAGTTCGCGAAGTGGTGGTGTCGGGATTAAGTTGTAGAGTTCAAGTTGTGAACATAAGGCTCGATACTTTAAGTATTTATTGATTCGTTTGATATTGTTACTATTAACATCTAAATGTTCCAAGGGTTGCCTCCCTATGTCTATTCATCATTCGTTACCAGTGTTGCATCAGCTCCTGCCTTTTTAACAAGATTAATAAATGTCATAGCTTCCGAGTAGGTGTCGAAGTCGTAATATGTGTTGCGTTCTTCATATAAACCGATCCTTACTTCCGTTAATGGTCTGTTTGTGTGATCGGAAATAACCTTTGCAACTTCATCAATTCGATCCAGCATTGTGCAATCTACCTTAACTCGATGAGTCTGATCGTCTTCTTTAGCCGTCTCTAATGCTTTGATTTGGTCATCTATATGTTTGATCAACTCGTCAAGATCAATTATTGGTGTAAGGCTTTCGTCGCAAGCATCTAATATCGGTTTGGGAATAGCCTTTTCATTTCTTTTGATATCGCAGATGTTTATGCGGTTTGATTTAACCTTCTTAACAAAACTAATAATGTCAAAATACGATACTTTTGTCTTCCTGCTTTTCTTGACTGTTGCTGTCTTCTTAGGACAATAGTGTGAAATTGACATCTCTGTAAAGTCAGGAAGCTTAGTGATGTATTTTGTTCTTCCTGAAATGATTATTAACGCCTGACCAGTCTCAAGCTGTGAGAGTTGACACGGTGTGCATAAAGGCTCTCTGGAGAGGCGATCATCACAAAACACTTCTCTGTCGCCACACCTGAAAGAAAGCTCTTCAAGTGTTTCCCGGTTAATAGTCCTATAGGCGATAATAGTATCAGCATTCGCAAGGATCGTTTGAGCTTTAGCTTTTCCGTATATTTCTAGTTGTGAGAGACTTTGCAGAACGAATTCTACTTTTATGTTTCTAGATCTTGCTGCTGTCATATAGTGATCGAGATTGGGCAGAGCGCGAGCAATATTGCCGGCTTCTTCAATAATGCAATGAAGTCTAATAGGAAGCTTTCCTTGATAATCCTGCTCGGCAATTCGAATATAATGATTCATAACTTGACTGACTAGAACACCTGCCAGTTCGTCGAAATTAGGACTTTCGTCCGGGACAATAATATAGATTAAAGTAGGTTTGTCTCCTCGAAGGCTATTTATATTGAGCTCATCATGAGAAAGAAAGCGTCTGATGCTTTCACTTCTGGTTGCTAACGCAAGACCATTCATAAAGACCGAACGAATGCCACCCCTGGTATCTTCTGCAGTTGTAACATATGAGTGCAATTGCATAGTGATATTCTCTTTATTATCTAAATCTGATTCTTCCAACATGCGTATCAACTCTCTTAAGTACGAGGTGGAGCCATACCGCTCTTCGCCTTTGGATATCAGATTATGAACACTTGCTAAGCTGACTTCACTAGGCTTTGCTAATTCAAATAGAACATATGTAGCTCCGAGAAATACCTCTCTTGCTTGTTGACTCCAGAATGGGTCTGAATGTACAGCCTCCGGATATAATATGTAAGCGAGTTCCTCAATCATCTGTTCCGCTATATATTTACCCTTGCCTGTACCACTATGCCACAGCTCGTATGGAGCGCGTAGAGGATTCCACCCCTCAGCATTTGCATCAAATAGGTTTCTGAAGTTAATGACATGAACATTGTAATCTGAAGGTATCTTTTTTTGTGTGTATGCCCAGAGTTCGCCTTTCGGATCTATGATACAGGCACTCGCACGGTTGCGTATAATCGACATCGTAAGGGGATATGTTCCACGGCGTGATTTTCCGCACCCGGACACGCCGAGAAATAGTGAATGACCTTCACCACTATAGACATATGCATGCCCGTTCTCGTATAAAAGCACGGGACCGGCTGCGTCTGCTTTCAAAGCATTCATTATTTCTGAATGGGTTGACCATCTTTCGCTTCTCATTGTTTTCTCCTTGTTTACAACTTGATGCTTGATATGTGTTCGCTTATCATATTCATGTCCAATTTAGGGACAAAGCTGCTGAAATCCGCATATAAGACCAGATTATCGGAAAGTGCTATCGCCTGTTTAACTGAAGTAACATTTGTTTTTTCGACGATGTTTATCAGAAGGCGTCTCATTTCTTTGCCATTCTCCATATCAATACCTCGATTTGTGATGTTGCTAGCGACTATACCGGCCAGATCACTAGAATTATAGTGAGATACGATGTCCAAACAGTTTCCTAATGCTACTACAACGCGGGCTTTAACCTGCGCCATATGAATCCCGAGACTATCGTCATAGAAGACAATTATTGTTGCGCTTTCTGAAACTTTAACGAGCTTCTCTATGAAAAAATCAACCTGATATTCATTCGCATATTCCGAGAGACTTGAAATGTCTATTGCTATGCAACCATGATAATCGTTTGCATATACAGCATTTCCGTTTATGTCTTCAAAAATACGCTTAAGTTGTCTAAGAGAACCGTCCAAACGATATTCGAGGAGGGCATCAAGACCACAGAACTTCCTCAGCTTGTTCATATACAGAAGATCAGTGATATATTCTGCAATGGTACTCTGCCCATTACCTCGGCTAATGTTCAGTGCGAAATTAGGAATTTTGACTGCACCTAATTGATATGCCTCAGCATTATTCATTACTGTTCTGAGCTGCTCTTTGAGCTCGTTCATACCTACAATTTCCATAGAGAACCTCCTATATAATTTCCGGAAAGCCAATGCAATCAATGATTCCATACTCGAGAGCTTCCTTGGATGTCATCCAATAATCTCTTTCCATATCTTTGATGATCTCCGATGGTTTCTTGTTACAGTTCTTCGCCATGATCGAAGCAAGCCTGTTCTTAACCTGCTGAATGTGATTACAAACGATTGATATATCAGAGGCCTGCCCATGAACTCCGCCTAACGGCTGATGGATCATGACTTCAGAGCAGGGTGTGGCATATCGTTTGCCAGGGGCTCCTGAAGATAAAAGGAATGAACCCATACTAGCTGCTATACCATTGGCTATTGTGACTACTTCACAAGGAATCTCGTTTATATAGTCATATATCATGAGTCCGTCAGAAACGGATCCTCCAGGGCTATTGATGAACAAATAGATATTCTTATTTGATTTGTTTGAGAGATATCTGAGCTGTGTACAGACTGATATGGCACATTCATTATTGATGTCACCATTCAAATATATGATGCGGTGTTTGGTTAGATCGTAACTAATCAAATCCGTGCGATTCTCAATCCCGTCAGTTGTTGTGTTAATCTGTGGTATTAACATAATTCAAATCTCCTTGATTGTATTAGTAGTGCGAGCGCTTATCTATCTCAGCTTTGATTTCGGCAAATTCCGGATCGTTTTGAATCTCCTTAGTGGCAAAGCGCAGTGCGAACGGATCATTGTTTACTGCAGTACGAACAATATCCTTATCGTTTCTGAACCATAGAGAGATATACTGAAGAGCACTGCCGTTGCACTTGACTGCTGCAATGACAATATCTCTGTCATTTCGCAATGCATCAGATGTAAGCATTAATGGATGCTCGACGACATCGCCTCTGGTTCCGAATATGTAGACATAATTTTCGATCAGAAAACTGTATTTGGCGTTCGATACTGCAGCTAATACAATGTTTCTGTCATTCTTGAGAGCTGAAGAAGCATAATTCAATGCATATCCATTACGCGATACACCTGCAAGGACAATGCTTCTGTCGTTTTTAAGCTCATCCGGAAACCACTCCAAAGAATAAGGACTTTCTGTAACTGTAGTCAGATAGGATTCTATGTCGAATTCAAGCTCAATACCGATAACGCCATAGAACTCTTCCTGTTCTTTTGAGTAGTATTTACGCATTGCCTTAGCTGCGGCTTCAATAGATGTTCCGATATCGAATCCGCATCTTCCCGGAGAGATGTGTGTAAACAGATCATGGAAGGATTCAAAACGATACAATCCTTTAACAATTGTGTACAGCTTTCTCTCAGGGCTTGAAGCTTCAGTAAAAGTAATCTTATCTCCCAAAGCGACCGATCGATGCTTAGTATCGTATAAACGCAGCTCGACTTTCTTCACCCCACTCTTAATTCTTTCAAATGGGATAGAGGATAAAGACATGTGATGGTTCATATTAATTCCTTTTCTGCATATTAGGATGTATTACTAGGATTGTTGTTTAACAACTGCTTAAGACAAGAAACTAAGGATATAACTCAATGATTCATTCATAAAGTTATATAAAGCAAATCCTACAGGTATAATGAAGAAGAAAAGAAGTACCAGTAGTATCGGAATCGCAAGAATCCCGATACTCACAACGAGTACAGCCTCATCACTAGGGGCAGGCGAATTGCTGTCTGTGCAATACCCGTTGTAATGGCCGTCTTTATCATAAAAGTTAATGTAGTTACTCATATTTGCCTCCAACAAGTTTAAAGTGTGATAGTTGCTACTGTTTTCTATCAGCACATGAGTGCTGATAAAACTAAGACCAATAACGGCAATACGACCAATAATAGAATCCAGAACAATATTGGAAGAAACAAGAGAAGTGATAACACCCACATAGGTTCATTCAATAATGAGTTCAATACACATAAAGGATCGTCATCATCCGAATAGCCTATGTAGTTGCCATTATGGTCAAAAAGTCTAATGTATCTGCTCATGTTCGTTATCCATCGATGAGGGGGATAGTCATGCAGACAATAGTTTGTCTGCATGACTTGATATGACAGCTACGTAATAGCTAATCAAAAACCTTCTATAAATGCCTTATCAGTTACAGCAGTGATATCTTCATATGTTGCTCCGGGTGCAGGTGATCCCTTAGGAACAAGAACTATCTGTATTCCTTCGAGCCTTGCAGATCTTCCTGCCGTGCCTGCACACTCGCCGTTCTTTGCCCATGCCATCCAACCGATGTCCTGTGCATGTACTCTGTAATAGATGTCGTAGTACTCTGCTACTTCACCGTAGAGCTCTATACAAATACCCTCAAGTCTCTTGGCTTCACCCTGAGTTCCGCTCATCTCGCCGTCATAGCTCCAGCCCTGCCAGCCGTAATCCTGTACATGGGTCTTGAACTTGACACCGCCTGAATACTGGTTGCCGTCAAGAAATATCTCTATTCCTTCAAGTCGTTTAGATTCACCGCTGGTTCCTGACATCTGTCCATTGGAAGCATAAGCGCCTTCCCAGCCGTAATCCTGTACATGTACTCTGTACTTTACGGTCATAGAGCTGTCGGTTCCAATCGGTATGATCTTGATTTTCAGTTCTTCAATTCTCTTGGCTTCACCTGAAGTGCCTGCAATAGCTCCATCGTGAACCCAACCCTGCATGTAACCATAATCCTGGATGTAAGCGCAGTACTGTACCGAGTAATACTCTGAGAGCTCTCCTGTGAGTCTAATCTCAATAGCTTCGATGCGCTTTCCCATTCCTTCTGTACCACACGTCTGACCGGCCTCTGTCCATTCCATCCAGCCGATATCCTGGACATGTACTCTGTATTCGAGAGTTCCAGAGTAAGAGGTAGGATTCTCGAAGTAAATAGTGATCTCTTCAATTCTCTTGCCGGAACCAGCTGTGCCGATAGTCAGTACGCCATTGCTGTCATCCGTGCTTGTAACATTACCGATGTCCTGGATATGTGCTATACCAGTGGTAAGGGTAGGAGTTGTAACTACAGGCTCGGGTATCGGCGTTGCAGTCGGAGCAGATGTGACTACCGGCGTCGGAGTGGGCGTAGCAGTTGGTGTAGTAGTAGGAACTACTGTCCACTTAGCATAGAGTGTAACGTTACCCGTGACTGCACTATCGAAATTGTAAGCCGTTGTGCAAGCTGAATTTGTATACCAACCGCCAAATGTATAACCCGTAGCCGTAGGATCAGAGGGTTTAGTAACTTTATTGCCATATGTTACGCTCTGCGAAGAAGGCGCTGTACCATGTCCATTCGAATTGAATGTAACGGTATAACTGTTCGCAGTCCACTTGGCATAGAGTGTGATATTACCCGTGACGGCACTATCGAAATTATATGCAGTTGTGCATGCGGAATCTTTATACCATCCATCGAAGGCATAACCTGTTGCTGTAGGATCAGTTGGTTTTGATGCCTTATTGCCAGCGGTTACAGTCTGCGATGCAGGTGTATTCCCGTGACCATTTGCATTGAATGACACAGTATAATTCGTAGGAACTGCCTTATACAGAGTATATGTTGTTGCTTGGTTCGGACTCTTGCCCAGCATAGTGGCAGCATTGTAATCAAGTGCATAAACGCATACTGAAAGGGTACCGCTTTCAGGGAGATCAATGTTAACATCGAACCTATGTTTGCCTGAGATACCGAACGCACTGTCCACGTCGGGGCTGTCATTATTTGCTACGAACTCAGCGATTCCTTTACCATTTACGTAAATATGGAGAGTTACGGATTCAGAACTTCTGTCAGGATCATAAACCCAACCGGCACAATACAGTTTGTTGTTTCGAATCTCGCAATAATCGATGCATCCGCAAGGGGGAGTCTGCTTAATAGTAATATGACCGATGTTCGGCGGAGATCCGTTTTGCGAGTCTATAGCGTAAATGTCCACTGTACATTGTCCTGAAACGTTGACAGGAAAGGTTGCATCGAAGCGATGTTTCCCGCTTATGCCATAGGTCGCATTGACATCGGGGCTATCATTTGACGCGTTGCAGATACCTACGCCGGTACCATTTACATAAACATGAATAGACAAAGATTTTTGACTTTCGTCGGAATCAAAGGCCCATCCAGCGACCCGTATCCCATTGCTAGTAAGTTCACACTTGTCGACATGACCTGTCGGTAAGTGGTTGACAGGCTGCGAACTTATAGCATACAAACGGATGATTCCCTTGATCGAACCCCAGTAAGTTTGCATGTAAGAAAAGCTTCTTTGAGCAACTCCACCTGTTGTCTGACACTGCACCACAGTACTGTTATCACATGCGATGGCGCAATGTCCTGACCAGACGACTATGTCACCTGGCTGGCAATTGGCAGGGTTCGTACCTATATTTACGCCTATGTAATTTGCTCCGCTCAGGAAGTCGCAACGATAATCCCATAGATTTATTCCGTGGCGCTCATACACACAACAAATAAAGCCACTGCAGTCACAAAGTAGGATGTCATTGCCTCCGTATACGTATTTTGTTTTACCACACCAGCTAAGAGCATCCTGGACAATCTCCTGCCCGGAGACGGTTGCTGCCATGCTTGTGCTTGTCATTGCCGGGGAAGCGATGATTCCCAGGGTAATGATGAAGATCATGACGACGGACATGACTTTGTTTTTCATAGAATTTACCTCCTTTAAATGAATGAAACGATAGTGAATAGCATTAGAGCCCCTTTGAATTTGTGGGAGGGGAGTAGCGGCTGATGATCTCAAAGAACTCGTCGAAGTTGTTGAATGATTCAGTGACTCCGCTTGACCATTCGAATTCACCGCGAATGAGATTGAACCCATTGCGGAAGAATGACTTGATTTGCGTTTCGATATAGTCGAAGCTGGCTGCTCCGTAATAATCTGTAACTACACTGTGGTCGCTCGTTTCCAAAATTGCGCTAAAGTTGACTGAATCAGTAATGCAGTTCATATTGAATTCCTCCTTTTAAAAGCATTGAGTTTGCAGTGGCATGCCTTTGACTATACGGTCTCATATATCGACAAAATATTCGTGGGTGGAATCTAGCACATAGTTGGTGGTATCAACTGAATAGTTGGTGGTGTGATGTTCTGATTTGATTAGAGATGGTGATTAAGGGTGTTTAGGAGTTTTGAGTAAGAAAAACGCATAGAAAGACAAGGATCAATCATTGATTGATAAAACGAGAGTTTTTGAGTTAAACAAAAAGGACTGATTCCTTATCGGGAAAGGAATCAGTCCTTATACTCATTTTAAGTTGTCCATCTTTATGAGTTCTTTTCATTGTTAGGCCCATCATCTTCATCGTTGAAAATGAAAAAGTCTTCATCATTAAGGTTATCCGTTTCGTTGTCATCAGATTCAATAAGAGTGCGCAACTCTTCAAGTTTACATATCATTTGAGCAGGAAGTTGTTCAATCGATTCTTCTAGTAATTCATCAGAATACATTGCTTTCATAATAATACTGTACCCTTCATCTAGTATTCGCTTAGTACGGAAGAGCATCTCAAAAGCCATCATTCCAACACCTGAAGTTGGTGTTTCAGATGGAAAGTCATATTCAACTCTGATATCACCATCTCCATCAAGAGTAAACTTTACAAAACGATACTTATTGTTAAGAAGATTTACGGCTTCCAAAAGGCGATTGTGCTTTTCCTTAGGTGTATTATTGAGGAGTCCTGACACTACAACAGATATATCGTTATCATCGTCTACACTGACGAAACGCTCAATTACATCTGGACCGCATTTAATCGGCAATGTTACAATTACTTGCTCGCTGTCAAGGATGCATTCCACCTCGAAATCTACACCCTTCTCCTCAAATGTCCTTACAATGAGTTTTGTTGCGTTACATCTGTGACCTTTCATATTCTCACATCCTTTCTATATGAAATGGTTTAATAACTATACGATGCCAGAGCCAGATGTGGGAAACGAGGGTGGAATATATAATATTGTTGGTGATATCAGCCGAATAGTTGGAGGTATATGTGCTAAAATGAAAAAATGTTAAATATAGATAATATCAAACAATCTATTATCGATGCTAATCGCGACTATGGTTTTGATCAACCTAATAGCCTATTAACATCGGAAAAGAAAAAAGTCGGGTTAATACACCGACCTGTATTCATTGAGTATTGGTATTCATCTTCATACGATGATTCTGTTGATGACTTCTCCATATATAAAACATTAATCAAACCATTAATTGATGATTATAATCCGGCTACACTTAATCCAACTACTGGTCATTTAGAAAAAAGCAGAAGTAAGGATGCAGTGAGTACGTTTTATCGGATTCTGTCTACAACACGTAATGTTAATAGTAATAAAACTGTAGACCGAAGAGTGATTTACGAATGGTGTGAGAAACAGGCCAATTCAAATGACTTGCCTAAATATATTGAAACGCTAAGTAGTAATATAAGAATTGTGCTCCGTAATCATTGTGTGTGTAATGGTATTATTGAACAATCCAGTATTGATGGTTATTCATCAAAAGTATTATCTAAAGTGCGTGAATGCACTGAAAACGATGAGCGAACGAAAATAATAGAATTAGATAAACTGATGTTGAGTTCTAATAGTGCATTTTTAAAACTAGCCGTACTCTCCATAGTTGCTTTGATACCTACTGATGCGCCTGATAAAGAAACAACTAAAGTTGATTTGTTCTTTGTTGCATTGAACAAAGTAATTAGAAACTACTGTCCAGAACAACCACAACCGAATAAAATAAATGATCATGGTTTTATGAGCTTCAAGAATGAGCTTGAACATAGAGAATATGGGATATATAAATCATTACGTAAGAAAGAGATTGCCAGTGCTTTAAATAGTATAAATAGCAATTCATCTTCAACTACTGTGATATATGGCAATGGAGGTTTGGGCAAGACCTCAACCGCATTATGGCTATATAATTATTTGAGTTCGAATTATGATCGGTGTGGCTGGGTTTCATATAACGAATCCCTTGATGAATCTCTACTATCTTCTATCACGTTTAGTGATTCTGTTGAAAGAGATAAAGACGAGCGTCTAAGACTAATAAAGGATTATTTGTTTTCAGATACCGAACAAAGGACATTAATTGTAATTGATAATGCTAGCATTGATGTTTTTAAGAATGAAGGATATATCCGATTGATCGATTTAAGTAAATGTCCTAATACCAGCATTGTGATTACTACACGCGCTGAAAAGGATAATGGTTTTGAAAATGATAATAATTATGGACTTGAACATATCGTTTGGATACCTATTGCCGAACTTGATCTAAAACGTGCGTGCAGATTGTTTAAGCATTATTATGGATTTAGCGAGATTGCGCAAGAAGACGAGGGAACTATTCGCAAAATCGTTGAGAAAGTGGGGCGTAACTCTTTATTGGTTGAGATTACAGCGAAAATCGCTACTCAAATACAGAACGAAAAGGATATTTTGCTTTCTGATTTTGTGGATATGGTATTTGGTGAGAATACACTTCCTAAACCTGGTTTGAAAGTAGTTGTTAAAACTAACTACACAAGTCCTAAAACTGTTGATAACATCCTAATGAATCTATATTCCATAAGCAACTTTACAGACGAAGAAAGGGAGATCGTTTGGGGTTTTGCAATTCTTCCTAACATGTTTATCAAAAAGAGAATACTACACGATGTGTTTCAGTTAGACCATACTGAACAAATAGTTGATAAACTTCATAAATCAGGGTGGTTGAGACAAGTTCCAGGTTATGGATATCAAATGCATGATCTGATTAAAAGTATGTTATGGAACTATCGCAAAAGCGATGAGTGCTATATAACTGAACCGGACTTGTATGCTTTCTGCTCTAAATACAATAATAATGGCTATGCCCCTGGATATGCATTTAGAAATGTAGTTGCATCTAATTGGAAAGATGTTGCTGAATGTCCTTGGCTAGCTTCTAGCCCCCAATGGTCTTTTGTGTTCGATTATGATGATGAATCTGCAGATATTATTTATGATAAAACCAAGGTGTTAGAAGCCTGCGTGGAAAGACTAATGATTCCGGATGATTCATATTGCGAATTGGTTAATGTGTTAGCCAATAAGTTATATCGTGAATTAGGATTCAAGTCTGATTCAGAAAAGTATTATAGGATAGCAATCGATTGTTATATTAAAAAATATAGCTGCAATCCGTTAATATTATCAGAATTATTCCTTGATTATGCTAGTCTTCTTTCGTCGTTTGACAGTACGAGATACTCTGAAGCTATTGATTGGCTTAAAGCGGCCTTGTTATGCATCAAAATTGATAACTATGACAATTCTCACAATTCGGATGAGATTTGTTTGTCTTGTTTGAATTATGATTTAAGTGTTTATGTTTTCAACAAGCATAGAGAAAAGATTATTTCAATCGGATTAGAATGTGTTGGATATGAGAATCAAAATGTAATTGCTGTTGTTAATGAGTTATTTGTAAGACGCGGGTGTGATATTAACTATGTAGAATCATTTTATAGTATTTCTTCTATAATTCGTTATTGCAAAATACTCACTCTTTTGGGGAGTATTATCACAATTTATGATTTAAAAAGATATGATTTGGCAGAGAAGTTATTGGGTCTTGCATATGAAATAGGTTCATATTTGTATTCGATTGCTACTCTTAATTATTGTACTGAAGCAGAAATTAGAGAAATTATAGATCCGTTCTTCATAGATAGAATAGAGGAATATTGTCCTCCAGAGTATTTGTATGAGTACTTAACTAATGAGTATCCAATAATAGACCCTTATGTTCTGGAGGATATCAGTGAGAAATATGATGATGGTGGCTTGCCTCTGCCTTCATGGTTTATTCAGTCATTTGAAGATGAGACTTTGGGAAAACTGAATTGGAATGGGATTGTCAGTAGTTTTGAACATGGTTTTTCCGCTCGGTTTAAAAGTGAAGAGGTAATGCATTTGACTTGCGCTTATTTGTTTGCGACAACAGAAGATAATCTATGCTATTTGTTTTCTCATCTGGAACTTACCGATTACAAACCTATTTTAGAAAAACTAACACATGCGCTTAATTTGCACCGATGGTTGAGTAGGGAACGAGAGCGTCTAAAGGAGATGATGTCCAGAAGTTTTTCTGATGCTTTGGATGGCATTCTTCTGTTATACTATATGCGTTCAAAATTAATTTATATATTAAAAGAACAATCACAGCGCTCAGAAATCTCTTGGACCTTAACCAATATAGCTGAACTTGAAACTGATATAGGCGGCAAGGAAATGTTGGATTTAGCTACAGAACATTACCTTGAAGCAATTCAGATTCGAGAGGAACTATGCAATAAAACTAAAGGCAGATATAGAGATAATAAAGCATGGAGTTGTTTGGGTATTGCTAGATGTTATGCCAAGCTTGATGATGAGGATAATAGTAGAAAGTACTATGATGAAGCAGTAGCTTTATATACTGAATTAGCCCAGGAGAACCAGGAATACATACCGGACTTGGAATATGTGCTGTCTTTAACAAATCTAAAAGACACGAAACTCCCCGTTGGTAATCAGTCTCACTTTTCAAGAAAAGCAATTGAAAAAGGGAAGTCACTATGAGCGTTTTTTTACGATTATGTTGTGCTATAGAGCGTAGCATTAGATAATTAATCTGGAAAGAGTATTGTAATGACCATAGCCGTCAGCGCCTGCCTGCTTGGAGAGAACTGCAAGTATAACGGCGGGAACAACTACAGTGAGAAGGTGAAGGTTTTCGTGCAGGGACATGAGGTGATACCTGTGTGCCCGGAAGTGCTGGGCGGACTGCCGACGCCGAGGGAGTCCTCTGAGATCGTTGACGGCGTGGTGCGTCACAGGGACGGGACTTCGGTCGACAGGGAGTTCAGGCGGGGTGCGCAGATCGCGCTGGAGATAGTGAAGGAGCACGGAGCGGAGCTGGTGATACTGCAGTCCAGGAGCCCTTCTTGCGGGGTCAATGCGATCTATGAC